>JGI25132J35274_1000129_pt1 | contig 20188 bp, 28 predicted proteins | sample ETNvirenome_6_30_FD_35274 | JGI IMG/M metagenome (IMG submission 35274)
GCTAGTGNGAGTTCGTAGTTGTTATTATTGGCAACTAAAGGTTTTTGATTTTTTAAGTCATCACGACTGCCTGCACTATCCTCTTCCAACACCCTGTCGAAACCAGTGCGCCCCCTTAAAGGACTTTGTTTAAAGTATTAAAAGTATCAGCTATGCCAGTTACTGAGCTTTTTGATAAAACTACTATCAGAAATAGGCAAGTGATACCTATTATTAAGCTGTACTCGGTAAAGGTAACACCTTTGTCATCAAAAAAGAATTGTTTCATATTATCACCTCATCAGGACCAGTAATTAGTTTTCTTCTTCTTCAAAATACGATACTGGTTGATATTTCTTTTTGAGGTTTTGAAAAGTATTCTCTGTCAGGCCAAGAAGCCTCATAGCCTCCCACTGTGTTCTTGTTGCCGAGTAAGCATACTTTAATATAGCATCCTTAACTATGTTTGTCAAGTTATTCCATAGAGGAAGTCCGTAAAGTCTATTATTAACTACTTTTCCAGACATTTCCATCTTTAATCCAATCACTTCTTCAAGAGATAAATTATTTAACATTACTAAGAATGATTCATTTATCTTTTTATCTTGACGAAGTTTCTTAGATAGACTATAATAGGTATTACGTCCTCTTGACTTTCTTCTTCTTTTCCAAGACATACTTTATTATAATATATTATTAATTATAAGTCAATTATTTCTAACAAATCTTCTTCATCAGATGGGCCCACACCTTGGGCATCTTTTTCTTTCTCATACTGAGGAGTGGTAGGTGTTTCTACTCCCTTGCCTAAGAAATCTTCAAACTCATCTCTCCAGAGAAGCATGTTAGTCATAAGGTAGTCATAATAAAGTTCACGATCTTCATCGTTAGCCAATTCACTGAAATCTGAAACAACTGTACCACGAATCTGTTTCAAGACGGCTAAAGCAGCGTTACGCCCAGTTTGAACATCTTCACTCTGCTCCTGGTCTTCAAGACCTGTGGCAAGAAGCTGTTCATCATCATCGACTTCCTCTGGTTCTGGTTCGGGATCCAGAACTCCCATATCGCCGATATCAATGAACTTGTCTTCTTCTTCGTCTCCAATCTGGACATCTACCTCTTCGTCAATGTTTCCAGCAGGTTCAGGAGCATCGATATTGGTCTCAATAGCAGAAAGTAGGTTCTTTAGTCCGTTGATCAAAAAAGAAACATAAGCTTCTCTCTGCTCTTTGTTTGTGGTAAGGGACAGATATTCATCACGATAAGTAGGGATAATCTTCTTTAGAGTTTTACGAAGTTTATTAATACCAGTCTTCTGATGAGGAGTTTCATCTGCAACTGCAATCTTCTCAGAAATCAACTTTTTGACAACTTGACGCAGAACACCTTCTTCTTGCTTCTGCTCATTGATTTTCTGTCTTTTTACAATTTTAATAGCTTTTCTCACGGTTTCACGTAAAAGCTGTTCTTCGATTAGTTCATTTCTGTCTTTCATGATAGGACTCCCTTACCTAGTAAATAGTTCAGAACCTCCTCAATAACCTCGTCTTCTTCTTCTAAGACTTCTTCTTCATCAACCTTGCCAGAATAGCCAGCAACGGCACCGCCAGCCATGGAAGACATTTCGTCAAGAGACTCACGGACAAGTTGCATAATAACTTCATTTATTCCTGCTGGCTTGACATTTAGAATAGATAGAATGTCTTTGGGGTCTGTTTTTGGAGGTACAAATTGTTCAAGGCCCATCCCTGTATCAAGTGCTGCTCTGAAATCTCTCGCACTTAGCGCCTCACCACTTGCAATGAAAGCGCACATTATTGGATCGGCAATCCCAACACCTTCTCTTGCGTATTTTTCAAAGTTTGCTTTGAAGCGTGCCTCATCACCGCCCTTTGTACTACATCCGGGGATAACAAGATCTCCGGTCTGGGCCAAGTCAGGATCATCATTTTCGTTAGCAACAAACTGGTAAGTAGCAGATACTGGGGAGTTTACGGGCGATTTTATAACTCTTACCCTATCAGATAACCCGGCATCTCTTAGGTATACATCCCAAATGGCTTTGGAGACTTCAAACCCTATACCGACACCAGACGGTGTTTTTCTAGGTAGAGGTGATACTAGGACCACAACTTCATCAGCAAGGTCGGCGTAATGTTCGACCATCTCCAGATGACCTCTATGCGGAGGNTTGAAGGCACCGGGAACAATAGCAACTCTTCTTTTTAAAGTAAAACCGTCTTCTGTCTCNCCAATGTCATCACCGTGTTCTTCAACTTCTTCTGTAACTTCTTTAATAATTTCACTCTTTAANGATGCTAAAGTTGTAACTTCTTTGATTAGGGTTGGGTCAGTATCAGATACTTCGCGAAGAAGATCCATTTTATCACCAACATCAAAGAAATATTTCATAACTGATTTTAGAATACTGTTAGGCAGGTTGGTTTTTTCACTTAGAGTCTCACGAACTCTTCTAACGATTGTCTCTCTCACAACTGCTCTGTTGGCTTTTGTAAATGCTGATCTATCTACTAACTTGACACTGCCACCCGGACTTGCTGTGACATAGCCTTCACCACCTTCAATGTCGCCAATAAATGCTTGAACAGGCGATTCTTGTGCCTCAAGTTGTTTAATAATGTCATCCTTGACCTTCATAGTCAGTTCTACCACTTGCCACAGTGCTTCAAACGCTGCCTTGTTTTCTTCCACGTAACTTTTCAGATTTTTCTTTTTAGAATCACTGAAGTTCTTGCTGTCGGACCAATCAAGAAAGTCGTTACCGAGACTCGTTAGTCCGGTGTCAACCTTCGAATTCAAATAGGAATAAAGTAAATTAGCAAAATTAGAAATCTTTCTTGAACGTAATGTATCACTGTCTAAAAGTTCATCTATCGCTTGACTATTTTTCTTAACAATGTTCTCAACTCTATCTAGCGCGCTCGTGTCGATATCGACTTCAAGTTCTTGTGTAGAAATAGGTGGAAGAACATAAAGTTCTTCACCTTGAAAAATATCAGTGCTTTGGAGGGGTACTTTATTTCCTTCAAGATCTACTTCAAGGTGAACTACAACACCAGAGGTGCTTTTTGCTATTCTCTCTCCAAACTCACTATCAACATCAATTAGGTAAGTAACAATATTTGGCTTAAACTTAAATCTACCGTTTTCAACAAGAGGAGTCTTATAGTAAAGCAAATCACCGAAAAAGAATCCTCTGTGGTCTTGCGGTACTGCTTTTTCATATATAGGGAATACAGAGGCCATATTGTCAGCAAAATCTACATAACCAGCACTAGGCTCCTTGCCTTTCGCTCTCATTCTTGTGTCCAAGAACATACTTTTTAGTTCTTCTGGGCTTTTTGCCTTGCCATCATAGCCTTTGGCGTAAAATCCGCTCTTATCGGTTAGAATGAAATCGCCGTTCTGATCCCTTCCGAAAATAACCGCTGGTGAGCCGTCCCACTTGATTGTGGTGGCTTGACGGCCTTCAGAGGTACCGAGGCTCCTAAGAAGGTCTAGGACGCGCAGAGCGCCCTGTGAGCCCTCCCAGAACACGACATCTTCTGCGTACTGGATTCTTGGGTCACCCTTACGTGCTTCCATAACCATTCCGGGGCGTTGTGGAAATTCTACACCAAATCGGGGGAAAGTCTCAACAGCCATAGCAACCAACTTGTCATAGTTAGGGTCATCTTTGATCGCTGCTAAAATCTTTGGAATGGTCGTTAAGTCGTCTGGGCTTCCATCATCGCCAAGAAGAATTCTTGTAATTTCGCCAATGTCGGTGGTCTTGTCGCCACTGGTGCGGTTTGTTAGACCGCCAAAGCCTGACCACTTATAACCTTTTGCCGAGGCGATAGAGTTTAGAAGAATCATTCTATGTTGACCACGATACTGGTCACCCGGCTCACCTTGACTTGACCAAGCCATATACTTGGGTTCTCCAAACATAAGATCTGTTTGAACAAACCCTTGACTGTCGTCTCCATTAATAGGGGTTCTAAGGTGAACAGAGATACCAGACTTTGCTACCCAAGTTCTTAATCGGTCTTCGGGATGATTTTCTTTGGCCCATGCTTTAAGTTTTGCATAAACTTCATCCTTGCTATGCTTGGACTCGTCAACAGCAAGGTCAAGATCCCCAGAAGTAGGCTTTTTACCTGTAGTTCCAAGTTTGTTGTCGATTAGGGAAAAACCAAGAATGCCTTCCAGCCACTTGATAGTAGGATCGACATCTGCTCGATTAATTCTCTGTGTAAGCGGATTCTTTTCGGCGTCTTTAAAAACATTTCCGCCTTCAAGCAAGGTATCAGTCATTATTCGCTCCTACTTTCTTTTAGCAAGAGCCTTTGAGATTGCCTCTTTGATCATTTTGCGAAGAAGGTTTTCATCCATCTTCTCTTTGGCTGCCTTTTTCATAGGCTCTTCTTTATCTCCGTCTTTGTCGAGATCAAGGAAATCCGGCTTGACCTCCTCATCTAGAACTTCCTCGTTCTTTGGACATACACAATCTCTCTTAGCATTTTTACACTCTGGGCAAGTTCCGCCCTTGCCTTCTTCTAACTCGGACTCGTTGCAGTGAGCTTCGCCTAATTCACCTTCATTGCAGTGTGCCTCGTCGATTTCATCCTCTTCCATAGGCTTCCTATAACCATAGCCTTCCATAAGGCGGTCAAAGAGTTCTTTATCTTTCCATTCTTTGAGATTCATTTGTGTTTCTCCTGTTTTGTAGTAAATAGATTCTTTAAGTTGTTTTTTATATGTTTCTTCCCAAGATCTAAAACACATATTGCCTTTTTCATAAGCCTCTCTCTCCATTTCCCTCATATACTCGTCTTGGTGGAAGTACCCTTCGCCATAAGCAGGCTTCTGATCAAATGCACCTCGACAATTTTGACTATGATGTACTAATTCGTGAGAAAGAGATCTCATAATGTCTTTTGGGTGCCTTCGGTCAGTGTAAATGGTTACAGAAAAGTCATTTGGGTCATAGAAAGCGGTTTTTCCAAGCACTTGGGAAGAATTCTGAGGATCAGACACAAAATTAATAGAAACTGGCTTGTCAAAACCCATTTTTTGTTTTGCAAAGGGCAAAAAACTACTCAAAAAAGGTTTTATTTCATTTAAATTAAGATTTGAAGTATTTCTGATTGAAAATTTCAAGTTTGAAGCCCTCTGAACACAAAGTAATTAGTTTTCTATTACTTGTTCGTCATTTTTTGATATTCTTTTTAAATTAAGAGCCAGCACCGTAGCACTTTGTTGAGTTTCGAAACAAAAAATGATTGCAAAAACAACTTTTCGTCCGCCACCACTCTGATACATTAGATTAGAGACGACTCCTGTAAAATTTTGGCCTATTTTCGACCAACATACAACGTCTCCGACCTTAATTCCTGTTAATCCCCCAAAACTTTCATTTAAAATGTTCAATTTTTTGCATTTCAGCGTTTTAAAAGGTCACTTATCTTGTTTTCTATGGCGTCCAGGGCTAGATGAAGGTCTGGTAACTCTCTTTCTTTGAAATCTATTAAAGAACGACGGTCATAATCGTCAGAACTATCCAAAATCTCGACCAGACGAGCAGCGTTTTCTCTGATCACCCTAGCATAATTTTGGAAAGGGCTGGTTTTGTAAGCTCTTTCGGTCTCGTAGGGCACATCTTGCGTCGAAACAAGGTCGTTTAACTCTTGTAAAATCATTTTTTTGACTTCATCCATAGAAATTTTCATTTTTTAGGCTCCAAAATTTCTTTTTTCCACTGATAAATAGTTTACAAAACCAGTTTGGTTAGGCGTTTAGAAAAAATAACTATTTACTTCCAGTCAAAATACACTAGTAAAGTCTAATGAGTTCTCTTTCTACTATTTATTTAGGAGTAGGAGGCCCTCATGATGTCAAAAGAAAACTTTGAAAAAGCGTGGAAAGTCTTTACTGTGATCCTTGGTGTTATAATCGTGCCACTAGCAGGCTGGGTCTGGAATACAAACGTTGCTTTGGCGCAAATTCAGAATGATTTAACAGATGCTGAAGATACAATTCTTATATTAGAAAGAAAAATTGAAGAAGCAGAGGAGAACTCAAGAGCCATTATCTCTATTGAGAAGGATATAGAGTATATGAAAAAGGCCCTTGAAAGAATCGAAGCATTGGTGGCGACCCAATGAGGTTTCCTCCGACTCTCATTCTAGTTATATTACAAACTAATACGCCTGGAAACACCCCTGTAATCAACCCTCAACCCGAAGACGATCCGACACCCTCTGAGCAGGTGGAAGAGTGCGAGGAGAGTGTTAAGGACCTTGTGGAAGGTGTCAAGGGATTAGAATTTTACCTACGAGACAAGAAACACAAGAGCACCCACTGCCCCTCCATCGAATGGGAACAACCAACTCTCGATGAATACAAGAAAAATCCTAAATCTTATCTTCCCAAAAGTTGCAAGATTGAAAATTAGTTCTTTTTGTCGCCGGCCTTGATTACTTGAGCATTCGTGCTGCCTCGGATGCGTAATGGACTAGGTCCTCCGAGAATGAATGGTACTTGTGCAGAACCCACCCTATTGTATTGAACAGACAGTGTATTTTGGGCAAAAGTGTTTATCGTAAAATCATCGTCAACAAGACTATCTGGAATTGTCTCATCAAAAGTAGGTGCCCCTGAAGTACCCTCAACATACGATATCACTGGATCTTTGTCGACCCCTGCTTCGTTAATAAAATAAAATCCTGTTACTCTGGTGGTATTGTTGGGAGGAGCAGAATTACTGTAATCAAAATCATGGTCTATTACGGCGATTTTGAGTACATCTAAGGCGACCATGTCTTCCAAAGCAGTATCGTTTAGCGTTATTTCGTTGTAAGCAGTAGTTGACCAAGTACCTGTGAACTCTTCTGAATATGCAGTAGTCGTAACCTGATCAAAATCCTCTAATACAAAATCGACTCCTATATCACCGATTGCGGCAGCGTTCACTTTTACTAGAATAATCTGGCTATTTGTATTGGTGAAACCATAGAGCTTAAGAATAGCCGAGTCTGGCTTTATAGAAATGCCACTCGTATCAAAAACGGCATAATACCTATAGCAATCATAGTTAATACCACTGCCCGCTGCAACCTTAACAGCAGAGGCATATTTCGTCGCCCCTGCGTCACCTGTCCCACCAAACCTGTCTGCAACTGTGGCTCCTCTTGCATCAGCCCAAGAACTTTTGTTGTCAACTCTTAGAGTTGCATCTCCGTCGTCTGGATATATGTTAGGCATTTTTAATCATTACCCCTTTAAAAAGCTTCTCCAGTTATTAAATAGTTGCCTTTCAGAAATCTTGCTTGCATCAGGCACCATCTTAACAGTTGCAAGGAAAGCTTTCTGTGCTGCTTCTCTCAAATAATCTTCATCGTCTGCTTCTTCTAATAGAGCGCGGAAAAGAAATACTCTTGCTTCTTTATCGTCTTCATTTATCGAAAATGATATTTTAACATCGAAAGTATTACCACCTTCATCTTCATCAATGCTTTTTGGCGTGATTATGGAGTCTAAGAAATACTTTGCGGACTCTGGGTCAGATTCTGCCTTGGGGGCCTCCAGTATTGTTTCTCTTAACTTAAGCTTGAAAGTTCTACTTTCAATAACTTTTTTAATTAAATTGGCCGCTGCGCCATTAGTAGGGACATCGTAGATTGTTGTTGTTGCGTTGACCTCGTAATACTCGGGGTAGTCTCCTTCTGGGCTTAGATCCCATTCGTAAGATTCTATTTGACCACCTTCCACTTCGTTGGCAAGATTAAAGAAAGCTGCGCCGACTAAAAAGCCTTCCCTTTTTAAGTAAAGATTAATTGCTTCTTTTATTGCCGGAACGGATCTACCTTCATATTCTTCTAGATCCATCTGTCGAAGAAGTCTATCAAAATCATCTAAATCATATCGCCAAGCGTCTCCGGTACCGTGGGCTTCCAGGAAATTTACTATATCTAGCAAAAAAGTCATTTTTATCTTTCCTTCCTGCTGCCAGACATCTTGTATATCTGATAAGATATCATACATTCCACCGAGATCGCCGACCTCGCTCGGGAGATATCGTAAATCATAAAAATTAGGGAGGCTGGTCCACTCTGTTGCATCCCATTCAAAAGTTATGATAAACCTTGCATCAATTTCTCCTTCTTCTACGTCTATTTCTAAAACTTTAAAGTAATCAAATCGTCGGTTTTGATCTGTTGCTAGTGCCCTGTAATCTTCTAGCTGCGAGGCATACGGATTATAATCAAGGTTGTCTTCTGTCTTACGGTTTTGCAGCGTTCTTCCATACACATCCCGTCCGGTAAGATCTGTTATTAACCGTGATGTTGCGTTGTCTTCGTAAGAGCCTCCAAATTTTACAATCCTTGAACCCAGTATTGCTCCTGCCCGATTTATAGGTATATTATCTATTTCTTTTTCTTGTGCCTGCCAAGCCCATTCTATAACAGCTTCTCTAAAGCCTTTGATTCTTGGAAATCCATAGATTCTACTCTCTGGTAACGCAATTTCAGTGCCACCGATTGTATTGTTGCCGGCATTTGATACTCGTGCTTCTTGAGCTTGTTTGTCTGCATCATAAAAACGGATTTGCCTTAACCGAAGCCTGTTTATAGGAACAACACCTGACACTTCTCTTTCATCATCTAAAAAAACTTCTTCTTCTTGAAAATCTTCATTGTTTTCTATATTATTTATTTTTTCTTCAAACAATTCTTCAAGTTCTTCTGTCTTCACGACATAAGCGAGCGCGCCATGGCCGTGAGCTTCCGCTATAGCACATTTATAGTATTCAGATGCCCCGCCTCGTGATGGGGGAGAGTGGCAAGATTCAATCTGATCAAAATCGGACATTCTTAGTATGTCAATGGGGTGGCGCGTAAGAATAATAGAATAAGTGCTTCCTTTTCCACCGCCCTTTTTGATTATATCCGCTTTTTGCTGCCACACCTTGGCAAGTTGCTTAGCGACTTTCGCAGAATTGGCAAAAACGTCTTTTGTTTCGTCTGAGCCTCTTACTTTAAATAAGTCAGCTAAATGAATTCTTTTACTTAAAGCTCTACCAAAAGTTTTTTCGATTCTTTTGTGAGACTCTGGAGATGCATTATTTTTTGCGACATTCTCTAGCATCCTTGCGAGATTTAATAAAAACTTTCCAATTTTAACTTTTTGTTCCTGCACAGGCGGCTGGTGCCCCGGCCTGCTCGTCGCAAACTTTAAAAGTTGGTCGGCTGACATCGGTTTTTCGCGTGAAACAGTCCCTTCTTCATAATTCACCTCCCAAAAGGGACTTTTCTTCTCTAAAGACGTGAAAAATGCTAAAAACATACCCAAATCAGAATCAAAATCGACTGCCTCAAATGGAATAATAATTCTGTTTTTCCCATCAAACATTTTGTTAAAAGCTAAAACATCACCGTCCATTTCATCGAGTACGCCCTGGATAACTTCTGATTCTTCCTCTGTTATCTCTTTCAGGAGGCCATCATCAGTGCTTCTCTGGGCGTGCCTGTTCTCGGTTAAGAAAGCATTCCAATTTTGAAAAATATCTTTCGTTTTCATTTTCTATTCACCAAGTTGTTTAGCTTAATTAGGTTTGAAGAGACTGTTGTCTCAAAAAGAAACGGGACAAAAGCGTGGACCAAGCAGCAGATAGATAAGCGCAGAAGAGTCCAGCTAATTTTCAAAGCGTTTAATAGGTGCTCTGTATAAGTTTCGTTTATATCAGTCAGATGTTTCATTTTTTTCTTGCCACTCCTTTGACACTCTATCTTCTTTGATCGGCCCGCCAGCAGCCCAAGTAAAACAGGTTCTAGCACTATGACACTTAAAATGATGCATCCAGCAATACCCTAAGTAACCTTCCTTGTCTTCAATGGGCTCGGAAGTCGGGCCTGGCATACAATCTAACATTCTGGGTGAAATATCAAAAGCAACACAGTTGGAGCACTTTGATTTCTTTGCAACTTTTGGCTTTGTGTTCCAATGTTCTGCTGCTCTTATCCAGTAGTCTTCATCGGCAAGATTTAAAGGGCCATACTGAACATGCTCTGCTTTGATAGCAACGTTACGATTTTTGGTATTCAACTTAAGATCTTGTGTAGAAGCAGGGCAAGCAAGCTCTCTCGCTTCCCTGATAAACCTTTTCCAATTTTCAAATATAAGTTTCATTTTTTCATACTCTCCAATGTTTCCAACCACTTTCGCTTAGTGAGCCTCTTGCCGTTCAACCACCACTGCTTTGTACCACTGGCGGGATGCTCATAGGCAGGGCCGTCTTCACGGTGGGGTTGGCCGTTCAGATACCACTTCTTTGAGCCGTTGGGATGCTCAACGGCAGGGCCCCCTTCACGGTGGCGTTTGCCGTTCAGATACCATTCCTTTGAGCCGTTGGGATGCTCAACGGCAGGGCCCCCTTCACGGTGGCGTTGGCCGTTCAGATACCACTGCTTTGTGCCGTTGGGCCACTCAATGGCAGGGCCCCCTTCACGGTGGCGTTGGCCGTTCAGATACCACCGCTTTGTGCCGTTGGAATACTCAACGGCAGGGCCCCCTTCACGGTGGAGTTGGCCGTTCAGCCACCACTCCTTTGTGCCGCTGGGCCGCTCAATGGCAGGGCCGTCTTCACGATGGAGTTGGTTGTTCAGATACCATTCCTTTGTGCCACCAAGATCACCAACCAGCTTTCGACCGCCACCGAGATCGGTCGTTCCAACATCCTTGATCCTATTCAAAATCTTTTTTGGTAAATATTCATTGTTTTTTAACAAACTGACCAGCCTAATAGCTTCTCCTTCTTCGATGGGGTAGTCTTTCGAATCCATAAATTGATCAGTTCCAAAGTGCATTTGTACATCTTTTTTAGGATCAGTTTTACTTTTAAAGATAATTAAAGGATCGTCTTCTTTGTGGTATTGCTCATAGTAATTCAATCCGGGCGCAGCAGTACACCAGTCTGTTCCTTTTCCTAGTTCACAAGCAGCACCTTTATTTGTTGGAATGAAGACTACAAATTCATTGTTTTCAAAGATCTTTAGTTTGCCTTGATCAGCGTCTAAATAAGCTTTTTTCTCTAAGTGTTTTTGGTAGAGCTTCCTAGCCGGTCTAACAATCTTTTCCAATTCTTGTACAGAGCCTATAGAAGATAAGCTTTTTATTTCAAGAAATCTTGTTAAGTTTTGTTCTTTGATTTGGAAAAAGGTTTCGAGGTAGTTCCTTGTCTGTTCGCTGCTCGATATTATTATCCCATGTGGTGTCCGCTCGCCAGGAATTGCCCACCATAGCGGGATGATAAGGTTATCAGGGCTCTTAATGAAAATACTTATCAGCCAATTCAAAGCCTCAGCTTTATCTTTTTCGGGAATATCATTTGGTATGTATTTAAGTATTATTTCTCCTGGCCCTCTTACTCCCCGTAACTTGGCAAGCCGGACAAACCGATTCTGATCATCCAACCTTTCGACGGCCCTTCGGAACTTTTTTGAATTAAATCTTTGTTTAACGTCTTCAAAAGATACTTCATTTAAAAGTTCTTCGTTTAAGTATTTACGCCAATTTTCAAATATAAGTTTCATTTCTTCTTCTCCACCTCTATAAGTAGTCTCCCATACCCCTTTATGACACGGTGATAAACGTATGCAGGTATGCTATATATAGAACCCTCTTTCAGCAAAACCGGAAGTTGGTCATCTAGCTGCAACTCCCAACCGTTTGATTCGAGAACTTTTATTACTCTGTCTTCTCTGTCTTGATGCCAGATTAGTTTTTCTGAATCTACATTTTCCCTGAACTCTCGGAGGAATAGTTTGTCTCCAAGAGGTCTTTCACGAAAGGGAAAATCCATCAACCAACACCAGAAGAGCCAGACCAGTTAGAGCCAGAGGGTGAGATATTGTTGATTCTGGCCACAGGAATATTTGTAAGACCGGCAATAACAGAAAAGTTGGCAACCGTCTGTCCAGTATCGGATAGTAAATATAGCTCTGAAAGCTTAAGGTAATACAAGTGTTCTGTTGGGTGGTTATCCTCGTGGATTAGAACATAATTGTTACCGCCGTTTTTAACACCATTTTCAGAGAACCCTAAACGAACGTGCTTTGAGTTAGTATTTGTTACTGAGACCCATTGTGTAACATAAGGAAACTCAATTTTTAGTGGGGTTGAACCAGAGGCAGGGATAGTCAGGTTGCCAGTAGCAAATGGCATGCCACTGACTTGGTAGGAGCCCACGTTATTGAGCCCCGTTGTATATTTAAAATCTTTAGGCATCACCAGAATCTCCCAATCCCAGGGCCAAAATCCTTATGCGCTCTACAAGCCCAATAACCGGCCTTTGTGCGATCTTTCTTTTCGGCACAGTTATGACGCGCAGCAAATGACTTGCGAGCCTCCGCGTTGTTCCAACCGCCTTTTAGGCCACCCTTTGCATCGCCATAAGTAATCTTCTTGATTTTACCAGTTTTTGGATTGCGCACGAACACTTTATATTTCTTTCCAGAACCAGTGTTTCTTGATGGCTTGCCAATTGGTGGGTCTTTCTTTTTCTTTTTAGCCTCATCAAGTGTATCGTCTTCAAACATCGGAAAATCAAGGGGAACTCTTTCACCCTCAAACATCACAAATTCTCCGAGATCCGTATTCTCTAAAAGATCTCTCTCGTCTTCGTTCAGGACTTCGTAGAGACCAGACTTATAGAACTGACGCCCTTGGCGAATAACATTGAAATAACACGGGGAACCAACACGATAGACACATTCGGTAAGGGGGATTTTGTTTTCTACGTGGTGTTGAAGTCCCGGCTTGAACAACCTCTTTCTCAGACTTTCTACAATAAGACGTTTCGCTTCTTCTCTGGTAATCACATCCAAACCCTCCTTTTTGGCAGATTTCTTACCCCAAGACTTGCCTCTGCCTCGCTCTTTACAAGCACCAGGGGTTGGACGACAGGAAGGATACTTGGATCGCTTCTCGCCCTTTGTGCGGCCACATGGCTTGCATTTTGTACGCCCTGTCTTTTTGTCTTTACGACAAGTGTTACAGTCAACCCAGCCGCCTTTCTTACCGGCAGCCCCTTTTCGGCCAAACCAGTCTCTGAGGCTGGATTCTTTGCCAGATTCGGTTCCGGCTTTTTTACGCTTTTTCTCTTTTTCGTTCAGAGTAAGGACGTTCATTCTTCTTGTTCCTTTCTGCCTCCGTCACCCTGATAGATGATGGACAATTTTTCATTTACTTTTTACCTTGATTTCCTCGTCATCTTGCAGGATATAATCTCCATCTTTATGTTGACCAACATCCGGCATTTCATCGATCACAGAAGCAACTGTTTCTTCTGAAACATTTTCATTTTTACCAGCAAGAAAATCTTTAATAGCTTCTATTCCTGCTGCGCCACCTTCGTCCATCAACACCTGGCGAATCATGGACTCGATACCCTTTTCAGCTTCATAAAGTTCCCTGCCTTCTTTTGTGGTTGTCTTGCCCCAATTTGCCGCGCCGACTTTGCGGCACTTCACGAGAGCACCAGACGCATAAGCGGAAGGCCATACATCATAACGAGCCCTTACTTTGTGGTAACAGGCATCTTTTTTGCCTGATGACTTTTTCTTCTTTTTCTCAACAACAATTTGCAGTTCTTCTTTGATAATCTTAAGAAGACGAGTTTTTGTAATTTTCATTTGTGGTCTCCAAATAGAACTTTCTTTTATAAATAGTTATTACTTTGGTTGTCTTCGATTTGATTTAGAAGTTTTATGAGCAAAAAATATCTAATCAAGCTTGCCATAATAGCCAGATGACATTCTTCGCTCATGCTCGCCTGGAATGGGTCCTTTTCCACTTGGTTTCTTGTTTGCTTTTGCCTCGATCCGCTCTCTGGCTTCGGAACCAAGTTTTGAGATATCCACGGCTTCTAGGTGTTCTGGCTTAACACTTCTCATTCTAAAAGAATTTCTATATGCACGGCGAGATATTTCATCTTCAAATACTTGTTCAAGAGCTTTTTGTAAAGAAAGGCGCTCTTCTTTCATCTTTTTAAAGATGTCTTCAAGATGTTGAACACCATCAACACGATTAACTTTCTTGAAAAGTCCAACCACTGGATTTTCTTGTTCCTTTAGAACTTTTTCTAATTCTTCTTTGATAACTTTTTTTAGTTTCTTAATCTTTAGCTTCATTTTTTAGTTCTCCTATTTAAGCAAGTATTGCTATTTTATGAGGGCTAGCTCTGAATCCTCAAGCGTTTTAGTTTTAATCTCTCCACCTTTCTGTATGAAAGCAACTTGAATCCACCCATCAGTATAGATTTTTGTAACAATTCCATAGTTGATTGATACATGAAGAGAATTCAATACACCACGATACATCTTTCTTTTTACAAGGCTGCCTATTTTAAAGTCTTTCATTTCTTCATCCTCTTCACCGCCGCCAGCCACTCTTCTTCGGTGAATCTCTGGCCGTTCAACCACCATTCCTTTGTGCCGTTGAAATACTCAATGGCAGGGCCCCCTTCACGGTGGAGTTGGCCGTTCAGATACCACCACTTTGAGCCGTCGGAACCCTCATAGGCAGGGCCCCCTTCACGGTGGCGTTTGCCGTTCAGCCACCACTCCTTTGTACCGTTGGACCGCTCAATGGCAGGGCCCCCTTCACGGTGGCGTTGGCCGTTCAGATACCACTGCTTTGAGCCGTCGGAATCCTCAATGGCAGGGCCCCCTTCACGGTGGAGTTGGCCGTTCAGCCACCACTCCTTTGTGCCGTCGGACCACTCAACGGCAGGGCCCCCTTCACGGTGGAGTTGGCCGTTCAGATACCACTTCTTTGTGCCGTTGGACCGCTCAACGGCAGGGCCCCCTTCACGGTGGCGTTGGCCGTTCAGATACCATTCCTTTGTGCCGTTAAGATCACCAACCAGCTTTCGACCGCCACCAAGATCGGTCGTTCCAACATCCTTGATCCTATTCAAAATCTTTTTTGGTAAATATTCATTGTTTTTCAACAAGCTGGCCAGCCTAATAGTTTCTTCATCTTCGATGGGGTAGTCCTTCGCATCCATAAATTGAGAAGTCCCAAAGTGCATTTGTACATCTTTTTTAGGATCAGTTTTGCTTTTAAAAATAATTAAAGGATCGTCTTCTTTATGATACTTTTCATAATAGTTCAATCCGGGTGCAGCAGTACACCAGTCTGTTCCCTTTCCTAATTCACAAGCAGCACCTTTATTTGTTGGAATGAAGACTACAAATTCATTGTTTTCAAAGATCTTTAACTTGCCTTGATCGGCGTCTGTGTAAGCTTTTTTCTCTAAGTGTTTTTGGTAGAGCTTTCTAGCTGGCTCAATAATCCTTCCTAACTCTTGTACAGAACCTATAGAAGATAAGCTTTTTGTTTCAAGAAATCTTGTTAAGTTTTGTTTTTTGATTTGGAAAAAGGTTTCGAGGTTTTGAGCCGTTTCGCGGCGTGCTAGGGTGACGAGGAATCGAGGTGGGAAACCCCGACCAAGAGCAGGATCAGCTAGAAGGTTATCAGGGCTCTTAATAAAAATGCTTATCAGCCAATTCAGTGCTTCAGCTTTATCTTTTTCGGAAACATCATTTGGCATGTATTTAAGTATCAATTCTGCCGGCTCAATTCTAAGGCGCTTGGCAATCTCGGCAAACGGATTCTGATCATCCAACCTTTCGACGGCCCGTCGGAACTTTTTTGAATTAAATCTTTGTTTGACGTCTTCAAAAGATACTTCATTTAAAAGCTCTTCGTTTAAGTATTTACGCCAGTTTTCCATTATAAGTTTCATTTCTTCATCCTCTCCAATGCTTCCAACCACCCTTCTTTGGTGAATTTCTGGCCGTTCAGCCACCACCCCTTTGTACCGTTGGAGCCCTCATAGGCAGGGCCCCCTTCACGGTGGGGTTGGCCGTTCAGATACCACCACTTTGTGCCGTCGGAACCCTCAATGGCAGGGCCCCCTTCACGGTGGAGTTTGCCGTTCAGATACCACCACTTTGTGCCGTCGGAATCCTCATAGGCAGGGCCCCCTTCACGGTGGGGTTGGCCGTTCAGATACCACCACTTTGTGCCGTCGGACTTCTCAATGGCAGGGCCCCCTTCACGGTGGAGTTTGCCGTTCAGATACCACCACTTTGTGCCGTCGAAACCAACCTCCACCGTTCGACCGCCACCGAGATCGGTCGTCCCAATATCTTTGATCCTATTCAAGATCTTTTTTGGTAAATATTCATTGTTTTTCAACAGCGCCGCCAGCCTAATAGCTTCTCCTTCTTCGATCTCCTCGTCTTCCACGTCCATAAATTGAGAAGTCCCAAAGTGCATTTGCACATCTTTTTCAGGATCAAGTTTGCTTTTAAAAATAATTAAAGGATCGTCTTCTTTGTGATACTGTTCGTAATAATCCAGTCCAGGAGCGGCAGTACACCATTCAGTTCCTTTACCTAGTTCGCAAGCTGCGCCTTTGTTTGTTGGAATATAGACTATATATTCATCATTTTCAAAAATCTTTAGCTTGCCTTGTTCGGCATCTAAGTAATCCTTTTTTGCCATATGTTTTTTGTAAGGATCTCTGGCAGCATCTACAACTTTGGCTAACTCCGAAACAGATTCTATTTTGGACAAGCTTCTTATGTCAAGAAATCTAGATAGATTTTGTTTCTTAATTTGGAAGAAAAGTTCAAGATCGCCAGTTACTTTTGAGGGAGGTATGGGCCTTCCTTCTGGTCCAACAAGCACTCGTTCAGGGTCTTTTATAAAAAGGCTGATCAACCAGTTAAGTGCCCCAGCCTTATCTTTTTCGGTAATGTCTTTAGGTATACGAGCAAGTAGCTGTTTTTTTGCATAGTCAGGGGAAATTTCGGAACGCTTAACAGCCTTTGAAAATTTCTTTGAATCAAATCTTTTCTCAACATCTTCGAGAGAGAGTTCGTTCAAAAGTTCTTCGTTTAGGTATTTACGCCAGTTTTCCATTATGATCTTCATCTATAAATCTCCGCATGACCTTCCTGCAAAAGAGTATCATTAATATTTTTGTCATCTATCCACAAAACACCCAGCACTCGCCCGTACTTGTCCAAAGAAAGAGAGTGCAGGACGAAAGGGCTTCCCACAGGGCCTAGAAGGGCCTCCAGGCGCTCTTTGGATGCGAGCCCGGCCTGCTTCTCAGCCAAATCCCTTGTGCGCGTCTCAGGGGCGTCTATGCCCGCGAGACGTATTCTTCTAAAAGCCCAGGTGTTGAACCCGAGATCGATGATTGCGTCAACGGTGTCACCGTCAATGACGCGGTCTAGCTTTGCTTTATAAACATATAGCATTATGCCTTTTCCAACCTTCTCTTCTTTATTTCACCATACATGAGAGACCAAGTAATTGGAAGCTTTAGCCGTCCTTTGAGGCCCCTGTCATCATCCAAAACAAACTTTTCAAGGCCAAGGCCACGGCCTCCTTTTGGATCACCATGAACAATTGTCGCCCTTTGGCCCACCAGGGAATCAAGAAGATCCTCCTCCCGCCAGCCTTCAAGCATTTTTTTATATTCTGCAACGGTATATCCACCGCCTGCAATAATATCGTTCGACTCAACAAGATCTGGAGGGATAATGGCAAAACCGCTCAATCCAGTCCAGTCGCTGGAATCCCACCTTGGATCGCTGTCCGAAGGCACCCAGGGTGCCCGTGGGCCATAATCACCCGTGTCGCCATCCGATGCGAGGCCCACAGGCGAAACAGCCATACCGGCGGTGGAGCTTAGGCCGCGAAGGAAATCCCTTCTACTGATTCCTTCACGAAGAACCTCAATTGGTGTTCCGGTCGCACGAGACCAAAGATCAAGGATAACCTCTTCAGAAGCCCATTCCCTCCAACGCTGCATAATTTTTTTCATTTACTCACAATCCTTCAACCTATAGAATTACTTATTATACCTGTTAATCAAAACATTTGCAAATTGAAATAATCTGTTTTGAATTCTTTTCTTTGTTTGCGGCGTTGCAACAGGCCAATAGTTTGGATAATAAGTGTTGTATGCATCAATGAGGGAAACAATAATTTTTTTCAAAGTTTCGTTTGTAGGCTCCTCATCGACCGCAAGCTTCCCGATCTTTTCATAAAGTTGCCTCAACTTAACAAAACCACGGGGTTCTTTACGGGCCCAAATGTCCAGCCGGTCATCGATCGTTTTTGGTGGGCGATTGAATTGAATGTCAATCCCTGACTGATAGCGAGCAACATTGTTTTCTACATCAGCAAGAAGATGGGCCAGACGAGCCTGGATTTCTTCTGTTGAGTTCGCATAAAGGACAAGCTGTTTATAAAGCTTCGGGGGCAAGCGACCCGGACTCTTCGCCATGACAGATTTTATTGCCTTATTTGGAACCTTTGAGCGAGCAGGGTAGATCGCACCGGCTCGGTGATAATTGATCATATGTGTCATCTCGTGTTCAAAGGTTGTTTTCAGGGCGTTTTCGTTTGAGATGATTACTTCAATAAGTTCAGATTCTGTTAATTTGTCAAAATCTTTTTTGCTACCTGGAATATGATCTAAAAAGTCAGGCGATGCAAAATTAAGACTAACTTCCCCGGTGCGATGGTCAAACCACCCCAGGGCCCTGCGCAAGTGAGAATCTTTGGATTCATAAGCAAAGTTAATTTTTGTTTCAAAAAGCCTTTCAATTGTTTCATCGTTTTGAAAGACCTTGTCGATACCTGGTATATCTTTTGCTTCTCCCAAAGCTTCCTCGACGGCTTCAGGTTTAAGTTGAATGTGTTTGCCATCACCACCAAGAAGCTTTTTAAGAAGGCGATACCTGATAGGGTTAAGAGTGCGATCCAAGAGGTCTTTGTGTGCCGTAGACAAGGCAGGGTTTGTTTTACCAGGAATAATCTCTAATTTATCCGAATCCAGGAAAAACAAGTTGAAAAGAAAGAGCAATTCAGAGTAGACTTGGTCGGTTTCCCTTTCAAGAAGGACTGTTTCCAATTCTTCTTGAATAAGAGTCTTAAGCTGTGCTCTTGTAATTTTCATTGTGTTATTCCTTTACTCGTTCAAAGATTTTCTTAAGAGAGGGCAAAACGGGTTAGAATGTACTCTTCCCTCTATACCAAAACATTGGCAGTCTGACTCGACAATTGTGCCGCCGTCTGGAAACTTCGTGACCATCACTTTTACACCGTTCTTGCTCTGGTCAATTTTCACTGGTTTATCTGTTTTTACGACATCCAGTTCTTCCTTGATGATCTGTTTAAGCTGTGATTTTGTGATCTTCATTGTGTTACTCCATTCTTGTCCTACTGGGCCGCCCTGCTAAGATAGCCTTTATTTCTTCATCTGTTAATTGCATAAGAAGCTGGAGTTGTTCGCGGCTTAAGCTAGAGACTATTTGTTTGATGTACTCTCTGTCTTTCTTTTGATCCTTAGCCTCCTCTAACTCTTCCTTGATAAGCTTTTTAAGTTGTGCCCTTGTAATCTTCATTTTATTTTTCCTTTATTCTTCATGCGCAAGGTTTTTTCATATCTTTTAGTTCGTCCCAAACTTCTGAAGCAAGCCACGAGTCGCCAAAATGATTTTTAACGTCGTCAAAATCTGGATGGTCGTCGCTGGACTTGCACCACGAGCGCAAAAAGGCTTCCACTTTTTGGTCAATATCAATTTCGTTTTCTTGCAACACTCTTTGAAGCTCTTCCTTGATAAGCTTTTTAAGCTGTGATCTTGTAATCTTCATGATATTTTTCCTTTATTTTATTTACCAGGCCACTGGCCGACACTATAAGTAGTATTTAGATTAGGATAAGAATCTCAAATTTTTTTCCTGTAATTTTATACCACACTCAATACAATAAGTCAAGGCTTTATTGGGGGAATGGAGGGGGTAGGTTACTGCACCACGAGCGCAAAAAGGCTTCCACTTTTTGGTCAATATCAATTTCGTTTTCTTGCAACACTCTTTGAAGCTCTTCCTTGAACAGTTCCTTCAATTGTGATTTGGTGATTTTCATTTTTTGGGTTCCTTATTTTAATATAGATGTTTATGTTTAGCCATTTCGGCTTCCATAGCAGCTAACAGCTTCTCTTCGCCGTGAAGTCGAACATATTCTTTAGCCATGGCTCTCACTTGTCCACGACCTCTCGTAGCAGCACGAAGGTAAGCCTGCGCCGTCGAACCGATGGGCAGGTGGTCT
>JGI25132J35274_1000130_pt1 | contig 20110 bp, 22 predicted proteins | sample ETNvirenome_6_30_FD_35274 | JGI IMG/M metagenome (IMG submission 35274)
CCCCCACTGAGAGAGGCCGCCAAATAAAAAGCCCCCGCCGGCTAGGCAGGGGCAACGGGGACGGCCGCGGCTGGGCTCAGTATTCGTCGGGCTCGATCGGCTCATCCGTGAGGTGCCGGTATCCCGTGAATGTTTCCGGCGTGTATCGGGCGCGTACCTTGTCTTCGCACTTACTGCAGACGCGGTCTAACTCGATCCCGTAGCAGTCGTGCAGCCACCACGACATCCGGCCGCTACCGCACGGGCACGGCCGTTCCTTGGGGTAGGACCAATCGGTGACCAGATCACGCCCCATAGCGCCACCCCCAGACCTTGGAGGCATGGGCCAAAAAGTGCCCAGACAGGCGCCACTCTCGAAGCCGCTCGGCTGCCCAGTTGAACCGGCCCGGCCCGCCGTCAGTGCTGACGCTGAACACGGTACAAGGGAAGCAATGCGGCCCGATCTCCTCCCACACCCGCACGGGGTCCGTGGGATCTCCGATCGTCATGGCGAAGGTCCGGCCGTCGCCCCTTTGGGTTCGATACTCTTTCATCGTTTCAACTCCTGCGGCACAATTGCCGATCTACAGCGTACCATGGTACGGCCGGCTCTGTTGTGGGCCGGCGACCATTCGACATTCCTGGAGGATCTAATCGTGAGAATTGCAACCATTCAAGCCCGGCCTGTGCTGGGCACCTTTTCCAAGGGAGCGAGCGGCAGCGTCCAATTGTCGTTGGCACCATCCGGCGGGCGTCATTGTGCCACGTCATGCCGGCACCACCCGGCCAACGGGGGCGGATGCTATGCCGCCCGGGCCGAAGTCCGGCCGGATCGTAAGCAACTGAAGANCAAACTAGAACGGCACGAAGAAACAGAGCCGCGGACGCTGTACACCCGGGCCAATGCGGAACTTTTGGGNATGATCGCCACGGCCGACGCGCTTGGCGAGCGTGTGCCATGGTTCCGCTTGGCCGCTTTTGGATCGCTGCCCGGCCGTGCCTCGCTCACTGACTTGGAGGCATTCCGTACCATGATCCGCACGGCCGCCGATGCCGGAATCCCGGTCCACGTCCCATTGGAGACACGGGCCAAGTTTGCGAAATACGACGCCGCCATGGATGGCCTGTACTACAAATCGGGCCCGCTTGAGGGGCTCGACGTGGTGCCGCGGCTGTCTCTTTCCCGACGCCGGCCCGGATCCGTGGCCGTGGAATCGTCGCAGGTCGGCGGGGCTCCGGGCACCAGCCGGGCCGACGCCGTGGCCGAGTCTCGCGAACTGGCCAACCATGAACGCCGGAACGGTGGCCGGGCCGTGGTCTGTCCGGCCGTGCTGACTGGGCCCAAGTTCGCGAAGCGCTCCGAAAATGTACGCCGGGTTCACTGTGGCGAATGCACCGCGTGCGCTGATCCGCGGGTGTCTCTGGTGATCTATCCCCACCACTGAGGCCTGGACAAATTGCCGACGCTGACGGGATCTGCTACCCTGGCATCAACCCCGCCCCCCGTGGGCGGGCTTTTTTTTGCCACCAATCCAAAACAGGAGGATTTGAGAGTGAGCGCGAATTTACGAGAGAGGCTGCACCACCTGCTGGTGTTGCCCAATGACTACGACCTGCAGACGGTCTTCGACAGAGCCAACGATCTGGGGGGCAGCGTTGTGCTGGTTGGGATCGTCGAGGGCGGCGCGGGCACCAAGCCCCACACCGACGTGGTGTGGCGGAAGAACAGCACGCCGTTTGAGGATCGGAAGTACGTCCACCACATGGCCGTGCTCCCACAGGGTGACGAGGGCTGTTCCTTCATCACCGGCAGTTACGACCTGACATACGAGGGTGCTGCTGCTATATTCCAGACACGCCAGCAGAGTTTGCTTCGGCGATTGACCATTCCTACAGGAGGAAACAACAAATGAGTGGAAACGAAATTGTGACAACAGAAGGCCTGAAATGCCTGCTCAAGAGGCAGTTTGAAGGTCTGCAGGGAGAAGTGCAGGAGGCCCAAGTTGCCTGCAACGACCTTGAAAGCCAGTCCGTCTACGTCGATGACTGCGAGATCGAAGACGCGATCGAAGTTGAGAAGACCGTGAACACCAACACGCTCTACGCGACTGACATCCAAATGCCCAACCTCAAGAAGATCCACGAACGCATGGACACTCTTGGCCGGCTGATCAAGCAGATCGAGATCTGCGAAGACCACGGGCCCACCACGGTGACCACGTACGATGACAACGGCGGCCAGATCAAGACCGAGACCTGCGAGATCTCGCGTGTCTGGTACAAGATCGACAAATTGATCGATGTTGTCGAGGCGTTTGAACGACGCCACGACAGTTGGTGCCAGCGGCTGGGGCAAGCCATGGCCGATCGGGACGCCGAACTGAAATCCCTGCAGGCCAAGGTTGACCAGATCTGGGAACGGGCCTGCAATCGGACTGAATCTTGGAAGCCGGGTGATGGCCAAGACTGACCAGTCACCAACAACTCAGGACGGAGGGTCGGGTCAATGATCCGGCCCTCTGTCGTTTTGGCCTCTGAGCATCGGGCCCGGATCCTGAAGTGGATGCTGCGGCTGGGCGTGTCCCACCAAGACGTGGCCGAAGCAGGCCGGCTTGATCCAGACAGCCTGAGACATTTCCTGCATGCCAGGGCAAGTCACAGCAACCCCACCTGCGAAAGAGTTGCTAAGATCTACGCAGCGCTCGAAGTGTTGAGAGCGCGACAAAACAGGATGAGGATCCAAAATGAAAACAAAGAACCGAATGATCTTGCTGTACGCAAGCCTGATCGAGACGTTGAACACGGCTGACACAAAGACCGTGGACAAGTCAGAGATCGTGCCACCGTACGTCTTTGAAGATCAAGACACCGCAGGCGAAGTGGACTATGACGGCCTGATGGCTGAGATCATGCACGTCCTTGATCTACTGCACGACAAGGTCACCGATCTGGTTGGCATGTACGAGGACTTGAGCGATGAGTGATACAGGCATGGATTACAAGTTCATCGTGATCGATCCGTCCGGCAACTGGCGCACGGTCGAGTACGACGCGATACCGGATCTGGGCGACCTCTACAACGAGATCGGATGCGAACTCGTCGAGGTGGTCTACGCCAACGGGGGCAGCCCGTTCGGCGGTCAGTTTGAGATCTGGTGCGATGAAGAAGGCGTGTACAAGCAGCCACTCAACATGGGCTCTCCAGCCCTGAGCCTGCTCACCCACCGTGACACTCTGCTGTACGGCAAACTCTTTCTGGCCGGGCCAGCAGACCGTGGCTGGGGCACCGACATGACCGGACTGACTGACGCACAGATCGAGTGGTTCAGCCACGCGTACGAGGAGGCCCGCAATGCCGTGGTATAAAGTTCATGCAACCGATGCCATCATCCTGCACCGCTACTGGCTGATCGAGGCTCCAGAGTTCTGCCCCAAACGCGACATGACCGGCGAAGAAATCGCGGAGGACATTGCCTCGGAAATCGACCCTGACCGCCAGCGCAACGAGTACGTGGACATGGAGACGATTTGGGAAACCAAGCAGATGTCAAAGCCGACTCTCGACGAAGACGAGGAGGAATCAAACGATGATGATTGAGGTTCACAGCAGTGACCTGTCCGCACGGTGCCCGGCTTCGGCCGGGTATCGTCGGGCCGGTCTGATCAACGTCGCAGTGCCCATGGCAATGTTCAGAGGGCTGTCGGCCGGCCGGGCCATCGAGATCATGCTCGAAGAGAGCACTACGGTGGACGGCGTCCCTGACGCCTGCACTCGTGCGGTAAGAGAGAGCGACGTGAAAGTTCAGGAAGAGGGCAGGTTCCACAACCTTGACCTCAAGAAGGTCTGCTCCGAATTGATCGAGACGCTGGCGTTCTTTCCAGAGAGAGCAGAGACCGCCTACAAGGACTACGACCTCATCGGGCAGGAGATTCCCATCCGATGGATCGTTGGATTTTTGGAGAGAGAGGACGAGAAGCACACCGTTGAATTCGCCTCACACCTCGACGCGTTGTACCGACACAAAGAGACTGGTCAGCTGAAGATCGTAGATTGGAAGTGGACGAAGGACAGCCCCAACTGGCATTACAGCCAGATGAACCTGCAGATGCGGTCATACATGGCGGCCATGCAACGTGGCGAGTTCATGATGAATGGCTTCTACGTGGACATGGTGGATTACTTTGGAGAGCGGCTGTCAGTTGAGGCAGAGCTTTTCTGGATTCCAGGCCTCATGCCCTACAAGCGTCGTACCACGGTAAGTGTTGAGGGCGTGGAGCAAGTGTTCCACAAGGGTGACCATCGTCCAATCACGAAGATCCTGCACTATGCCCAGAACAGCCGTGTTGATCAGATAGAAAAACAGATCATGTTGCGTGCAGAGTGGATCAGAACTGGTTACTATCCAGAGATACCCACACCGGATGGCTGCATGGCCTGTCCGGCTCAACAAGAGGTGGGCTATTGCACCGTTGCTCAAGACTTAGGAGGTGAATGAGCATGTATCACAAAGTCGATATCACCATCGAACACGACGTTCACGAAGAGACGGACGATCACGTTATCAGCGGGGTCGTGACGTATGACGTGGAGGTCACCTTTTACAAGTTCAATCAGTACGACCATGACGATTACCCGGAAGACCCATGTGTGGAACGGATAGTTGTCAACGACTTCAAACTCGACGTGACCACAAAGGAGGATCATTATGTCGAACTCAGTTACGAATCCATCAGAGACTTCATCACCGAAGAAGAAGTCATCGACCAAGCGCGGGAGCACTACGATGACTGCGAAGATTAATCAGCTCTCTCAGACCTACGTCTGCCTGTCCAAGGCACAAGCCGCAGTTGAATGGGTGCAGAAGACTGCATCCAACGGGCACCACGGCTACAACTACGTCCCCGTTGACATGATGGTCCGGTCCTGCAAGAAGGCACTGCTCGACAATGATTTGGTGCTGATCCCTGTAGGCTGGACAATCCAAGACAACTTGGCCCACGGCTCGTGGGTGCTCCATCACCTTGGCGGTGGCGAGGCCATCAACCTCAACTACACCATGCCTGTGCTGGAGTCCAAGGGCCGGGCCGGCGACAAGGCTTACCTTGCTGCCCAATCGTCCTGCTACAAGTACATGCTCCGTGACCTGCTCATGGTGCCAATGCTGGAAGAAGAAGTCTGCGGACGGAAAGACGAAGAAGTCCAGCCACTCCGCAAGCTTCCGGCCAGCAACGAGAACAAGCAGCGTCTGCAGCAGATGGTGCGTGACAACAAGGAGACTCTGTACGGCCAGTACGGCGGCACCAACGTTCTTGAGTGCTGTCTTGCAATCCTTGCAGCCAACGGCCTGCCGACCGATGGGACGGCGGACGATGAGCAAGTCGGCAAGGTGTGCGACTCTCTGCTAAACTAACCTTTCTCCTCCTGTGCCACGACGGGTATCCACTCTCCGTCGTGGCATTTTGCCCTCGGGCGACATCTCAACCTGATTCTGTTCAGGGGTTTTCGGGCCCGTCTCTCCCCACTCAAAAGACGGGCGCAAGCGGCACACAACAGCCCACGCCTCGCCAGCGTGCGTGCCGGCCCAGTGCGGCCACCGTGAGCAACTTTCTGAAGTCCCCCCTATTCGTATGCCACTGGCAGGGGGGCGGCTGGAGGAGGAGGCCAAGTCACGGTTGGTGAACTGGGGGAACAGGATCCGGGGCTGGATTGTTTCTCCAGCCTAATACGGGCGGTGCGCCCAGAAAGGACGGCCATGGCCGAGATCATCAAACTAGATGCCCAAGAGTTGGTCAAACTCACCGAGTGTGAGCAGATCATTGAGCAGGGTCTGGACACCACCCAGCAGGTCGTGTCGGCCCTGATGACGATCAAAGAACAGAAGCTTTACCGGCAAGACCACAAGACGTGGGAGGCTTACTGCTCGTCACGGTGGGGCTTCGGTGCGAACTACGCATCAAAGCTGATCAATGCGGAGAGAGTGCGAGAGATTGTCCCTGTTGCCAACGAGCGACAAGCCCGAGAGTTGGCCCAATTCAGCGACGAAGAGAAAGTTGAGATCTGGGAAGAAGCCAAAGAGAAAGCGGGCGGCGAAGACAAGATCACCGCCAAGATCCTGAGCGAAGCTGCAGGCAAGATCAAGAAGAAGGGCAGCGACTTTGCAGACCCTGCTCCCCTTGCCAAGCTTCTGGGCCTGCTTCGCTCCGCAGAAGACCTGTACTCAACAGAGCAGGAAGACGCGATCTTTATTGGATTCAACCACGACGCATGGCGTATGTCATTGACTGGCATGCGTGCTATGCTGCACAACCAGATGCCCGAAGCTACTTGCGATCAATGTGGTGGTAGAGGGTGTCCAGCATGTAACAATCGGGGATGGCTGACGGCCGGCGAGTGCCGGACACTGGGCATCTCTTCAAGGAGTGAGTCAGATGACTGATTACAACAACGCAGGTGAAGGCGCTATCTTCACCAATGATGACGGCAGCCTCGAAGGCAACATCGAACTGGACGGCACGAAGCATCGTGTGTCTGCCCGGAAGAAGCAGTTGCGTGACGGGACGGAGATCATGGTCATGGAGATTGAGCTTGGGAGTCTGTTCCCAAACAACAAGACCAAGGACACTCAGCCAGACATGACTGGCAAGGTCTCAGTCGATGGGCAGCTTTACCGAGTTGCAGCATGGGAGAAGACCAGCCAGAAGACTGGCAAGAAGTTTCTCAGCATGAAGCTTTCCGAAGTGACAGAGCAGCCCCAGCAACAGGCCGAGCCCGAGGTGGCACAGCCCAGCGACGGCGACATCCCGTTCTGATGCTTCGTCCATACCAACAGGTAGCGATCGATAGGGCTCTCGCCTCTCACAAAGAGGGGCGAAAGCCCATCATCGTTATGGCAACTGGGTGCGGCAAGACTCACGTGTTTACGGAGTACGCCAAGATGGCCAGCAAGCGGTGTCTAATCATCGCTGAGCGTGCCGAGATTGTCATCCAGAACTACAGGAAGGCGGACGTGGCATGCGATTCAGCAGCCATAGAGATGGCAGACTCATGGTCCCCAGAGACAACCATGTTCCCACCACGCGTGGTGTCTGCATCAATCCAAAGCTTGTGCTCAAACTGGAAGGGCGACAAGCGTATGCATCGATTCAACTGGAGGGAGTTTGGTCTGATCGTCATTGACGAAGCACACCACGCTGCCGCCGGGCGATACCAGCAGCTTCTTGACCACGTGCGTCAAGAGAATCCAGACATCTGCATTCTTGGCGTGACTGCTACCCCAGACCGCCGGGACAAGAAGTCTTTGGCCTGCAGCTTCGACCACATTGCATTCAAGTATGAGATCAATGAAGCAGTGCGTGACGGTTGGCTTGTGCCCATCCGAAGCAAACTTGTGCAGGTCAACAGCCTGGACTTTAGCTCCGTCCGAATCACTGCGGGCGACCTGAACGCAGGTGATCTTGGGCGAGTCATGGAGTTTGAAAAGAACCTGCACGCGGTAGCCACGCCAACTCTGGAGATGATGGGGGCAAGACAGACCGTGGTCTTCTGCTCCTCAGTCAAACAGAGCGAGCGGCTGGCTGAGATATTCAACCGGCATCGGCCTGAGATCGCTGCCCACGTTGACGGTAAGACCCCACCTGACGAGCGTGCAGAGATCTTTGAACGGTTCCGTAAGGGTGAGTTCCAGATCTTGTGCAACTGCAACATTGCAACTGAGGGCTGGGACTGTCCGCCCGTGTCATGCATCGTCATGGCAAGGCCAACTACGTCCCGTGCCCTGTACACCCAGATGGTTGGCCGCGGTACACGTCCCATGGTACAACTGGACAACGAATCAGCAGACTCTCGTAACCAACAAATTCAAGACAGCATGAAGCCCGACTGCTTGGTGCTCGACTTTGTTGGCAACGGTTGCAAGCACAGCTTGTGCAGCTCGATCGACGTGCTGGTGCCAGATCTTGACGAACGCGTCAGGGACCGGGTGCAACGCAAACTGCAGGACGAAGACGAGGTCACCGAAGAGAAGATTCGTGAGGTTGAGGCTGACGAGTTGGAGGAGTGGCGACGGCGTGAGATCACAGCACAAGTTACCTACGACACCCGTAACTTGAACCCGTTTACTTTGCTGGGCATCAAGCCGCAGAAGCAAAGTGCCTACACCAACAACAACCCGTTGACTGAGAAGCAGCAGTTCGTGCTGCACAAGAACGGGGTGCAGACACAAAACCTGCCGGCCAACCAGCAGCGTCAAGCACTAAACAAGATATTTGATAGGCGCCGCAAGGGGCTTGCTACCCTGAAGCAGATGGCACTGTTGGCTAAGCGTGGCCACGACCAGACTATGCTGATCGGCATTACGTTCGAGCAAGCATCAAACCTGATTGAAGGAAAGCAAATTGACACTCCTGCGGCAGATCGACCTGTACGACACCGACACGGTGAGCCCCAACGTGATGCTACGAGCCCACTGGGCGGTCAGGAAAAAGTGGAAGCAGAAGTACCAGCAACTCTTTTCTGACTGGTTGCAGCAGAACGGAGACTTCACCTGCCCCAAGCCGGTTCACATCGACATCACCCGGTGTGTGGCCGGCAGGGGCAAAATGATGGACCCGGACAATTTGGTGGGCAGCGTCAAGCTTCTCATTGATGCATTGAGAGAGTGCGGTATCCTCTATGATGACACGCCAGAGTGTGTTAGCATTCAGGTCAACCAAAAGTGGAGCAAGCAGAAATGCACACGAATAGCGTTTTACCAATCCGATTGATTCCTTGGAGCGTCAAATGACAGCCATCACCGTTGCGAGTTCAGAGTTTGAAGACACCGTGATTCTGTCCAACTCGGCTACCACCAACTACATCAACACCACCATGTTGACTTTTGGCAGAAGCGGGGGCAATCGCTACAACTTGATTCTGCAACTTGAATTGGCAAAAAGACCAAGATTCATCCCATATCTTGGCGGGTCTGGTAATGCCGCTGCCAACATTGGTTACACGGCAGAGTCTGCATTTGCGAGTAGAACGGCATTCCTTGCCAGCCCCGGTTTGGCATTTATTAGCCAGATCGACCCGACAATCAATGTTGATATGGGCGGCGTTACCTACAACAAGGCAAACTCAGGTCTAAATTGGACTACTGCAGGTGGTCTTGATGACTTGGTTGACGAAACGCCAGAGAATTTTGTGTTCGATCAAACCAGTGCTAACCAAGATTTTGACGTACGACTTTCAGCCCGATACACAAGACGAGCGTTGTTCGGCAAAATCAACCTGATTTTTTACAACAATGATGCTGATGATGTCACAACCCTGTTTTCTTCGCAGGAGACTAGTGGCAACGCAGCAGAAATTATTCTTCGGGGGCGTTATGCTACCCGTAACCGCGAGAACGGAGTACGTTCACGCAAATACGCAGTGAGATAATATGGAAAACGAAACCCCAGAAACGCCGGCAACCCCGGCACCAGAATCGTCTGCCCCATTGCTGGGCAGTGCTGCCCCTGCCAGCTCTTGGCGGGACGGCATCAGTGAGGAAATAGCCAGCCACACCAGCCTGAGCGACATCAACAGCATCGAAGACCTGGCCAAAGCCACGATTCATGCCCAACAAATGGTTGGTGCTGAGAAGATTGCTATCCCTAATAGAGAGAGCGAGCCGGCCGTTTGGGACGAGGTGTACAACAAGCTGGGCAGACCAGAGAAAGCTGAGCAGTATGAGCTGCCAGAGGAGCTGGGTGGCACCGACACACAATTTGAAGAAGCATCCTTTGATGCACTCAAATCTGAAGCACATAGGCTGGGGCTAAACAAGCAGCAATTTGCTGGTTTGTCCCGGTACTTGGCCAATCAGGCTACTTCTTACAAAGAAAACCGTGCCGAAAACACTCAGCAGGCTATGCAAGAGAGCGTCAAGCATCTCCAGCAAGAGTTCGGACAGGCTTACCAACAGAATATTACACATGCCCAAGAGGCCGTAAAACGGTTTGGTGGCGAGTCATTGATCCGTGCTTTGGATGAAACAGGACTGGGCAACAACCCTGAGCTTGTCAAGACTTTTGCCAAGATTGGCCGCATGATCGCTGAAGACGAAGTCCTTGGCGGTGGTGGAGCACAAGTCTTTGAAAAGACTCCATCCGAAGCAAGAGCTGAAATCCAACAGTTGCAGGCTGATCCTGACTTCATGCGGTCGTACATGCAGGGGCATGATCCGGGCCACAAGATGGCTTTGGAAAAAATGCAAAAATTGTACGAGCTTGCCAACGCATAATTTGGTAGGTATGCTTTTGGGGTCGGGTAGCCTGCAAGGTCCGGCTGGAACCAAGGGAAGACTTGGAGCGCCGGCTTCCGGTAGGGGTGTCCTTGACAAGGGTAGCACACTGATCTGTTACTTCACCACTCTCATTTTGGAGAAAAGTTTTGTCCGTGCAAATTACGACTGCTTTTGTAGAGCAGTACCGCAACAACGTTGAACTTCTTGTTCAACAGCGTGGATCAAAGCTTCGTGATCTCGTCAACAGTGATACCGCCATTGTCGGTAAGCAGAAGTTCACGGAGCAAATTGGTTCCACCGAGGCGCAAAAGCGTCTCTCTCGTCACAGCGACTCTCCGCTGGTCAACGTTCCTCACCAACGTCGTGCATACAGCATGGCTGATTACGAGTGGGGCGATCTCGTTGACAAGCAAGACAAGCTGCGCATGCTCATTGACCCAACCTCGACCTACGCTCAGGCTGCTGCCTTTGCTATGGGCCGTGCAATGGACGATGTGATCATTAGTGCTGCAACCGGGACTGCCTTTGGCGGTGTCGATGGTACCACTGACTTCACCTTGCCAAGCACCCAGAAGGTTGCCGTCAACTACAACGACGTTGATAACAGCAGCTCAACTGCTGACATCAACCTCTCGATTGGTAAGCTGCGTCGTACCTTGGAAATCTTCCAAGAAAACAACGTTCCAGAAGACGAGGAGAAGATCCTCGTTGTGTCGCCAAACCAAATCCACGCTTTGCTCACCCGCAAAGAAACCACCTCTGGTGATTTCAACGCGATCCGAGCACTGGTGGCTGGTGAACTCGACACCTTCTACGGCTTCCGCATCGTCATGTCCAACCGTTTGGCCAAGTCCGGCAACAACCGAACCTGCTTCGCATTCGTGCGTTCTGGTTTGGAGCTCGGAATTGGACAGGATGTCATGGCTCGTATCGAAGAACGTGCTGATAAAGCGTTCTCGACATACATCTATTACTGCATGACCATTGGCGCTACGCGGTTGGAAGAAGAGAAAGTGGTTGAAATCACTTGCGACGAATCCGACTTCGGCGGCGGTGACGCAGCAACCGTTTGATAGGGGTTTAATCCAATGGCTGATTCAAATCTTTACAACAACATTGCCAACGATTACTCGGATGGCAACGCTAACGACATCCAACACGTCTCCCAACAGGGCGGCAAAGTGCGGGTTATCTCAGGCATCCTCACCGTTGCAGACACCGATCTGCAGGATGGTGATGTCAATAAACTCTGTCGTATTCCTTCAGCAGCTCGTGTTCACGGCATCTACTTCGCTAATGGCGATTTGGATTCCAATGGATCGCCAGCTCTCACCGTGAACGTTGGTCTTCAGGAAACTGATGCCACGCTTCTCGATGAGGATTGTTTCGCTGACGGACTCACCCAGTTCCAAGCTGCAGTTACCAATATGAATACCAACACTGTTGGTATCATCACTGGTGGCACCAGCCCGGATGACTTCCACAAGCGTGCTTGGGAACGAGCCGGGAAGACTGCCGATGATGGCAAGCAGATGGACATGGTGTTCATTCCTAAAGCGAGTGCAGCAACTGGCGCAGCCGGCAACGTTGCATTCCGCGTCGAGTACACGCTCGACTAAGTTACCTCCTCCTGTGTCGCTGGGGGCTTCTGGCCCCCGGCGATATTTCCCATGGCATCTGATACCTCCATTGCGAACCTCGCGTTAGTACGTCTGGGCCAAACCAAAATCACAAGCCTGACTGAAGACAACAGCCGGGCTGAAGCTATTTCGTTGGTGTTCGATGATGCACGAGAGTCTGTGTTGCGAAGCAGCTCTTGGAATTTTGCAACCAAAAGGGCGGCTCTGCAGCAGAACGCAGACGCACCGGCGTTTGGGTATGACTACAGCTACAACCTGCCGGCAGACTTTCTGAAGCTCAAGAGGATGCAGAACCTGTCAAGCGATTTTAGAATCGAAGGTCGGAAGCTGATTACTAGCGAAAGCTCAGTCAACATTGTCTACATTGCTAACGAGAAGGACTCTAGTTTGTACGACAGCTTGTTCGTAAAGGCTATGTCTTTCCGACTTGCTGCTGACATATGCAAAGCTCTTACTGGTGATGACCAGCTGATGCTGCGAATGGAACAAGGCTTCCAAGATGCACTGCGTGAAGCAAGGGTCACAGATAGCCTGGAATCTCCACCAGACGTAAGCCACGAACCGTCATACCTTGTTGAGTCACGACTGGTTGACGAGCCGTTCAGACGGATCAAGGATAGTTCGGGATGACAACTCGTACCTTGGTAACGACTAGCTTCTCTGGTGGAGAAGTCAGCCCTTCTACGTTCTCACGTACGGACTTGCAAAATTACTACTCTCTTGCCTCCAAGATGGAGAACATGGCCATTACTGGGGCCGGCACTGTTGAGAAGAGAGCTGGATCTTTCTTTGTAGCAAATGATGCTACGAAGGAATTAAATGCTTTGATTGGTCAATACCCAGTAACAACAACTGCATCACAAGGTATCGAGCAGTGGGCATTTGATGCTGATGAGCAGTACGTCGTTGCTAACTCTTTGTTGCCTGAGCGTAGGCGTGACGAAGATCTAGCCAACGGTTCGGTTGTAGAGCTGCCTACGTTTGTTGAGACCAGACATACAGAAAATGTGAACAACAAATACAGTTTTGTAGCACATAATTTTGTTTACAGAGATGGCATTCATGTCAATGGCTGGTATTACGCCCCAAGGTTTGACGGCATTCCAGATTACTCTGGTGACGTTATTAAAATCACAGGGCACCCCGGCGGGTACAACACAATCAACAGTGGAGACATGACTTTGCGTGGCTTTGCAGAAGCTCTGCAGCAGGAAAGCTTCTACGAAATCCAAAAAAATCTAACGCATGACATTTGTTCATCAGGAAACTTAGCCGTGCAGTCATGGCCCTTTCCCAGTCAGCCACAAATTGTTATCCGAAAAGGAGACGATACGACAAATCGTGCGTTTGAACCTGCCGCTGCCAACTTTATTGATGGCCCATACTTTTTTGCAAATGGTGATCAGACCGACGATAAAAAATGTTGGGTCATACCGCTTGCAGAAGAGCGTAATGCGAGTGGACAGGATTTTGTTGAGGTCGAAGATTTTGCCAATGAATGGGTAAGTCAACCACAAGACATTCCACTACGTGACGAAAGATCCGGCGAGTTTGTTGACAAAGGATTCATTCCAAAAAATACTGACGGTAGCTCAGCAAGTTTGGAAGAAATGGTTTCTTCATTTAGCAAAACTGGCGGTCTAGCTGAAATACGATGGAATTGGACCCCTGATCCAAAACACCCAAACAACGTCAATCCGCCGTTGCAGAACGTAAAAATTGGATCGCCAATTGCATTTGTTTATACATCTAGAAACGTAGTAGCTAGTGAAGATGGTTCAACTGTTTTGGACAAAAGATGCGTAGGCACTCTTGTTGGCAAAGGAACATATACGGATGCAGACGGAAACGAAAAAGCAACCAATAGTGCTGTAATTAGGTGGACTGTGCCACCGGACGTTTTCACTGGCGCACAATCAACTGCGCGTACCCTTGGCCGTGGCACTTCAGAATGGTTTCTTGGCTGCGATGTCAATGGTGGGATTACCGCATCGACATTTTTCCAAGGCAGATATTTCTTCTCTCTCAAACAACACCCCAACAGGATTTTTGCAACTCGCGTCAACGGTTGGGGTAAGCAGGAGAAAGCCTCTGAAGTAATGGGCACAGTGCTCCAGATGAACTACCCAGTGCATGGTTTTGAAGACCTTGATTGTGGGCAATCATCACGAGCAGACGTTGTAAGTATTGTTGACACCGATGGTCTAGATATTGCTCTTGACTCAGGTTTGAGTGAACCAGTAGAAAGTTTCGTCGCAGATGAACGTGGTCTTTTGGCATTTACTAGGAGCAATGTGTTCCTTATTCAAGGCGGTGGTGGGGCCGGTCTTGCGATTACTCCAACGAGTTTTTCAGTATCTCGACAATCCAGAATTGGATGCGTAGATAGGTGCCCTGCGCAAAGTGTGCAAGACGTAACAGTGTTTACTGGGCCCGATGGCAAGGGTCTATTTGCTGTCTCTTACAACAACAACCGTGAAAAGTACAGTACGCTCGAAGTAAGTGTTACATCGCAGCATTTGTTCCAACGACCGGGAGGTCAAATTGTCGAACTTACCTCTGAAAATGTACCTCGCCCTAAGATTACTGGCATTCAAAGAGATGGTGGAGTCACTGTATTCTCGTACAGTCCGTCTACTTCGGTCAATGCTTTCTCGACTGAGTCGTACTTCAAGATAAACCCAGATACCAAGATCAAAGATCTAACAACAATCTATGAGACAAGAACAAACTTTCAGTACAGATTGTTTGCCAAAAATATCTCTAGTTTGACTTCTCAGTTTTTTGTTACACGCGCATCGGTCATCGAAGATTACAGCAATGAGCTGATCGACACGACTGATTTCAGTGTCAAGACTTTTACTGAACCGACTATCTATCTTGACTTTGCTGCACGAGTCGAGGTGGTTGGGTCACTGCCATCAACTATCACTATGGATCCTGAGTTTTTTGCAAATCGTGATGGTGAAATTGCAATATGTGTCTATGACCAGCAGACAGCAACATGGCAATTCAGAACAGGGTTAAGCTCAGATGCAAACGGTGTGGTCAACGTGCCTAGTGACCTCGTTGCTCCAACTATCAAAGGCAGAGTCTATGCCGGCTTCCCATACACATCTAAGCTGCATACAGCCCCTATCCAAAACTTGACTGGTGCTGTTCGCCGGGGTACTGCTGATCACAACAGGCAGAAAAGAATTGTCAAGGCCTTTGTCCGGCTGATTAAATCTACAGGTGGCAAAGCTGGCGTTGTAACCCTTGATGACCTGTTGTACCGCAAGCCGACTGACCAAATGAGCAAACTAGTCCCTGAGTTTACTGGTGCTATCGAAGTCCACTGCCGTGCTAACTCTTTAGTTGACCCCATATTTAAGCTGGAGCATAATATTCCCATGCGGTTTGAAGTTGGATCTATAGCCTTGGAAATCGATGCCGGAGGTGTCTCATGAGCGTTCTTCTTAGTCTTGCTGCAGGAGCTCTTGCAGGCGGCTCTACAGATCCTGTATCAGGAACCGTCAAAGAAAATAATGCAATTCCGAGCCCATTTGAAGGACAGCCAGTAAGCCTTCAAGATTTTCGTGGGGGTGCTGGAGGCGGGGGCGGCATGGGCAGCGGCGGGGGCGGAGCTGCAGGGCCGAGCGGAGGCACAGCACAAGCTGCTGGTAATGCCTTGGCAGCACTTCTAGGCGGTGAAGACGGGAATGTTACGGTTGCCGGAGTTGATGCAAACCTTGGAATGCTTGTTCAAGGCATTTCTATGGGCATTCAAGGCAACCTGCAAATCGAACAAAGTGCTCAAACTTTGCAAGATGGACGAGCAACTGCGGAAAACATCAGACAGGCTGCAACACTCCAAAAGTTGCAGGACAACCGATCACGTCGTGCAATGGCTGCTAAAGCCAAAGCAGCTTCGGTTGCCTCTAATACTTCTGCCCAGATTGGCGGAGTAGCAAATGTTGTTGCTACTGAAGAAGGTTTGGCAGAATATTTTGAGAATTACAAGTTCTACTCTCAAGAATACAAAGCCAGAGTCGTCATGGCACAAGCGCAAAATGCTGCTAGGCAACAAGCCTTTGCCGGCGGCATGAATGCGATAATTGGTACAGTCCTCACAGTCGGAGCATTTGCATCATGAAAGAGCTGCCTACCCCGTATCTGCAAGGCCGTAGCGCGGAAAATCCTGGGCCTGTAAATGTACAAACTACAGCTCGTGCAGCTAACCCTTTTGAGTCTGTAGTAGAAGGGTTGGGTGTTGTCCAAGGTCTTGCTAGGAGTGAGCGACTAAGTGAAGACAGGGCAAAAGCCGAAGAAGAAAGACAACAACGAGCTAGAGAACGACAAGCGGCAGCTGAACGAGCAGCAGAAAACCGTGTCAAGACACAATACGGAAACTATTTGAAACTAGATTTAGCCAACCGCGAAGGCGGTATCACTGAATCTTTTAGACAACTTTCAGAGGGTTTGCCAAATTCAGATAAGCCTCCACACACTTGGTATGGTGAACTTATTGGGTTGCGAAATAAACTTTTAGAACAATCTGGCAGGCTGTACGGGGATGATCCAACTGTTGAAAAATCCTATGTTGAGCACATAAACAGTGAATTAGAACAGTACGGCGGGCGTGTTATGCAAGCAGCAGACGAAGCTCTGACTGCAGGCGCTCTCTTAGACTCTGAAGAATACCTAATGCAACTTGTGCGTGGTGTAGAAACAAACCAATACACATCTGATGAAGCACTTGCAAAATACGAAGGAAAAGTAGGCGGATACAGCTCGCTGCTTATTTCAGAGTCTCCAAGGTTGTTATCAGATGCTAGAACTACGTTGCAGGCTGCGACGGTTTCTATGCACGTTCGGGTTGCTGAAACACGTGTGACTGATCCATCAGGGGCAGCAGCAGCTTTCGACAGAGCTAGAACTGCAGCCAGATCAATTGATGATGTTGACACCCGATCAAGCGTTTTGGGTAACATCGATCGGCTCGAACGAAACCACATGACAGGTGTGATTCCAAGAGCAGCTGAAGGAAACGTAAATGCTGCAGCTCAAATTGGATTGGAGTTTGCAAGGTCTCGTCCCGGCAACCCTGTTGCTGGCCAAACAGATGGCAGAGCAGAAAACAGGCTTGATGTAGATTTATTTGCACGTCAATTAACTGAGCTGCTTGCCGCGCAACAGCGACTTAGAAGTTTTGAAGGGCAGTTTGGTTTAGATCTACAAACAGATTTGATGGATGCTCTGGTCTCGAACTTGTATCGACCCGTCAATGAAGCAAATAATTTGTCAGAAGAAAACACTGTAGGTAGCGTTGTCAATCCGCTGCGGAATAGTTTGCTCCAAATAAAACAACTGCTTACCCAGTTGCCACAAACTGAACAAATCAACAGGTTTATACCGGATCTTGAAACAGCACTAGACAATCTCAATAGTAGAGAAAATAAGTCAACAGAACGAACCAACGAGGTGACTGAAGAGCTGCTGAACAAACCGCCTAAGCCACCAACAGATGAACCAACAGCAGCTGCACCCTCATCCCAAAGCACAACTTTGCAGAGAATGGATGACAAAGAGCGTGGCACTGTGTTCCGAAACTTGGTGGAAGAAACTGGTAACTTTGGCGAGGTTGCTGCTACTTTTCAGCTCAACGGGGTTACCAACTTGCCCTATGCCCAGCAGCAGTTTCGATCAGATTTGGACGAAGGCAACGTCCTACGCTTCCAAGATATGGTCGATAGCATGGCCAGCCGCGGCGCAAACCTAAATGCCGGCACCAGCCACTTTTTCAACCTGACTGCTCTAGGCGAAAAGATTGGACACCCTCTAGTTGTCAACGCTTTGCTGTTTGCTAACCAGCAGGGTGACGAAGCAACTTTGGCCCTCATGGGGGACAGGGCGTTTGTGCAAGACATGGCCAGAGCAGGTCAACTTATTGATGGCAAAATTAGACTTGACGAACAGAGGTTTGGCAAACGAAGACAGCCGAACATTAGCGATGACCCCGCTGGCATGGCCACCATGGAAATCATTCGTGGTGACCAAACAGTTACGGTGCAGGTAGACCCGATGCACGACACCGTATTTATGCCCGCAAACGTAGTTACCCCAGATGGGAAAACTGAGGGAAGATTTAGTGATTTGTACTTTAGCGATGTTAAAGGGGACGGACTAATTGATCCCTCAATGGCTCATTTTAGAGCTGCATCTTTTGCACAAAGATCTGATTATTTTAGAGCACGCTATGCATTTCACTATGCCAATCGTCGCAGGTTGCAAGGTGGTGAATTTGGTCAACTTGATTTGCACGAGCATGCAATGAACGAAGCGGCAAAAGATGCTGCTATTGGCATGATCGGTGTGCCATCTATCAGCAACGATATGGGCAGCCTATACGAAGGAGCTGTGGAACCGGGCACTATTCGTAGAAGGGGGGGTGGCGCTGCCTCTAGGTATTTCTTTGGCAAATACGATGGCACTTTCCAATTCATGCCGCTCCTTCCAGGTCTTGGAAACGGCGCAGGCGAACTGTCTGATATCGGACAACTGATTGTACAAGAGGCTAATAACTTCACTGACAGCACAATGTTCGGGTTTGGCGAAACTATTAAATTGAATGGCAGCGAGCTTAGCATGTCAACAGTTTCCGAATCGCTGGGTGGAGCAGATCTGATCAACAAATGCAGACCTTGCTTTGACCAGATTGGCGTTTTTGAACAAAGCGATGGAGCAAAAGCTTATTTGCTTCCCTTTGAAAACGAAAAAGGAAGTGAAAATCTGTTCGAGATTATCTTCTACGAATCTCCGGAGGGTTTGAAAGTTAGGTTGCCAAACGAAGACGAGCAGATTGATAGCCAACAAATGCCCCGGGTACCTAAAATTAGAACTGATTCTCAAACAGGAGCAGCTTTGCCGCACCTTGAATGGAAGCCGCAGTTTGGAGCTTTGGCTTTGCAAGAAATTGACCCCAAGGGTGATAAGCTTGCACAGTTTGTATATGTTGCGAGATCAGAGCTTGGACTGGGCGCGACCCAGCCTGAGATTGCTGCGTATGTCGATGCACTTGTAAAGGAACACGGATGGCCATCAGTACGGACAACATAACTTACGACAACATCCCGCCACAGAGCCCGTACTCCATATTTGATGCTGTCCCACCTGTAACTCTCAACTTGATGCAACAAGGTGAGAAGATACAGGAGGAAATCAACAACGCACCATTGGTTGACGATCCGGGCAACCTTGTTGCAGTTGCTGAGCAGTTGCCAAAACCTCTCTTTGATTTTCGTTCAGATGATGTTGGTAAGAGATTGCAAAGGCAACGCTTCACTGAAATGATGGCTGGTGAAGATCTGCGTATTGATTACGCAGCTACGGGTATTAACCCGTATGACCCAGACGCCCCAGCTTACGACACAGGCAATGGCTTCCAACGTTTTATGGGGCTAAACAATTACGACATGTTTGAGCTTGGCCAACAAGGCCGCAGGATGTTGGGCAAAGCTGGTAGAGATGTCGGTTTGCCAATGCTTGCTATGGTCTCTGCACTCGAACGGTCGATCTATAACAACCAAGCACCGCCGGCAGTTGACGAAGATGGAAATATCACTAGACGGGAAAAAGTCGGTCTTGAAGACACAGTAACTGGCAAACTTTACGTCGAACTGTCCAAAGGTCTAAAAGAAGATCTAATGGAAGACGGCAAGTTGCGTCCAGCAGACCCGCAGGATTTTGGCGCTAGAGCTATTACCACTGTATTAAACGTTGGGCAAGGCACGGCTAACCTTGGGTATGTTCTTACAAAATGGTATTTGATGTTCCCCCTTGCGTTTGCGGAACATATGTCCCACTACCATGTTGAACAAGTTCTTGAGATGCAAGAAGCTGGTATGTCTGAAGAAGACGCGCAAGCTAAAGCGACGTATAGAACACTAACGCTTGGAACTTTGTTAGCAGCTTTTCCTTCAATTATTAGAGGCCCAATGGCTCGTGGTCTTGGCTATGCCAAAGCACTTCCTTGGTTCAGAAACGCGATTGACAGAGGATCTACTGCCCTTGCTGCAAACATTGGAAGCAAGAACGCTGCTACAGCGACTGCAGAGGCCGTAGCTGCTATTACAGAAAAAGAAGCTGTGAGAGGGCTTGTGGGGGCAGGCGCATCTGTAACCGGCCGTGCCGCACTTGCGGCTGGTGCAGAGTCCATTATCTCAGATGCCGGTGTCGCTGCAT
>JGI25132J35274_1000133_pt1 | contig 19786 bp, 26 predicted proteins | sample ETNvirenome_6_30_FD_35274 | JGI IMG/M metagenome (IMG submission 35274)
GAGGATATTATATCTAAGTCAGACTCTATATACGGGGACAAGGTAACTAGCTACTCCTTTGAGGATGACCCTAAAAATGTTTTTGATGATTTAGAATACCTCATTGAAGAGAGGGGCAACAACCCAGTCGAGGACACAGGACTCGCTACGCCTTACAATGAGTTTAATCGATTGTTTGGCGGCCTAAGAGACGGTAACGTATATGCAATTGTTTCTAGACCAGCGCAGGGTAAAACTACTTTCATAAACGACATCTGCCTTGGCACCGCAATCAAAGCAAACGTGCCAGTACTAGTACTGGATACAGAGATGACAACTGAAGAGATTCAGTTTCGTATGGCAGCAGCAAATACTGGAGTCCCTCTGTGGTATTTGGAAACTGGTAAGTTCAGGAATAACAAAGAAATGTTAAATAAGGTTAGAAACTATTTTAATAACCTTAAGACCCATAATTACTTCCATTACCATGTAAAAAATAAAAACGTTGACGAGATATGCGCTTTAATTAGGAGGTGGCATATGAAGCATGTTGGCCGAGGTAATAAATGCATTATAGCTTACGACTATGTAAAACTTACAGGTGAAAAGGTAAGCCAAAACTGGGCAGAGCATCAAGCTATTGGCGAGAAGATTGATAAACTCAAAAGGATAGCTGAAGAAATAAAAGCTCCACTTATTACTGCTATGCAGATGAATAGGTCGGGAGAAAGTCACAACAGGAATTCTAATACTCTTGTTGATGATAGTTCAGTAATATCGTTATCCGATAGACTTCAGTGGTTTGCTACATTCGTAGCCATCTTTCGGCGAAAGACGGTAGACGAAATAGCGTTAGATGGAGAACGTTTTGGTACTCATAAGCTTGTACCACTTAAAACTCGATTCCAAGGTAAGGACGCAGCAGGTCACCAAGATTTAATTCGTCGGCAAACTGTAGAAACTATAAATGGCAGAGAGGTTGAAAGTGAAAGGTTGATGAACAACTTCCTTAACTTCACCGTAGAGAACTTCAAAGTGTCAGAGCAAGGGTCACTTCAAGACATAATCAGATTTGAATCTCAGAATTTTGACATACAGTCTGGAAATAATGATGACGACGGGTTACTGATATGAGCGATGGCATTAAAGATATCTTAACAGAGATAGGTTATACTCTTCGTGATTGTGGTAAGGAGTACAGAACTAAACCCCTGTACAGAGATTCTGATAACCCAAATGTATTATGTATTCAAAAAGAAACTGGTGTTTGGTTTGACTTCAAAGAAAACAAATATGGAAAGCTAGAAGACCTAGTAAAACTCACCTTAGATCTCAAAGATATCTCTGAGGCAAAAGACTTCATTAAAAGTAAGGGCGTAACGCATACCGTAGCTCGACCAAAAGAAAAACTAAAAAGCCAAACCTTTTACAAGTTAGATAATTTGAGTAAAATGTTTCCCGAGTACGAGTACTGGGAGAGCAGAGGGGTCAGCTCCACCGCACTTAAGATGCTAGAAAGCGGAGTGATGAAAGAGGGAAAATTAAGCAACAGATACGTTTTTCCTATTTTTGATGGCTATGATCGATTGGTAGGGTGCGCAGGGAGAGATATCACTAATAAAAGCCCAATAAAATGGAAGCTTTTAGGGGAAAAGAGGTACTGGGTCTACCCTTTCAAATACAATAAAGATGAAATACTAAAAGCCAAACACGTATTCCTAGTCGAAAGCATTGGCGACATGCTAAGCTTATGGGAGGCTGGGATTAAAAATACTTTAGTTTTATTTGGTTTATCCGCATCATCAAAAATTAAACAAATCTTGATGATGTTAAATTTGGATAAAATTTACATTTCCCTCAATAATGATGAAAGCGAAGCGGGGAACAATGCTGCAAAAAGCATTTACGCAAGCCTTTCTAATCATTTTGACGATAACCAGTTACAAATTGAGCTTCCAACTAAAAACGATTTTGGTTGTATGTCAAAAGAAGAAATATTAACATGGCACAAAAGAATAAAGATGTAAAAGAAAAAATACTTTCAGCATCTAGAATTAAAACCCTCGAGACCTGTTCTTGGTCATATTGGTGCAACTATCACCTAAAAGTGCCTCAGAAGCAAAANGAGGGCGCTTTACGNGGTACTGTGTGCCATCTAGTGTTTGAAATGCTTGTCAAANCCAAGCACAAAAAACATTTTACTAAAATTTTAAAGGCNAGCAGTATTCAAGGTAGCCCTGCTGTTTTACGTATGGTGATGAAGCACCTTACNCAAATGGAAAAAAGCTTTGACCTACCTATGACCAATGAGGAGAACACCGAATTGGTTGACGACATGATAGTTGTAGGTCTGAACTGCGATTTTTTTGGCAAAGGGGGTAAAGTTGACAAGCCTGAGCATGAGTTTCTTCTGGAAAGTAAAGATCCCGAATACAAAATAAGGGGCTTTATTGACAAACCCATAGTCTACAAAAAAGGTAAAAAGATTAAAATTGTAGATTATAAAAGTAGTAAGTATAAATTTCGCGGGGAAGAGCTGCACTCAAATGTTCAAGCAATGGTNTATACTCTGGCCGCTCAAAAAGAGTGGGAAGGTTATACTCCTACTGTAGAATTTCAATTTCTGAGACACCCCCGCAGCCCATTACAACAGTTACAGTTTAATAAAGAGCAGCTTCGAGGGCTAGAGTATTATCTAGCTCATACTTTTTTTATTGTAAATAATTTTACAGAAGAGACTGCCAAGACCAATTACGCTGCGGATACTAAGAAAAATTCTTGGCTGTGCAAGATTGGAAAATGGAGATGCCCGTATTTAGATCCGTATGATTACTTCGCGATTGTAGACAAAGAAGGAAAAGAAATAAAAAGTTCTTTCAAGCGTAAAGACTTGGTTGACAGTGTTTTAGATGGGCAAAAAATCCAGAAGAAGAACTACCCCGGCTGCCCTCGTCATCAGCCAGAAAATGCTTCGGAGAATATCCTTGACATGTTTACCTGATTCCATTAAGCTTTTGTCTTATGGAGGAAATTGTNCCGCTGTTTAAAAGCCACTGNAGTCTCGGAAGGTCAATACTGACCTTAGAGAAACCAAAGGATGAGGCTGATCCTGAAACCAGTGATTCAGTTTTCGATATCGTCAAGCAGGAAAACTTAGAGGATGCTTTTCTAGTCGAGGATAATATGACAGGTTTCCTTCAGGCCTACACAAACGCAGAAGAACTTGGAGTTAAACTAGTTTTTGGATTGCGTATTACTTTCTGCCCAGACCACGCCAATAAATCAGAAGAGGGGAGGAAAAATTCTTACAAAAATATTATCTTTGCCAAGAATAACGCTGGGTATAAACAGTTAATAAAAATATATACTCACGCGTCTCAAGACGGCTTCTATTATGAGCCGCGCACAGATAACGCTAAATTTAAAGAGTTTTATACAGACGACCTGATGCTGGCGATACCTTTTTATGACTCTTTTCTGTATGTTAATAAATATACAGATTCAAGCTGTGTTCCGGATTTTTCTTTTTGCGATCCAATTTTCTTTGTCGAGGATAACGATGTGTTGGTCGATCAAGATTTGGAAGCGTCAGTGCGTAAGTTTTGTGATGGTAAATATGACGTAATCAAAACAAAAAGTATATTTTATAAAAATAAGACAGACTTCGGAGCTTATTTAACACACCGCTGCATCAGTAAAAGAACCAGTTTGGAAAAGCCAAACTTTGATGGCATGTGCTCTAATGAGTTTTGTTTTGAAAGCTATAAGGAGGTAGTGAATGGATAGCCATTTAATTAGATTTCAAGAGAAAAAGTTTTTGTTTTTGGATTTTGAAACGTTTAATTTAAATTTAAACAACGAGTTTAATTTACCTTGGCAAGTTGCTACGCTATATCTAGAAACGAAGAACAACGGAAACGGGAAGTTAATCACGGATGAGCTGTGCAGGCACGACTTGTATATTAAATGGGATACAGATTTAAAAATAGGAGAAGGAGCCAGAAGGATTACTGGCTATTCCGAAACTAAATTTAAAAGTAGGTGCGTACCGCAAGAGGAAGCTTTTGAAAAAATATATAACCTGTGCGAAGAGTGCGATTACATTGTAGGGCATAATGTTTTAGGGTTTGATATATACCTTTTGAGAGACTGGTACAAAGTTCACGGTAAAGAATATAAACATTTACCATTTAAAGTAATTGATACCTTAGCTTTTGCTAGATCAATAGCAATAGATTATAGCTTCGCAAATAGTGGTAGCTCTTTGTTTGAGTTTCAAATGAAGATGCTCAATGTAAGAAAAAAGGGCCTAAAAACTAGTTTGGGNGCTCTAGGTAAGTCTTATTCAATAGACCATGATTACGAAAAACTNCACGACGCTTTAGTTGATTTAGAACTTAACAGCAAAGTCTGGGATAAAATTAAACTCCAGATAGATTTTTAAATAATTAAAAAGTGGCTATAATATGGTTATGGCCAGTTTAGATTTTGTATATGACCTTACAGATAGATTTGAAGAAGACAATATCGAGTATGTTGTTGTCGCTCTCCGAGAAGGTAAAGCATTAGATAAAGTAGATGTATTTTATAAAACAAAACCAGAATCAAAGGCCTCTATGCTTACTGCCTTGGAACAGCTTTCAAAGTTAATAAAAGAAGATGACGGAGATGGTTCAGACGGCAAAAAAAAGAAGAGACGAAGGAAAAAATAAATTTTCCACTAGGTTTAAGTCTCTAGACGTTCCCCTACATGGAGTAAGATTACCAACGTTTACTCCTGAAAAAAAATATCTAGAAGAATATGGTGTCGATGAGTCGGCTTCTAATTTAGAATTTTTGAAGCAGATTTGTCGCAAGAGATTNAAAGAACTCAAACTCGGGGAGAAGCCGAACTCCAAAGAGTACAATGATCGAATGATCAAAGAGCTTAACTTAATCAAAGAGTTAGGGTTCGTTGATTATATGCTTCTTGTTTGGAAGGTTATAAGATTCTGCAGGGACGGGGATATACCCCTAGGTTTAGGAAGAGGTTCCGCTGCGGGGAGTTTGGTTTTATATCTTCTTCATGTTACCTCTATTGACCCAATCAAGTACGGTTTGTTTTTTGAAAGATTTGTCTCTAAAGCTCGCGCTAAAAAAAGCGTTGTAGATGGGGTGACTTATCTTGATGGAGACTTGATGTGTGATGTTGATATAGATGTATGTTATTACAGGCGTCAAGAGATATTACAGTACCTCAAGCAAGAATTTGAAGGTTANAGTTCTAAAATTTTAACGCTCAACACGCTTTCCGGNAAACTTGTAATGAAGGAGTGNGGCAAAGTTGTCGCGGAGAAAAATGAAGTTGAAATGAATCAAGTGTCAGGAATGATACCTAAAATTTTTGGTCAGGTTATGGACATAGCCGACGCAAGAGAAGAGGTTCCTGAGTTTGACGAATGGTGCGGTAATAATCCTAAAGTTTTTAAGATNGCCCAAAAGATAAAAGGACTCATTAAAAATAAAGGGGTTCATGCTTCAGCGGTAATGCTATCTTATCACAAAACCATAGATAGCTGTCCCTGCGAACTTGATTCATCTAAAGAGCCTGTCTCCTCTTTTGAAGCTGACTGGGTTAACAAATTTAATGTTAAATTAGATGTTTTAGGTTTAAGAACTTCNTCTGTGGTTCACGAATGCTGCAAAACGATTAGAGAGATAAGAGGCGAAGAACTTTACCCCGAAACTATTGATTTAGATAATCCGGAAATTTATGAGTTATTAAATAGAGGGATGGAGGAAGGTCTCTCAAGCGGGCTGTTTCAAATTGAAGGTGATTTGGCTGCTCAAACTTGCACCAAAGTTAAGCCTGCCAACTTTGAACATTTAAGTGCCGTTCTAGCACTAGCTAGGCCGGGAGCAATGGATTACATTGACCAGTATGCAGAGTATAGTAATAATGAAATCTTTGAAGCAGTTCACCCTTTCTTTGATGAAATTCTAGCGGGAACAGGTGGCGTTTGCTTGTATCAAGAACAGATGATGCAAATGGCGCACAAGGTTGGGTTTACCCTCGATGAAGCGGAGATTTTAAGNCGTATTGTTGGTAAGAAAAAGGTATCAGAAGTAAAAAAATGGAAAAAAAAGATACGAGACAAAGTAAAGCAAAACAATTTACATAAAGATGTTGGAGATGTTTTGTGGAAAGTTTTGGAAGATTCGGCTAATTACTCCTTCAACAAATCTCACTCTGTCTCTTACGCAGCCTTAGCCGCTGCTACCGCTTACTTAAAATTCAAATATCCTCGTGAATTTTACTTGTCGNTACTTAAAATGACAAAGTACGAACCCAAGCCTTTAGAGGAAATAGCGAGCATATCTCGCGAGCTAAAGCTAATGGGAATCAAGTTGCTTGGGCCAAACTTGTTGAAGTCTGAAATGGATTTTTCTGTTGAGGGTGAAAATATTAGATTTGGTTTAACTTCAATTAAGGGCATTGCTGAAAAGTCTATAGAAAAGCTAGAGTCTTTTAAAGACCAGTACTCGAATAAGTTTGAAGTATTTCAAGGAGCCAACCAAGCAGGGATTGGGGTAGGCATATTGTCATCCCTTATTCAAGCGGGAGCTTTGGACGGGGATATAAAACAATCTAGAAGTAAAATAGTAGCCGAAGCACAACTTTGGAATTTACTAACAGCAAGAGAACGTGGTCTAGTTTTTGATATTGCGGCTGACTACAATTACGATTTGTCTAAAATAGTTCAAATGATGTTTAAAGAGCTCAAGGATATCAAAGGAAAACCTTTGATTAAAGAGTCGCGGATGAACACTATCCGAAAACATTTTGCGCCGTATAAAGAAATCTACAATAAGAATAGCGCTAATGAAGATTTTGCAAACTGGTACTATGAAAACATATTACTAGGATATACTTACGGTAAAAGATTAAAGGACGTAAGCCCCGAGTACAATCACTTGGTTTCTATTGAAGATGCTTTACAAGCAGGTGAAGGTTCAGTTTCTTTTATCGGCACTGTCGAAGATACTTGGCTAACTAAAAGCAAGAAGGGAACTCCTTACTTTAAGATAACTATGAAAGATGAATCCGCGGATTGTACCGTTATGATTTTTTCTAATAAGAAAAAAGACAACATTGAAGAATGCAAACGCGCCAACGATGGAGTGCTTCCCAAAAAGGGTAATATTGTAATCATAAAAGGCGTAGTAAAAGAAGGTAATACTGTTTTTGGTAATTTAGCCAAAGTACAGGATCAAAAAATTTATATGAAATTAAGCGAGATAAAGTCTTGACACCAACCCCTGAATCAAATACTCTAATCAACTGACATGTTACAGTTCTATAAACCTAATCCAAAAAATAGCGGCTCCGCCTGTTCGTTCTCCTACAGCAAAAAAGACAAAGCTGTCTGGGTGAATTTCGTTAAACAAGCTACTTGGAACGACCAAACCAAAACTGGAACGTTCAAGAGCTCTGGCCCAGANAAGAAGGCTAACTCAAAGTTTAATATAACTGAGGTAGCTGGAGTTGTCCGAGCNATTGAGCAAAATAGCGAGTTTGGCAANTTTCACGGNAACAAGGAAAGAAACACCACCTTTAAGTTTTGCCCATATTTACGAGATGGCAAACAAGTAGGTTATAGCTTTTCCTTGAACCAGAACGATTCTCAAGCTAACGTAAAGAAATCTTTTATCATTGGCTTCACCTTTGAAGAAGGCAGGATGCTGAAAGAGTACGCTTTGGCGGCTATGAGAAATTATTTTGATACCGTTATTGACGAAAGCAATTACGGCGGAAATGGTCAAAATACTAAGCCAAATGAGGAAAAAGTAGAAAATACGGCTCCTTCCACGAATAATAACCAAGGTGGCAACGTTGGTGATATTCCGTGGTAATGAAGAAGCTTTTATTTCAAACTGATTCTAGTTTAGCTAAGACGGGCTTTGGCAGAAATGCTAAGGCCCTCTTGTCTTATCTATATAAAACAAAAAAATATGAAATAGTACAGTATTGCTGTGGGACTGACTACTCAAACGCTGCACTCAAAGCTACTCCGTGGAAGTCGATTGGCACTCTCCCTGACGATCCCGCAGAGAGGCAAAGAGTTGGACAGGATGCTGGACAAGCTCGCCTAGCAAGCTACGGCGGCTATCTTATTGATAAAGTCATCAAAGAGGAAAAGCCGGATTTTTATTTTGGGGTTCAGGATATTTGGGGTACAGAATTTGCAATTGATAAACCTTGGTTTAATAAAATAAATTCAGTTATTTGGACGACCCTAGACTCCCTACCTATCCTTCCGTCAGCGATACGAAATGCTCCAAAAATAGAAAATTATTGGATTTGGAGCTCTTTTGCCACGAAGGCTCTTCACGAACTAGGGCATAAACATGTTAAAACAATGCACGGATGCATTGATGCCTCCAGCTTTTATAGATTTGATGACGATTCAAGAAAACTACTCAGAAAAAATCACAACATAGAAGAAGATGCTTTTATAATTGGTTTTGTTTTCAGGAATCAGTTAAGAAAATCTGTCCCCAATCTGTTAGAGGGGTACGCAAGATGGAAAAAAGAAAATAATCCATCTCGCAAAACATATCTTTTATTGCATACGTACTGGAAGGAAGGTTGGAATATCCACTCTCTCGCTAAAGAGTACGGTATTCCCCGTGAAGAGATTTTAACCACTTACGTTTGCAAAAAGTGCTCCGGCTATCAAATCAAACCTTACAGCGGGGAGGATCAACAATGCCCTGCTTGCCACCCTGAAAAATCGCAAGTCACTACTAGCGTAGGGTTCGGTATCACAGAAGAACAGCTTAATGAAGTATATAACCTAATGGACGTATACTGCCATCCGTTCACTAGCGGTGGCCAAGAAATTCCTATCCAAGAAGCAAAGCTAACAGAGTTGATAACCCTAGTTACAGATTATAGTTGCGGAGAAGAAAGCTGCGAAGAAGGATCTGGCTCTATACCTTTAAACTGGACTGAGTATAGAGAGCATCAGACAGANTTCAGAAAAGCNTCTACATGCCCTATATCAATCGCATCTAGCATAGATACAGTATATAATATGCCCAAAGAAGAAGCTGAAGCNCAAGGTGAAGCTTCCAGAAANTGGGCNATAGAAAACTTCTCAGTTGAGGCAGTAGGTAAAAAATTTGAAGAGTTCATAGACAACACTCCTTCTAAAAATTACGACTTCAAAGACGAGGACCCTGAAAAGCAAAAGCGAAACTTTCCAGACGCCATCATTCCTCACGTAGAGAGTGACTCTGAATGGGTCCTCTCCCTATATAAACTCATTCTTAATATAGATAATCACGTAAATGATGAAGGTTATAAGACTTGGATGAACTCACTGGGCAATAAAGTTCCTAGATCTCAGGTAGAAGAATACTTCAGAAAAGTAGCGAAAGAGCATAACGCAAAATATTTCCCAGTTAAGATAGAGGATTATCTAGATGAAGATGACGCTGGTAAAAGAATTTTGTATGTTATGCCTGAATCTCAGGTAGATGTGTTTTTATCTACAGCTTTGTTTAAGTCTATTAAAACCAAGTACCCTGAATATAATTTATATGTGTCAACTAAACCTGAAAACATTTCTATACTGTTAGGTAACGAGCATGTTCACGCAACTATTCCATACAACGCTCAGTTTGATAACACTTTATACCTAGAGGGTATCGGTGGAGAGAATGGTCTTTTTGAAATAGCTTTTACTCCCCACTTAACCACACAAAGAGTCAGCAACTATATCCACAACGATAAAGACATTATAAACAAAAAAGAGCTATGCACATTTTAGAGTCTTATGCTTTACAGAATGATCTTAAAATAGATCGACCAAACGTATACGANAAGTATTTCCCTTTAGCTGTAGATAAATTTATTACCCTCGACTCCTCATGTCTTCAGACTGGAGCAATGCAGTATGACCACTGGAATTTGGTGACAGAATATCTAGCCCCTCGATTGCAAAAACATGGGATTACAATCCTTCAGCTAGGTTCTAAAAACTGTCAGCCTATACAGGGCTGCTACCAAGCTACTGGCCANTGCGACTTTAATCAACAAAGCTACATTATAAAAAGGTCACTATTGCACCTAAGTNCAAATAACGAGTCGTCTCATGTAGCTTCCTCATACGGCAAGAAATTAGTCACACTTTTTCCTTACAATTGTTATATAGGCCAATTTAAACCCTACTGGTCTGAAGAGAATGATATCACCCTACTGCAAGGAAAAGGGCAGCATGATAAGCCCTCTTTTAGCCCTTCAGAGAACCCTAAGTCTATTAATAGTATAAAACCTGACGAGGTAGCAAAAGCAGTTCTTAAAAAACTAAATATTTATGATGAAAATGATCCCGCATGGCAATATAACATATTAAAAATTGGCTCTTCTTTAAATAGGAAAAGAATAGACTCTAATTTATCCCATGTAATTGATTGCAGCAAGCTGGGTGTCAGCTCCATCATTTTAAGAATGGATCTGAATCACAATGAAAAGAATTTAGTTGAGCAGTTGAAAGTATCACCCTGTTCAATCATAACCAGTAAAGCAATTAGTGAATCAATTATAGATACATATTCCAAAAAAATACTTGAAGTTGTATATTACATAACAGATGACCACGACCCAAGTTTTATTAAAAAGTTGAAGTCTAAGTCTATTAACTTTGTTTTAAGAAGCAGGAGAACAGAAAACGAAATAAATGATGTTAAAATTGACTACATGGATTACGGATTGATTCACGCCACCCCCCCAAGAAGTCAAAAGGATTTTGAGGAATTAAAAGATAAAAATAATTTATATTATAAATCTAATTATTATATTATTCATAATGGTAAATTTTATCCTAGTACCGCTGCGCTGCTTCGCCTTACTCACGGTATGGAAACTTTTGAGCAAAAGCCTCAGCCGATTATCGACGACCCTTTGTTTTGGGAAGATATTGATCATTTTCAAATAATGCAAAAAAATAGTTGACTTAGCTCCCTGTCTCTAATAAAGTTATCTCTCTTATGGCAAACACAAATAAGCCTCCCGTAGATTTCAAGCGTAACCAGTACGGTCTTCTAGAAGATAAAAATATAAAATATGAATTTAGTGAAGATGGTACGGTAAACTGGCGCAAAATGATCAAGACTGAGTTCCTTGTAGCAAACAGGGAACTTACCGATGAAACAGATGTCTCCAAGTTAGAAGATAGAGAGCTGATTATTCTACTCGGAGGGCTGAAAGATTTGGCCGCTATCCGCGGGTATACCTCAGTAGAGTATAAGATTCACGAAGCATCAACAGAATACGTATGTGCTTCATGTAGAATAACTTGGGTTCCTAATTACGAAACAGAAGGCGACGACCCTATTGTATTTGAAGCTATTGCTGATGCAAATCTCAACAATACCGAAGGATTCAGTCAGATGTATTTAGCTGCGATTGCAGAGAACAGGGCGTTTTGTCGAGCTGTCCGTAATTTTTTACGCATCAACATCGTAGCTAAAGAGGAATGTAAATCTGTTCGGATTGCAAAGCCAAACCCCAAGAAAAACTCTGCTTCTCCAGAGATATTTTTGACCAACCTTATGAAAGACAAGAAGATAGATTTTGAAGCTATCAAAGGTAAGATGGTCAACGAGTCGGTTGACGGCGCTTCAGACTGGGAAACAGTTAAGGATATTCCTCGCTTGAAGATGTTTGAGATCATAGAGAGAATTCAGAAGAAGAAATGAGTAAACCCATCAATGTCAAAAAGGTTGAAAAGCCTTGGGGTAAGGAGTTTTGGTTAGCCAACAACAAAGACTATGATTACTGTGGTAAAATTTTAATAATTAATCCCGGTTCTGGTACGTCTCTTCATTTCCACTCCAAGAAGCATGAGACTTTTTATGTACTGGAAGGCTCTCTTGAGCTTACGCTGATTGACACTGAGACCACAGAGGAACACACTGTTTGCATGGAGGAAGGTAATGCCTTTGAACTCTCTCAGAACGTCCCTCACCGGCTCGAATCTGGAGAAGGAGCAAAGATCATAGAGATAAGCACCTTCCACGAAGATAGCGATAGTTATCGAGTCCTAAAATAACAGAAAATTGCCCGAGGAGATAGTAAAAAAACAAGAGGGGACTCGATGGCGCAAATGTTATCGTCGAAATTGTGCTGAATGTGGAGAAGAGTTTCTTGCTGCTATTAGTGAGGTTAAAAAAGGGCAAGCAAAGTTTTGCAGCAGGAGCTGCTCCGCTGCACAAAGCAATAAAAATAGAAAAACGAACAAGTTAGTATGTGNTGTGTGTGATAGTGTNTTTGAGTCTACATCTCCACAAGCCAAATACTGTACTCTTTCTTGCAAAAGGCATCAAAAAGCAAAAATGAGTAAAGCTTATCAAGCGGATCCCAAGAATCATGTTTATCATCTTTCAGGAAAAATTAGAAAAAAACATGGAAGATTACCCTGCATGACAAAAAACTGCGGATGCGGCTGGACGAAAGAATATTTAGAAGTTCGTGAAATAACCTGCGATATACATCACATAAACCCTAAAAGAGACGGAGGGGATGATTCTTACGGTAACCTAACTGCTGCTTGCCCTAACTCGCATAGATTACTAGACAGAGGCGTTATCGGGGTNAATGATGTAATTACCCTTGAAGAATATTTTAAAAATGAAACTAGCAATAGTTAGCGGCGGGTTTGACCCAGTGCATATAGGTCATCTTGAGTTATTCGAGAAAGCCAAGTCAATGGCAGACTCTTTGTATGTCATTATCAATAGCGATAAATTTCTTGAGAGAAAAAAGGGCAAACCCTTTATGGACTTTAGAGAAAGATCTACCATTGTCCAAGCCTTGAAACCTGTTAACATGATTATTGGCAGTATCGATGTGGATGATACGGTATGTAAAACTTTGAAGTGGGTGCATGGTATGTACAAACAAAAATATAGTGAAATAATGTTTTGTAACGGTGGAGACCGAACAGGTGGCACAAATACTCCAGAGCATGAGTTATGTCAGGAGTTGGGTATTGAAACTGTTTATGGGCTCGGCGAAAAAGTACAAAGCAGTAGTTGGCTTTTAAAAAAATGAGTTCAAGTTCGTTAATAGAGCGGGAGCGAAAAAAGTTAAAAATGGAATGGGAGCAATTACCTAATCCAAAGCCAACTTGGGANCAGTATAAGAGAATGAAGTTCAGGAAAACTTTTAAATGAACTCGATTAAGTTAGATAAACAAATCTTGAAAGATTTAGTTTCGTTAGGTAAGAAGCGTCACGAAGCTAAAGATATATCTTTTCGCAATCATAGTAAGCACGGAAGATTTCGTAAATACAAAGGCGATAGCGATGTTACTATTTATGATTTAACAGTTACAAAGCGCCATATCCCTCACATCGCTGGCGTCATAGGTGAGTTCGCCTACGGCAAACTTATAGGAGAAGATGTAGATCGAAAAATATACTCCGTCAGGGATGACGGTGTAGACTTCAAAAACGGGGCAGAGGTAAAGACTTCAACGTTCTATACAGGCTCTTTTGGCCAGACCGAGCTTAAAATACCTAAAAGAGAATATATCGAAAGAAGCCCTAGCCTTTATGTGCTTGCTCGGTTGAATTCTAAACTATTACTTAAATCTCCTAACGAAATGATTGTTGACATTTTGGGTCAAATCTCTAATAATAAGTTTGACTCTTTGAAAGAAGAGAAGCAATACATTGAGGGCGGTCCAATTAACTATGTCGTAAAACAAAGCGACCTNGACCCCGTTAAAGTGGTTGAGAAACCTTGGTTTTTTGANCTCTGGAATTAATTATGCTTTATGGGAATGTTTGATGAAATACAAGTGCCTAAGTCTTATTTAAAAGGACTCCTAACAAAAGACCAAGAGAAACTCCTTAGTGGTAACAATTACCAGACTAAATCTTTTGAAAACTTTTTAGCACAGTATAAAATTTACAGACAGAGATTGTACTTTAAAGATGCCGAGTATTCCAAAGAGGAAAAGTGGGTAAGGACTTCGCATAGCGGAAAAGTTAATTTTTATGACTCTATGACTGACCAAGATGGAAATGAGTGGTGGGCTGAGTTTGATTTTTTATTTAAAGATGGGGTTTTAGATAAAAAAGAGCTGNTTAAATTTGACATGATGGAAACCGCTGAAGAGGTAAAGAGAAAGGCAGAGAAATTCCAGCAAGCCTCAAGGGAGCGAGATGTTATTCGGGCCACTTTTAAGTATAAGTTTTTCAATTGTCTGAATAGATTTTTTCATAAACTTTATTCATGGAGTCAAAAAAAGATAACTTTTAAATAAATATGAAAACTAGCACAGTATTATTATGGTGGTTCCTCTATATGGTAGTAGGAACTTTAGCGGCAATGGGTGGCGGATTCGTTTTCGGATTCGTAGCTGGAATTTTATCGTTACCTGAACTTCCAATGATGGTGATTTTATTTCCGGTTTTATTCTATATTAATTTCATTGTTTATAGGTGGTCGGTTAATAAGATCGTTAACGCATCGTAATTAAAGCCCCGATGGCCGAATGGATAAGGCAACAGCCTTCTAAGCTGTAGATTCTAGGTTCGAGTCCTAGTCGGGGTACCAAAATTTTAATATGGAACAAGAATCCTTAAACAAAACATGGTTTATCGATATTGATGGGACAATCGTAAATCACATGAGCAACCAAGAACTCGATCAAGCCATTGGGTCTATGGGTGAAGAGAGTCATCTGTTAGAAAAAACTATAGATAAGAGTTTAGAGTTTATGAACTCTATACCCTCTGAAGATACTGTAGTTCTGACCACGGCGAGAGACACTAGACACAAACAACACACCCTAAAAATGTTAGAGCACTTTGGTATTCGGTATGATGAAATCATGTTTGATCTACGTTCTGGCCCAAGGTATTTAATTAACGATATAAAACCTGTAGGCACAGCGGGGAACGCAAAGCCCCTAAACACAGCTCATGCGATAAACGTAGAGAGAGATAAAGGAATATCAATTGAATCTCTTTCTTGAGCTGGCTTTAAATTATTGGAAAAATAAATTTAAAAGATCAGTTCCGTGTAACTGTAAAGTATGTGTGACTGCTCCCAATGCAAAAAAGAGTTTGAAGAAATAGACCTTATTTGGGTGCAGGTAAAAAAAGGACTTTTCTTGCTCTGTAAGGAGTGTTATAAAAAATTATATGAATGTTAATCTTATTTCATTATCTCAACCGCATGACAGCGGTATGAGCTGTGAAGATTTGATTGCTTACTGCGCTAGGGTCAGCAATCCATCTAATCAAAACAATACCGCAACAGCCCCAAAACTGTTAAAGTATTTGATCAAACATCGTCACTGGTCTCCTTTTGAGATGGTAAGTATGACCCTCGAAATAAAAACTAGCAGAGCTATCGCTGCGCAAATTTTAAGACATCGTAGCTTTAGTTTTCAAGAGTTCAGTCAAAGGTATTCTGAAGCTCAAGCTTTAGAGCCCGTGGAAATCAGGAAGCAAGCTGAAAAAAATCGCCAGAGCAGTGTTGATGGATTTCAGGACGCGTATTTGCTTTCTAGAGTAAGAGAACATACCGCGAAAGGGGTTTCGTTATACAAAGATTTGGTCGCAGCAGGAGCGGCAAAAGAGTCGGCGAGAATGATTTTACCGCTTACTACTGAAACAACAATGTATATGGGGGGAACTATTAGATCTTGGGTGCATTATATAGACTTGCGATCACAAGAAGACACACAGAAAGAGCACAGAGAAATAGCTTTAGCATGCAGGGGTATTTTTTGTGAGAACTTCCCTAACATTTCTGAAGCATTGGGTTGGAAAACTGTGTAATTTTAGGAAATGATCGTTGATTTCACATCTCAAATTATAGCGGAAAAAGAGAATAAGACTCTTAACAAACCTTTTCGTACCCCCGGTGGTCCTAAAAAGTTCTCAGTTTACGTTAAAAACGAGAAAGGTAACGTCGTAAAAGTTAATTTTGGCGACCCAAATATGGAGATCAAGCGCGACGATCCCAACCGACGTAAGAATTTTCGTGCTCGTCATAACTGCGACAACCCCGGCCCAAAAACAAAAGCTCGCTATTGGTCTTGTAAAATGTGGAGCAAGAAGAGTGTTACCCAGATGACTAAAGGGTCACATCCGGGGTATGACTGGGACGGTGAAACTATTTTTGATTTAGACGAACTGATTGAAACTAATCCTGCTCTAGCCTTCGTTGAAGAGGAAGTCACAGAAGGGGAAGACGATTGCGGATGCGGAGGTTGTGGATGCAAGGAGGCCGAGGCGGCTGACGACACAGAATATGACATGACTCTTGACGAATATAGCGAAGTCATGGATTTAGAGGACTCTGTTGCCGCAAGACCGGGGCGTAAGTCAGGAGCCCAAACACCAGCTAAGCCTAGCGAAAAGAAAAGGGGTTCATCTAAAAACAAGCCCGGTAGCGCTGGCAAAGGCGGTTCGGCAATTACGTTTTCTGAAAAAGTTATTAACTCTCTCAAAAATAAGGTAAAAGAGCACAATTCTAAAAGTAAGAAAAAAGTCACACTTGGTCAACTGAAAAAGGTCTATAGAAGAGGAGCGGGAGCTTTCTCCCAATCTCATAGGCCCGGTATGACTAGGGGAGGGTGGGCCATGGCTCGCGTTAACATGTTCTTAAAAATGAAGCGAGGCGGGAAAGTTAAGGATTCTTACCGCAAAGCTGATGGAGATATCTAATATGTCTAGCAAAGAGCAAATTCAAGATATGATTGAGGATTTATCCGGTTTAGATATTAGCCGCATGGGGGAAGAAGAGAGGGAAGAGGCGACTTATATTGTGAACGATATTATCATTTCTCTTGAAGAATTAATTGATTTATTGTAGTTTTCTAGGCACAATACTTAAATGTATGAGTATAGTGCCGAAGTTCTCAGAATAGTTGACGGTGACACGGTTGATGTACTAATCGACTGTGGTTTTTCTACTTTCCGCAAAGAAAGGGTGCGCCTTTATGGTATAAACGCCCCTGAGAGCCGTACCAGAGACAAAGAAGAGAAGGTTAGGGGTCTAGCCGCCAAAGCGCGTCTAGAGGAGCTTATAAACCTTACCTCGTCAAAAATTGTCATAAAGACGGAGCTGGACAAGAAGGGCAAATATGGCCGAATACTTGGAGTGCTATGGGACGAGGATAAAAAGAAAAACTTTAACCAAATGCTTGTCTCAGAAGGGCATGCAGTAGAGTATAACGGGGGCGAAAGATGACACCTGACTGCTTAGCAAAAAGAGTTTTTTTATGCTTTCTATTGGTTATAATTTTTATTGGCTGCGCCGGATGTCATAGCGTTAAGTGGGAGTGGTTACCCCAAGGCAAAAAATTAAAACTTAATAAAGAAGTCCCCCGCTTTTCAGACCCGCGACCTTTTATTAACGGGAGCGAAACAGGCGAGCCCACCCCCAAAGGAATAACTATTATTAAAGGGAGCTTTTAATGAACATTGGTGTTATTAGTTTTGAGTGCCCACCTAGTAATGACAGGGCTATCAGTTTCCCAAATAAACAAAAGTACTGCAATAAGCACGGCTATACTTTCCTTCCTTATACAGAAAGCTTAAATGAAGATTACCATCCATCTTGGAGTAAAATATTATACCTAATTAAGAATCTGCGAGATTTTGATTGGCTCGTTTGGACTGATGCTGATACCTATATCGTAAATCCTGAGATAAAACTTGAAAGCTTCATCAAAGATGACAAGGATTTTATTATACAATGCGATACTGAGGGAAAGTATACAGCTATTAACGCGGGAGTTATATTCGTAAAAAATTCTCAATTCTGCTACAACCTTTTAAAAATATGGTGGGAGACACGCACTATGGAGATGTGCAAGAACCCTAATAATGACGAGTGGGAGCAGCTTGGACTTAAGTACTTAATAGGGCAAAAAGGCGAGAAGTATCAGGATATAATTGATGTTATACTGGACGATAAAACAGGATTTAATGTTATACCGCAGTTTACAGATGAAAATACTTTTATAATGCATGCCAGAAAGCCGCATAAAAACATAGAGAATGTTAAGCATTTAATTTTTTAGAATGAAAGACTATATAAAAAAAGCTTTAGATGATTTTGTAAAGAATAAACCCCAAATAAACTTAGACAGTGAGGCGGCTAGGATTCAGATTGCAGAGCACGTTGCTCATTGCATAAAGGAATCCTTAATAGACGAAACTAAAGATAAATGTGTTATTTGCGGATGCGTAACAGAGTATGATGAATTTGATCATATTGATAAGAGGTATTATTACGTAGAAGGAGCCGGACAGCTTTGCCCAGATTGTTACTAGTGCTTTGACAAACGTAGTTTTTATTTCTAATTTTAGTGGTCCTTCAGGTTCCGCAATAGCTGCCCGCGGTTACTTCAAAATACTTGCGACTCACCCAAAAATAAATTTAAAAGCAATAAACGCTAAACCCGAAGGGGCGATAGGCGAAGAACCTGAAAACTTTAACAGGTATCTCAGCAAAAGTCTTCCGGAAAGCTATGTCCTTATCTATCTTATAGAGCCGGGAGAACAGCATTTAACTAATGCTTGCGACCAAACCGGTTGTAACATCAGAAAAATAATACAGCATTCCACAAAATGTTTAATATTTACCGCGTGGGAATGTATAGGTATTCCAAATACGTGGAGAAATTTTTTTAACAATTACGCAGACGAAGTAGTAACTTATTGTAATTTTCAGCAAAGAAATTTATCGGGAGAGCTAAACAGGACTGTTAATATCATTCCTCATTTAGTATCTGTAAATACCCAAGGAACTAGCAATAACTCTAACACTGAAAAATTCAGGATATTGTCTATCTCCCAATGGTCTGAGAGAAAGGGCTTCGATATAGCTATTCAAGCGTATTTATGTGAATTTTTTAACCACCAAGATGTAGAGTTTGTGATAAAAACTTATGGTAGATCTGGCGTCGCTGGCGAAGACCTTGAGATAAAAAAACAAATAATGAATTATAAAGCTAACTGTTCTCGTCTTGGACAACTACCAAAATGTCAAATCAAATTATGGGTAGCGGCTACTACATTTAACAATATAGATCGCCTCTACGATAATTGTGACTTGTACTTTTCTCCCACAAGAGGAGAGGGTTTTGGACTGACTATTGCTGAAGCTTTAGTTAGAGGTAAAAGAGTTTTAGTCCCAGATCAAGGAGGGCATTTGGACTACATCCACCCTAACAATTATTTTATAAAAAGTCGATGGGAGACGATGAGATGTGCCGATTGGAGTATAAATTATTCCTCTGAGTTTAAGTTAGTTGAACCAGATTTTGAAGATACTAGATTACAGCTAAGAAAAGCTTATGAAGACTTTGCAAATAAGAAACAAGAATGGGCAAATAAACAAGAGGCTAGCCAAAAGTTTACGATGAATTATCTTTCAGAAGGGAAGATAAAAAATAGTCTAGAAAGAGTACTGGGTATAGAATAGAGATAATGACAAAGAAAGAAATCATAAGTTTTTGGATACTCATACTTTTGTGTATTGTTTTAAACTGCTTTTTGGCCGCTAAATATTTAGTATGATTGAACTAGTATTACAAGTTGCGTCAGGATTAATAATCTTTATAGCATTCATGTTTGCTTGGTCGTCTACTAAACTAATAGAAGAAAAAAAGAAAAGAAAGAAAGATAGGGACAGTGATTAAAAAGTTATGGCTGATTTGGTGCAGGACAGTCGATCACCGTATCGGCAAGAATGACGATGACGAACCGGAAATCCCTATTCTCACCCTAA
>JGI25132J35274_1000138_pt1 | contig 19573 bp, 39 predicted proteins | sample ETNvirenome_6_30_FD_35274 | JGI IMG/M metagenome (IMG submission 35274)
GGAAGTACATACTGAAGATATACCAGTACCAACTCGTGAACACGAGAAAACTGCACAGGAGAAAAGAGATGATGCAATCAAGATTATGGGTGCTATCGCTTCTGCTTTTTTATTCTTCTAGCATACAAGCTTACAGCTTTGGATATACACCTAACGTAGCTATTAATGGATTGCAATGGTCAATGACTCCTACGTACTTAGGAGCTGATGGTATCGGTGGAATGGATATATCAGGAGTAACTTACAAATACACACCTATTAAAGCTAAAGAAGATGATTACATTGTTACACTTGAGAACGATAAAGTAGGTGGTGGGTATGTGTTTAAGGATGTACAGGACTGGTCACAGCGTGAAGGTGGAACTGAAGTAAGAAGAACTATTGCTTTGCCATATACTCCACTTGCTGTTTTTGGTGATGGTAGATTAAAACAAGAAGGTACAGGCAGTATAGAAAATGCAGATGTTAGATACATATACAGATTTGACCCTTGCTTCGACCCACAAAGTGACCCAAACTGTCCGGGATATAAAAAACCTAAACCACCACCATTACCTGAGATACCGGATTACGATGCTTTGCAAGATGAGTCAGTTGCTATTGCACAGGCTGAAACAGACAGAAAATTGTTAGATGATGAACAAGCTGAAAAAGAAGAAGAGGAAGAAGAGGAGGAAGAGTCATTAGAGTTTATGTTAGCTGATGTTGAAAATGCGTTGACTATTGCTAATGAGATAGCTCAGTCAGTCATACTACAACAATTAAACAATGTAACTAATTTAACAAACTACTATGTGTCTACGATACCTGACAATTACTACCCTGATGCTGTAGCTTTACAAGGTGGTACTATAGTGGATAATAGGAGAGCATTAAGGAGCTTATCGCAGGATGCGAGAATGAACGAGATGATAGAGGAGCAATACAAATGAAAAAACTATTAATCGCACTTAGCTTCATACTTAGTGCAACACCAATTATAGCCGCAGATATAAATGGTACAGTAGAATCGAGATGCACAGTAGCGACAACTGTCGATGGAAAATATGGCAATCCGAACGCATATACCCTTACAACTGACCCTGCTAGTAATGGTCAAGTACCTGTAATTCGCTTTGATACCACCCTAGCAAATGCCTATTATGCTCAGGTGTCATATCCTACTAGCTTTAGCTCAAGTCCATCATTGTCTGACAATGTAACGTGGACTGGTGCTGTGTCTGTAAAGGCTACAGGTGCAGATGGCATGAGTGGCTATCAGACTGCATCAACGACTACAAATGGTGGGGCAACAAGACAGTACGCACTAAGCGTAGCAGGTAGTGTTTGGATACAGTCAACATCAGTAGCTGTATATGGTGGTAACAGAGCGTTTCCGGGTGGTGCATATAAATCAGTAGTATTAGCTGAATGCGTAGCTCAATAGCATTATGTTTGTTACTGTTTAATTACGCAGTACATAGTCATGAGCAAACACCTACTTATCCTACTTGGAAAGCAAGTGGCATAAGTGAAGTAAAAAAAACACAACTGAAGTTGTGGAACTCTAGACCTGATATAGAGTATTATGAAATAGGAGTATTCGATGGGGATTGGCAACCAATACCCTTTGTTACAGCTTATAAGATTCTCCCTGTCGAATACTTGCAAGAAGTTAAGATTGATATATACATTAGGGAAAGTAACATAACAGAAGCTAGATATGTCTGTTCTTTATCTAAATTAAGGAGTAACGATGAGAGTCAAACTTTGTTAGCTACTAGGATATGTTCAAAATTCAAATAAAATGTCTGCTATTGCTAATGCTTAGTACACAAGTTATAGCTAACAGTAGCACATCCTTAAACCTACAACTGCCAAGTGGTGGCTCATCATTTGGTACAGACAGTATCAAAGCAGGTGACTTGGACTGTTCAAACAGCATAGGTGGGTCAACAGTATTTGATGTTGGCATGACTGGCATTGTGAATAACGCTGTAACACCAATTATTGGTAAAGAAGACCCAAACAACCCTGAAGCAAAACAAATAGGTGTTTACGCAAGAATCGTTATACCTCTTGATGCACCTAATGAGCGTATTAACTGCAACACACTTTATCAGCTTGAGCTTCAGAGACGTAGGCTAGAAGTTGAAAAGTTGCGACAAGAAATAGAACTGTTAAAATCTATGCAACAAGGAGACGGATTTGACAACTGATTTAGGTGACAAGGTAGCAGAAATTGAAGGTTTAGTAGATAAACCTTTAAAGTTAGGAAGTCTGAGGTTCACATACACTCAGCTAGTGGGTGCATTTGCTTTGCTTTCAACGATTATTGGTTCACTCTATGGAGGGTTCTTGATGTATCAGAAAGTGGAAGGAATCGCAAATTTGGACTTAGGAGCAATACAGGCATCTATGGAAGCTACATCAGCAGACGTACTTAGGGTTGAAACTGTAGCTAAAGAAATAAAAGTAGAGCTTAAAGAAGACCTATCAAGATTAAGAGACTCCCAGTATAATTTAGAGAATAGATTAGACAAGAAGTTACAATCTGTTGACGTAAGAATTACAAACATGGATAACAAGCTTGATAAATTTGACATACAGCTAGATGAAACAGAGGAAAAGTTAATGAAGCGAATTCAGCAGTCATTAGACAATCCACTAGCTAACTGATAACATAGGTAAAAAAATGACAGCAAAACAACAAGCACAATTAGACAGACATGAAAAACAAATAATAGATTTGTATAAGGATGTCAGAGAAATTAAAAACATGAATTTAAAGTTTATGTCAATGGGCAAAGGTTTATTGATTGGATTTGGTTTAATGATTGCAACAGATTTTGGTCTAGGAGAACTGTTGCTTAAATTAGTATGATTGGTTTTCTTACAAACATAGCACCGATAGCTCTTGGCTTTGTTGCTAAATTGTTTGCTCTTAAACAACATGCCGCACAAGAGCAACAGAAACTAATGATGCAAGGACTACAGGCTCGTAATGACTCTATTAACATGGCAAGAGATAGAGCAGACAAAGAGTCACCAATGGCGGCACTTAATCGTAGGGTAATAATTTTTGTAATATTAGCATTAATAATATTTACACAAATTGCACCACCACTAATGAACATAGAAACAGTTGTACCTCACATAGTTGAAGGAGTATCCATTTTGGGTTTCCAACTTACAAGAGATACAATTGAATATGTAACTGTACAAGCAGGTGCAGTATTGAAGCTAGAAGAGGTTTTCTCATGGGCAACCATGATTATAGAATTCTATTTTGGCGCTCAGTTAGCTAAGAAATAAGGAGAAACTATGGCTATAAAAATAACGTATGAAGATATGCCACATATGAAGCCTGTGCCTATGGAAACAAAGAGCAAAGGTTTTTTTGGTGGTATTTGGTTGTGGTTAATGACTACAAGAAAGTGGGAGATAACAAAAGACTGGAAGTTTGCGATTACACATGAAGGTAACAAGTACCCAAAGTATTATAAGATACCTAAAGGCTTTGTGTTTGACGGAGCTTCTGTGCCTAAGTTTGGTGGATTGCGTTCTTGGTTATCGCCTATGGGAGTTTTACTTACAGGTGGGTTAGTACACGATTGGATATACAAGTATGAGTCACTTAATTTAGGTGGCAAGAAAGGTCACACAGGAAAGATGACACAAAAAGAAGCTGATGAACTGTTTAGAGATATATGCATTGACGTAAACGGTTTCAAGATTATTAATTACCTTGCGTATTATGCTTTAAGGCTTGGTGGGTTTATGGCTTGGAACGGACACAGAAAAAGAAATCTAAAGCCGGAATAAAAAAAGGGAGGCTAGTGCCTCCCCGGTAAGTTATTGTTTAATTAAATACACCCCCAGTCAGATAATTGTTTTTCAGTAAAGTTACCAAACGACTGTAGGAACTTGATGTCAGCTTTGCGTTCAGCTTCTAGAAACTCTTCCATCTCGTTAACGCTGTCGATGTGTCTCTGAATTTCTACTTGTCTGTCAGCTTCAGAAAGATTACAAAACCATTCAGCCTCTGCACCACGTGGGCGGCAACCTCTATCAGCCTTAACCACGTCTGAATAAAAATCAAAATCTGCTTGTGTGTTTTTATCGATTTGCATAATATCTCCTATGTGTTAAAAGTGGGGAGGTTTCCCTCCCCGGTTAAATTAATTAAATAAATGTTCGATTGAAGCTCTACCATCAAGTTTTAAAATTGCATCAAGGTCAACTAATTCTAATCTGTTTTCACGACCATTTACAACGTAAGCTTCACCTGACTCAAATACATACACGTCACCAATTGCACTTGACCTATGACCCATTGATTTGCCATCAGCAGTTTCTTCAAGTGGAGCAACAACTTTAACGTATGGACTGTAGTCTTCATTTACTTCGCCATTGTTAAAATATCTGCCTTTAGACCATGAACCTTCAATGTTCTGAGTAACTCTCCATGCCCAATTAACATTTGCCTCAAGGTCAGCATCTTTATTAATTTCGACTTCAGCTACTTTTTTTATTTCGTTAACGTCCTCGAAAGCTCTGTGATAAACGCTAATGTATGAATCAGTTACTGCTTTATTGTTTTCCATTTGTATCTCCTATAAGTTAAAAAGTTGTGTAATTCATCTCAATTACAGGGTAATTATATCATAGTTAATATGGTTTTGTTTAATTAAATAGAAAAAAAATGCAAAAAAAAAGGGAGGCTGTTAACCTCCCCTGTGGATTAAGATTTTTTTCTAAAGGTTATAATTGGACGTGTTATTGCATTTTTGCTAGAATCATAATGCTCACCAGTATCAGATTCGCATAGACCAAAATAAAAAGTAGTCTGTGGAAATGATGAATTGTGTACAGTTCTTGATTCCTTAAATACTGCTTCAGCACCATAATAATTGTGTTTACCTGAATCAGTCACAGTTGTTCTCATAATATTATCACCATAACCTTCAGCTTCAAGTGCTTCTAAATATTTTCTCATTTCTGTAATTGTCATAAAATCTCCTATAAGTTAAAAAGTTGTGTAATTCATCTCAATTACAAGGTAATTATACCATGGATAATATGTTTGTGTTTAATTAAATAGAAAAAAAAATGCAAAAAAAAAGGGAGGCTATTAACCTCCCTGTTAGCGTGTATCTAATTAAGCCGCCATTGCCATAGATTCTAGCATAGGAATGACTTTTCTTACCTTAGCCTCACGATTGTATATCGTAGCAACTTTGTTAGCCTCATTCTTAAATTTAGCGTGGCTAGACCAGTCAGTTAGAGTATTAAACAATGCCCAAACAGTTGTACCTAACTCAGCCTTGTATTTAAGGAATGTCTCCTCAAGTAGAATTTGTAGCTTGTCGCTCTTACCTGCTACTTGTTGGAAGACTGCTGTAGCTTGAGCATTAGTTACCCCTGCCTTAGCGAACTGTTGCCATAGCTTAACGTTTGCTTCGTAAACCTCAAGAGCTGTCTCAAGCTTCTCAACAGCAACGTCAACATCTAGGCTCTTTGTGTGTTTAGCACTATAAGTAGAGAATGCATCAACAACAACCTGACCGTTCATACAAGCTAATCTAACAGCTCCTAGCATAGACATAAACTTCCAAGTACCATCGTAAGAGTTAAGTACCATAATTTGAAGTTGTACGTGGTCACCTACATCGACTGCCATTTCATGTGCAGGGAAAGTGTAAATAACTTTAGTCTTAGCACCATTGTGTGAATAAGAAATTTCTTTAGTCATGCCAGTCTTATCTAAGCTTGATGCCATGATTACATCGTGGAACTGTGGCATGATGTCAGCGTTTTGAACTAGGTTGTAGTTCTTACCAACAACTGCGATTGGATTGCCATCACCATCTACAATGGCTTTGTGAGTCTCAACTTGTTTGTCGTTAAAACCTTCAATGTAAACAGCAGGTCTAGTGAATATGCTTTGCTCATATACTCTTGTATATTCGTCAGCTTCAGTTACTAATCTTAAATTTTCCATTTTATATCTCCTATAAGTTTAAAAGTTTGTTAAGGTTCTTAGTCATGAAGTAGGGATTTGAACCCCAATCTAATGAAACTAAGTCATGCATTACTTAGTACATTCGCTTTTGTCTATACTGGTAACAAATCTATCTAGCTTTGATACATTCCACCAGTTAAGCTACAACATGACTAAGAACCCTAACTGTGTTGATAAAATATCGTCAACAGAGATATAATACCATAGGTGATATAAAAAAGTAAAGTATTTAATTAAATAAATTTTAAAGCTAGTTTCATCATCTCTGCTTCTTTACGTTTAGCATCGATAATTTTTTGTTTTTCTGAGCCTCTTGGTTTGCCACCATTCGATGGACTGTAAGGCTTAAAAACTTTTTCAGGTACAGAACTTCTGTTTAATCTATTACGTGCGGCAGACTCTGACACTCCTAAAATTTTAGCTAGTTCACGTGCTGTTATTTTTTGTCCATCATCTAATGTATAGACAATTGTTCTTAACGCTCCCATTACTGAATGTATTGTTCGTATTGTGCAAACCACATAGCAATATATAACGCTGAACCAGTTATAACCCAAATACATATGTGTTTAATTACCTTAGCGGCATTGATTAAATCTTTCATTTGTTCTCCTTAATTACTTTGTTAACTAATGCATTGCGTGTTTCGATAAACACATCAATTCGTTTGGCTAATTCTTTTGCTTCCTCATCACCCTGAAGCAACACGCTTAAAATATCCATAGACCTTTCAGCCGAGGTTTCCTTGTCGGCAAATTGCATAAGCTCTTCATCAGTAAATTTATTTTTCTTCATCAGGTAAACCTAGTGACATCAGGAGCATGACTAAACCCATAGAGATTAGACAAGCTCCTATTAAAACAATTACTGGTACAAAAGTCTCAAACAATAAGGTCATAGATTTCATCCACTATCGTTGACATTTTCTTACGTCTGTCAATCTCATAATTGTATTTACGACAAACTTTCTCTAATGATTCTTTTGTAAAGTTTTTGTTCATGTACTCAATGTTTAATGACCTACTTATGTATGGCTTGTACCTGTCTAACTTACGATTAAATATACTCATATTTACTCCTCAATATCAATTGGTTTATCAGTTAAGAATCCATCACACATTCTTGGATACTCAGTTTTACAAATTATCTGACCGGGGTCATCATCAATAACACTAGGTGGTATTAACAATGGTTCTTGTTCAGATAGTCTGTCTGTGAATACACTACAACCAGTCAAGGCTAGTGCAAATATTAGTGTTAGTTTTTTCAAAACGGTATGTCCTCCAAGTCATCTTCAAAGTCATCTTTAGTAACAGGCTGAATAACTTGCTGAGAAGCAGTTGGCTCAAGTACCTCTCCAACCTCTATGTCACCATCATATTGACCTTGGCTGTCTATTTTCTGTATCGAACCTTTTAACCCTGACAATGTAACCTCAGTAGTCCATTTCTTTTGCCCAGTCTTATCTACATAACTTCTAGTTGTTAACTGTCCATCAACTATTAGGGTACTGCCTTTTCTTAAATTCATAGCTTGTGCAGTCTCAGCTAATTTACCAAACAAAACAGTTCTATGCCATTGTGATGCTTGTTTAGGTTGTCCAGTTTCATAATCAGTCCAATGCTCAACAGTTTCTATTCTTAACAATCCTACAACACCACCTTTCTGTGTTGGTTTGAATTGTGGCTCGTCTGATAACGTTCCCTGAAGTATTACTTTATTCATATTATCTCCTTAAATTAAATTAGGTGACTGCTTAGGGCAGTCAATCCAGTAGCGTTTGTCTTTAACTAACGAGGTATAGGAGACCCCGACAACAGCGTAGGTGCTACTCAGCCTCTGTGTCTTTTTGTTTCTCAGCAAACTTTTTAGCCGCTTTAACATTACTTTCATGTTTAGCTTTAGCTTTTTCTCTGCGCTCCAGTAGTTTACGTTCTTTACGTTCTTCCATGTACTCAACATGCTCAGGAGTTAAACTAGCTTTGACTGCTTCTGCAACTGCTTTGTCACCTCTGTAATCGTTTTCGACTTCAGAGATACCTGCTTCATCATCATTCTCGATAGCAATCATTAGTTGTGCAGATAAGTTTTCAGCTTTGTAATTAACTAAACTTTCCTGACGTTCCATAATTTCTTGTTGTGCAATAGCCGCACCAATTGTTGTTGCTGTATCAACTGACTGGTCAATACCAATCCCTAACATTCCCAAAGCACGACCCACAGAACTAGTCTCACAGCATTCAACAAAAGAAGTTTTATTTACTAGTGATGCATCTTTTTCTTCATATGCCATACCAGTAGCAACTAATTTGTTATCAATGTAAATCTTAGTCTTACACATAATAGATTTACCATCAAAGTGTACATGCTCTGTATCTATAGTTCCACCTTCAATATTTTTGCGAAACCATTTAACACGTGTTTTAACCTCAACGTACTCTTTGCCTTTAATGTTAACTGTAGCTAAATTTTCCATTATAGGTTCTCCTTATTTTTCATACCCATGTAAGTGTACTTTGCCCATGTGCATGGTTCACCAAACTTGTTCTTGCCTTTTTCAATTGTAGTTGTAAAGACATGACCTAGTTCTTTTAAATCAAATATCACAGCCGCAAGTCTTGTGATGCTGTAAGTGTCGATAGCTTCACGTGGTGTAATACTTCCATAAGTTCTAACATATGCAATAACTTTATCTTTTTGATTGCTCATTTTTTTCTCCTTAATAATTTAGCTTGTTTTAATTTATGTCTCTCTAACTTACGTCTAGCTTTGCGAGAATCGTCAGGTCGACCACTTCTCGCACTAAGTCTAATACCCTTCGCACCGATTAATTTACTCATCGTCATCCTCCGGAATATTAGGTTCTTGTTCTGCTAGTTCCCTGAGATTATCTACAGAGTTAATCTCATCATAATAGTAATCTGAAATACTCATACGAATAGCTCCTTATAATTGTAGCCAAGTGTATCATCTAAAAACTCCATCAACTGCTTAGTAAAGTCATATTCAAGCTTTTCTTCATAGACTTGATACTTACCCTCGACTATTGCAGTAAACTCGTAATAACGCAACTCTGCAATCTTCTTGACCGCAGTATAAACTTCAGTAATGTTGCGTTGTTCAACTGCTGATGTATCTTCATCAACTAGATGCTCAATTGCAAGTGTTAATTCACCGGCTAGGATAATGCACTCATCGAGTGCATCAGCCTTGTTGTGTTGCCATTCAGTTTCGTAGTTGTCACCACGTAAGAAATCGTATTGAGTTTCCATACTATTTCTCCCCTAGGTATTTCTGCCAACATGGTGATGAACACCAATGTATGTCATGACGAGTTGGCTCTTTACCAAAACCGTAACCAGTTCTGTCACCACAATTAAGACAGTAGGTAGGTTGTTTATCTTTCTCAACAAGCTCAGGCTTGATGTTAGTAGGTGTGTTAATTTTATTCATTTTAGCTCCTATGTTTGTCATGTGATTCAATCAATCACAATGTGATTATATCATCTACGATATGTTTGGGGAAGTTTATTTTCATATTCTTCCCCATTTAATTTACTCCTCCCAGTCAGGGTTCATGCCTACGGTGTAATTCTCAGTCTTAACTTTTTGCAAATTGCCTTTAATTAAAACTTGAGCAAAATTGTAAGCTTGTCTCCATGTCCAAGTATTGTCTGTGTAAGTTAACCAATCATCATAAAAATGTTCAAAATCTAATCGCTCATCAGTTACTTCAATGTTCATGTCATGTTGATAACCCGGACTTTTTATATAGAAATGCAACCATGAATGAAGAGCTGATAAATCCATACACTCTTTGTAATAATCACGCTTTGGTTTTCTACGTTGTTTTGCAATCTTTATCGCATTAGATTTATAAAAATCATCTTTGTTAAACTTCTTGTTGATTTCCTCAATGTGATGTGGCTCTAGTGGATTACTCCTAAACTGAGAATGTCTGTATCCATAAGAGTGCATTAACTCATGAGCAAATAATTGTGCCATGCGTTCAAGTGAAGTGTCAACATTATATGAACACCACATATCAGCACCTCTACCATAAACTTGTCCAAGGTATGCACAGCCACTTGCATGTCTACCTTTGACTTTGTCCATAACTTGTATTTTTAAGTATTTCCAATGTGGTAATCTACCTTCATACTGAGCAAGTTGATTATGCACATGACAAAACAGACTGTTAAGTTTCTTAGTCTGAAACAACGATGTGTTTTTAATAATTTTCATACTATCTCCTATTTGTTAAAGTTGTTTGCAAATTCTTTAGCGTGTCTTAAAGCATTTTCAAAACATTCCATTTGCTCTAAACCAGTAACATCACCAATATCACCGCCACTTGACCTGCTAAAGTTAACACCTCTGTCAGATACCTCGACTGCAATTATTGAACTGCCCCAGTATCCTTTAGGTTGGTACTTAGCTCGATAAACCGTATAAGTCCAATCTCCATCGTTATCTGATTTGCCCCATTTTTCGTAATCCATCTCTTCATGCTGAGAGTAAGTTACTTTGAAGCCTTGGTCATGGTCTTCCTGAGTCCAATCGCTGTAAGATTTTTGTACTAGATTTTGCAATTTTTCAGTATTCATTTGTATCTCCTATAATGTTGGGGAGGTTGCCCTCCCCGGTTAAAATTATTTATTTATTACTTGTATCGATGATGGTAGTGACTTTGCCATGTTTATTAGTGGTATCAATTTGTCCATCATTTCTGATTCTGATATAACTCCTGAAGTTCTAGTAGTGACTGTAAGAGTTATTTCTTTTAGCAATATTTCTGCTAGTCTTTCGTTTTGTTTAGCTAGTGAAGTTGACATTTGCGTCTCCTATATTGTTAGTTAAAAGTGTCATTTTTCTCTCAATGACAAGGTCATTATACAGTATATGATATGTTCTGTGTAATTAAATAAACACTATTTTTAAAAAAAAGTTTTATACACAGCAAAAAAAAGAGTATGATTTGCAGTTCGTGGTTTAGAGTTTTCGGATACTTAGAAAACACAAAACCCCTAGAGTTGAGGCTCTAGAGGTCTTGCTAAACTGGCAGTTGCCCCTGCTGTTTGAGAATTATTATACCATCTTATAACATCTTGGCAACTTTCAGAATACGAGAGGTGATATGTCTAGCCATTTGGTTTCACTCACACCTCTATAAAATAAAAGAGATTTAGCAAACGTATTCCACTAGCTGTTGATTGATGTTGGATTTATGAACACGCTTATATTGGTAACCACCTTGGGCAGTAAGTTTAATCCAATGCAGAGTGCAGAAGGCTAAGTACCTATTACAAGGTAGCGATGACTCTGACCTGATTAGCTGTAATCGTTTCAGGCATACGGATAAATACTGCGAAGGACTTATACGGATGAGAATCTCTAACTGCTTACTGAGTGGTTAGGGATTTCTTTGCTCCGAAACATCAGCTCAGGAATTACCGGATAAGTTAAAGAGCTTAAAAAAAAGAGCTTTAGCTCGGCAAAGAGCGAAGCGATGCGGCAGTAATAAGAGACTCGCTGAAAGCGAAATAAAAAACTAGAAAAAAAAAGTAAAACCAACTAACACAAAATATCTTAATTGATATAATAGAATCTTTTACAATATATTATTAACATGAAAACAATATATTATCATTCTATTCCTGCTGAACTTAAACGATTAGGTATTACTCAACCTGAGTGTGCTAAATTGTTAGGTTGTTCGTTGAGTGGATTAACTCATAGAATTAAAAGAGACCAACCTACTTTGCATTGGGCAATCTATGGCATTGCTAATTATCTAGATAGTAATGCAAATGTAGCAAGTAATTTACAGCACAAAACTGAAGCTAATGTCTAATGAAGATGTAGCTGAGACAATTTATAAGCTGATGAGTTTGCTTAGTAAAATTGAAGACCAAAAATTAAAGTCTGATATTGAAGACCAAATCATAGCGTTATGTGACCAATTAAAATTTAGCATGGTTATGGATAAAGCTAAAGCAAAATGAGAAACGAAGAGCATGAAGTTCAAAAAGCTATTTGTGACTATTTAGATATTAGACGTATGTGTTACTTCGCTATTCCTAATGGTGGTAAACGTAGCAAAATAGAGGCAAAAAAATTTAGAGCTGAAGGTGTTAAAAGTGGAGTGCCTGATATATGTTTTGTTTGGGAAGGCATGAGTTATTTTTTAGAAGTTAAAAAACCTAAAACATTAACACCTAAAGGTAGACTGAGTAAAAATCAGAAAGAATTTATAGCTAGGTTAGAAGCTAATGGTGCAGAAGTTGCTGTAGTATATTCAGTAGCTGATGTTATAGAAGCATTTATTGATTGGGGTATAGGTCATTGAAACAAACAAAAATAACTAAAGCCGCTAAAGGTTCACCATGCACTTTCAATAGTGATGTGTGTGACCCCGGTGTAAACAATGAGAAGGTTGTATTTTGTCACTTAAATGGTGCAGGGATGGGTCAAAAAACCACAGATGAGCTTGGTAGAGACATAGGGTTCTTTGGCTGTTCGGCATGTCACACGCTGTACGACACGAAGTCACACAGTTACTATAAGCCATACTTTATTGATGAGATGGCTGAGTTTGCAGTTACTAGAACAAAAAGACTGTTAGTTAAGGCAGGAATTGTTGGCGAAGATTATGGGTACAAGTGAAGCATTAAGGAGATTATTTATTGTGAGTGAATCGTTAACTAGATTATTAAAACGTAATGAACCTAAAGCTGAGATTGTGGAGAGTCAAGTTAAAAAGTTTTTTAGGGAGACTAATGCTGAGGAGGCAGTTATTACAATTAAGGAAAACAGAAATACAAGAACAACCGAACAAAATGATTTGTACTGGGTAATTGTAGGTCAAATACGCAAAGAAGTTCATTGCTCTGAAGAAGTAATGCATGACCATTTACGTGAAGAGTTAACAGATGTAACATATGAGACAGTTGCAGGTAAGACACATAAAAGGTTAAAATCTACAAAAAAGATGAACACTAAAGAAATGGGTATTTATATCGCAAGTTGTATAGATTACATACAAGGAGAATTGATACCGGGATATAAATTGAAGTTGCCAGTAGGATGGAGAAAACTTTTGTTAGACGAGTAATTTGCTAGGACATTTATAATTTTCCCGTACTATATTTGGTGCTTCAAATTTTAGTGAGTGTTGATGAAGAGTGTCCTAACTAATTAGGAGATAAATATGGCTAGACCAACTAAATGGAATAAAGAGATAGAAGAGAAAGCTCAAGCCTACATTAATGACTACGAAATGTATGGTGATATGATTCCNAGNATTGAAGGAATGGCAGAGCATTTAGGTCTTCANAGAGACACTTTATACGATTGGGCAAAGCAAAAAGATAAAGGGTTTTCCGACATATTAGGCAGATGTATGCAAGTTCAAGCTAAAACTCTTGTAAACAATGGTCTCAACAACACATTTAATTCAGCGATAACTAAGCTTGTTTTAGGTAAGCATGGATACCACGATAAGATGGAGCAAGANATAACATCTAGTGATGAATCTATGAAGCCAACTGTTATTCAATTAGTTAGCAAGAATGAGTCAAGTAGCTGAAGTAGAACTACCTGATAAATTAATCCCAGTCTTTGAAGGCACAGCGAGAATACGTGGAGCATACGGCGGACGTGGCTCAGGCAAGACAAGAAGCTTTGCATTAATGACAGCAGTCTTTGGTTATCGTTGGGGCATGTCAGGTGTGAGAGGTACAATACTTTGTGGACGTGAGTTTATGAACTCTCTTAGTGAGTCATCAATGGCTGAGATAAAGTCTGCAATACTGAGTGTTGATTGGTTAGCAGATTACTATGAAATAGGTGAAAAGTTTATCAGGTCTAAAGATGGCAATATAACTTACACTTTTGCAGGACTAAGACGTTCACTTGATAGCATTAAATCACAGTCACGTATTCTCATAGCATGGGTCGATGAAAGTGAGTCGGTCTCAGGACGTGCTTGGGATTTGTTGTTGCCAACGGTCAGAGAGGAAGATAAGAGTATAGGATTTAATTCTGAGGTGTGGGTAACGTGGAATCCTGAGTCTAAATATTCAGCTACACATGAACGATTTAGAGATAACTTTCCTAATAACTCTAAGATTGTAAGCATGAATTGGCAAGACAATCCTTGGTTTCCAACTACGCTCAATGAGCAGAGACTAGAAGATAAAGAGAAACGTCCTGATATGTATGAACACATTTGGGAAGGTGGTTTCTTAATATTTTCAGAGGGTGCATACTATTCTGCTGAATTACGCAGAGCAAGAGATGAGAAAAGAATTACTGAAGTCAGATACGACAGGTCAAAAGGTGTAGTCACGAGTTGGGATTTAGGCATTGGTGACAGCACGTCAATAGTCTTTGCACAATTCATAGGAGCTGAGATACATATTATTGATTATTATGAAGGCTCAGGTGTAGGATTAGAGCATTACGTCAAGGTGTTGCAAGACAAAGGTTATGTCTACGAACAACACGTATTGCCACATGATGTTAGAGTTAGGGAATTAGGCACAGGTAAGAGTAGAATGGAAATGCTTGAGGACTTAGGAGTTAACAACATAGAGATAGCACCACAGTTATTGATTGATGATGGCATACAACAAGTCAGAACAATGCTAGACAAATGCTATTTTGATGAGGTATCATGTGAGAAACTTATCGATTCCTTACAGGCTTACAGTAGAGAGTGGGATGATAATGGTAAGACTTGGAGGATGAGACCAAGACACGATTGGAGTTCACATGGTGCAGATGCTACAAGGTATCTTGCAATAGGCTACAAGCCTTTTAATGAGAACTGGGATAAACCATTAAGGAGAAACTTGCAAGGAGTAGTATGAGTAGTTTTCTCAAAAACCTATGGGATAACAAAGCTGAAATTTTTGGTAATGGAGTTCTTGATTTGTTTTCAGAAGAAAACGTTAAACAAAACATAGATGAAAACTGGTCTAGTTTAAAAAATATTGGAGTACCTGAAGGTCTTTTACAAGGTAAGCCTACAACAACTGAAGCTAATTTTTCAGAATCATTAGGCAATACTATATACAATTTACCATCGCAAGTTCCACGTCTAGCTAAAGAGGTAGTGGGTGCAATATACAATCCATTAGAGTTTGTTGAAGGTGTTCATGGTATAGGTCAAGGTGTAATGATGAATGCCTCAGATGTATTTTATGATGCAGTATTACCTGATAGCTTGTTTGATTTATTAAAAAAGAATCAACCTGAAGAAGTAACAAAAAATGAAAAAATGATGGAGATGGCAGGTGAAGCCTTGCTCGACCCACAAGTTAGACGTGAGATTTTTCAACAATATGGATTAGATGGGATACTAGCATGGGCATCAATGCCAAATAGTGCATTGAGGCTTTCTAAAAAATTAGAAGACAAACTACAGAATGTAGTAACTGCAACAGCACCATTTGGCAATACCATCGGAACACAAATGATGGTAGGTGAATTAGCGGCACGTAAATTAGGAAGAACTGCTGAATTAAATAAAGCTAAAAAACTACATAGTGAAGGTGTTGATGCTAACACAATATGGAAAGAAACAGGATTTGCTCTAGCTCAAGATGGTAAATGGCGAACTGAGATAGATGACTCAGGAGCAAGTTTAAAAGATATATCTGACCTTCCTATGGATTCTAATTTGATAATAACAGGTGACGATTATTTAAGTCATTCAGGTTTACTAGAAGCACTTCCTGAATTAAAAGACATAGATGTGAAACCATATAGATATAATTTAGATAAAGGTACATTTGGTTATTTTGCCAAGGATGGTGGTAATCCTGAAGTAGGGTTTAACCCTATGGCTACAAAATCATTAGAAGAATATAGTGCAAGTCCTGAAGCTAAAAGACTATTAGGACTTGGAAAAGTATTACACGAAATTCAACATGCTAGTCAAAATATAGAAGGTCATGCAGGAGGAAGTTCACCTAGAGCAGAACAAGCAAAAATTTTAGATGCTGATGGTAGTGTTGTACAAGCACGTGCTGAAATAGATTCATTAAACAAAAAATTTGATGACCCTAAAACATCAGTAGAAGAGAAAAAGGCAATAGCACAACGTATTAAAGTTTTACAAGAAGATATTGTAAACATGGAAAGATATTCTGCTATACAAGGTACTGAGAACTACAGAAACAAAGTATTAGGTGAGCTAGAGGCATTTGAAACCCAAAAGCGTGTTGCAATGTCAGCAAAAGAAAGAAGAGAACAAATGCCAAGTTATTTGTTAGTTAATGACGTTTTGCTAAGAGGTGATGATTTTTCAGAAGGCAGAAGATTATTAAGTGATGCTGTAAGGTACGAAGGTTTAGATGCAACTGAGGCACAAAAACTAGCCGCAGGTTATGGTAAAGATAGAATCATGGATAATGATTTAAGAACAGCTTTAGAAAACAAAGAAATTATTCCTGATTATGTTAAAGAAGGTGGATTGTTATCAGAAGAACCAGTTTCTTTGCGTGATTACGCAGGAAGGTCAGTTATATTTCCAATGGCAGATACATCTGCAACAGGTCAAACCACTATGGAAGTTGCAGGTAAAGAACTTGCTCAAGGTAGTAAAGATGAAGGAGGTCAAGCATTTGCATTAGACAATCCTGATTTAGCTTGGGCAAACGATGAAAAAGCAATGACAGCGTTAATGAACAACCTTACTGAAGCACAAAAGTTAAGTAAAGACCCACCACTTATAATGCCTTGGCAAATGGGTGGAGGTGCTATTAACTTCTCAGTACAAATGTCAGACACAATGATACAAGCGGCAAGAGCTAACTTGACTGATGCAGAAATGAAAGTTATTGATGATAAAGTTAGGGCGCAAGAGTACCTAAAACATTATAAAGATGCAGATGGCAAAAAAATAAAACCAAGTGAAAAAGTTAAATTAAATCCTAACTTTAAAGGTATTAAAAATGTAGACCTAACTGAGTTAACAGGAATGCAACGTATCGCTTTGATTGGACATTTAGATACTAATGCTAAACACAAAATAGGTTCGATGCTAGAGCATCAACTAGCCAATGCAGACCCAACACAATTATTTACTGACCCATTTACATTGCACAATGTTATGGAAGCAGATATATCTAAAGGTATTTTAGATTCACCACACAGAACTTATAACAAAGCTGTTGGTGGTAGTTTTGAAGGTCGCATCAAAGAACCAGTTAGTTTGTTAGATTTAATAGATGCACAAACAAAAAAAGGTGTTCCAATAACAACAGAAACTATTAAAACAAATATAGCACCACAAAATAAATCATTGATGGGGCAAAAATTACATACACTTTTAACTGAAGAAAGAATTGATAGAGCAATTAAATTAGGCGAAGAAAGATTAAAACGTCAGCAAAAAAAGAAAAAGAAGTGATATACTACTGCTAAATTAAACAGGAGAAGCTATGCCAAACCCGGACGGAAGTTTAACATTTGAAGAATTTGTGAAATTATATGCAGGTGGTGGTTCTGCTTTAGGCGGTGGTGTTATGCAAGGTATAAAACCTGCGGCACAACAAGCTGTACCTCAAGGAGTAATGGATACAGGTGAATTAAGTCATCACACAGGTGCAGGTGTCAAAACATATAATGCTAGTGGCACAGACCCAATGATGATGGCAGGAGCAGGAGCAGTTGGTGCAGGACTACAAAACCTTGGACTAGGTAACGAATATACATTTACAGAAGATGGTAATACAGTTAGTTATGGATTTAGTGGAGATACATTAACAGATGAAGCAATGAATGCATTTAGAAATCGTGAAGGTATCACAGCATTAACACCCACACAATTAGAACAAGAGGCATGGTTAAGAGCAAATCAGCCTGAGTCATTACCTGCGTTTTACCAAGGTATAAAAGATGGTTTAGTATCACAATATGAATTAGAGAATCAATATAGATTGAGGATGTAACATGGCTTTATCTAATTACACAGGATTGAAAGCTTCTATAGCTGACTTCCTAAACAGAGATGACCTTACAGCAGTAATACCTGATTTTATTACACTAGCTGAGGCACAAATTAACAGAGACATTAGACACTACAAGATGGAAGCTAGGTCTAGTGGACAACAATCTAGTGGTGATGAGTACATGCAAGTGCCATCAGACTGGATTGAAACAATAAGATTACATCTTACAGGCACAGGCACTTCAGTTGTAAACCTTGTCTCTAGAGATGCTATGGCTGACAAACGAGCCGCAAATGAGGATGCTACAGGCACACCTCGTATGTACACACACGCAGATGGACAATTTCAATTGTACCCAACACCGTCAGTAGACACAGATTTTGAGTTGCTTTACTATCAGAAAGTACCATCCCTTAGTAGTAACTCAGATAACTGGCTTTTGCTAGAAGCACCTGATGTATACCTCTATGGAGCGTTATTACATTCAGCACCGTATTTAGCAGAAGACCAAAGGGTAGCAGTTTGGGCGCAGATGTATTCTGCCGCAGTTGCTAGATTAAATGAATATTCTGACCAAGCACGTTATAGTGGGTCAGGACTTACAATGAAAGTGAGAGGATTAGTATGAGTTTTACAAACTTTTTAGAAACAGAAATCTTAGACCACGTATTTGCAGGTGCGGCTTACACAGCTCCCGGCACACATTACCTAGCGTTATTTACAGCAGTAGCTGATGGTGAAGCAGGTTCAGTAACTGAGTTATCAGGCTCTGCATATGCTAGACAATCAGTTGCATTTACTACATCAGGTAATACAACATCGAACAATGCGGCAGTAGAATTTCCTACAGCTACAGGTTCATGGGGTACAGTAACACACGTTGGTGTTTACGATGCTCAGACATCAGGTAACTTAATGGCATATGCTACGTTATCATCGAGCAAAACTATTGATACTGGTGATGTATTTCGTGTTCCATCAGGTGACTTAGATATTACGCTAAACTAATAGAGTAAGTTTCGATGGCTTTTGAATACGGTGAATCGTATTATGGCTTACGAACATTTGGCTCTAGTGTAGGTGATGTAAAAGATGCTTCAGCAACAGTAACAGCCACATCAAGTGTAGCCAATGTAAATTACGTTGTTGCTATAGGTGCGAGTGCAAGTATAACTGCTACTTCAAGCGCAACTTGTTCTGCGGAACAGTTTGTACTAGAAGAATCAGATAGATACGTATATGGTTCAGGCTTATATGGTAGAAATGTCTTTGCGGGTGATGCTGATTTACAGACAGTAGTTACTGCTACATCTAGTGCAACAAGTAGTTGTGAGCGTATACATTTAGGTTCTGCAACCTCTACGGTAGCTAGTAGTATATCTGCTTTAGGTGGTTTCTTAGGAAATACTGGTGGTACAGTTACTGTTACAAGTAGTATTTCATGTGGTGGTCAAATTGTAGGTGAGCGTAGTGCTACGTCAACACAAAATTCTGCCATTACTGCTACAGCAACTGCAACATATAGTGACTCAGTACAAGTAACAGTAACATCAACCGTAACAGCAAGTGCTGAGAAATTCTTTTTAGAAAGCTCAGATAAGTTTGCATA
>JGI25132J35274_1000141_pt1 | contig 19363 bp, 19 predicted proteins | sample ETNvirenome_6_30_FD_35274 | JGI IMG/M metagenome (IMG submission 35274)
CCGACGTCTGGTCAAAGGAGGTTAAAGCCTCCATAACTTTTGAGTTACCGTTCGAAGAATTACCTGAACAGTTCCGGCATTACATCACAGTTAAGTCAGCTCGTATCTTCGCTAATCGTTTCTTAGGTAGCCGTGAGATCGAAGGCTTTGCAACACGTGACGAGATAGAAGCGAAAGCCCGTGCCATTGATGCAGACTCTGAAGCAGCTGACAGAACGATCTTTGATCACTACAGCGTATTACGAGTACTTGACAGATAATGCCGTTATTAGTTAACAGCGTACCTAACCTAGCTCAGGGCGTATCACAACAACCAGATAACTTACGGTATCCCGGTCAGTGTGACGAGCAGATAAACGCTTGGGCTACTGTTGTTGAAGGGTTGGTAAAACGACCACACACAAGCTACGTTAAGAATGTAGATAGCAGTCAACCATCCAATCTATTCACACACTTTGTTAAACGGGACGAGACGAACAATTACGTTATCAATGTATCAATAAGTGGTAGCGTCAGTGCGTTTAACCTATCGCTTGGTACTTCTATTCCTGTTGTTACTACCTCTATTGCTCAGTCTTACTTGAGTGGTATAACAAACCCAGCACAGGAACTACGAGCACTGACAGTAGCTGACTATACGTTTCTTGTTAATAAGAGTAAGACGGTAGCAATTAATACAGACGCTGATCTAAAGACTAAAGACTTAGAACACGAAGCGTTAGTGTTTGTTAAGCTTGGTGACTACGAGAAGACATACAATGTAATTTTAGACGGACAAGAAGTACCCTATGGAGGCACGGGTTTAACAAGTAACAAGACTCCACCTACTGGGCACACCTACGAAAGTGGTAGCAGTGCTCACGGAGTACACGCAGACACAGAGGTCATAGCACAGGACTTAGAGATAGTTTTAAAGGCAGGTGTAGCTTCTATGTTAGGTGTTACTAGTTTAACGTTGTCAGGAGGTAGTGGTTTTCCTAACAGTGGTAGTGTTGTAGGTGATAAAGCAGGAACATACTATAAATATACTTATCGATTAATACAAAAAAACAGTAGTGGTGATATTATAGGAGACGGTTGTCAAGGTGAGCTAACGTTTAGTGGTGGTAGTGTATCCTCTCAAACAAAGACTCACAACGGTAGTGGTTATGATTCAGATACTACGACTAACCCTTTAACTTTAAAGATAACACAGCATATAACTTCAGTTGCTGAACGCACGGGTTTTAAGAAGATAGGAGCAGGTGCAGGTGTTCGTAAAAGATATACTTACTACGATACTACATCCCGTACTACAGTGTTTGAAGGTGTGCAAGGTACAGGTAATTTGCCTAGCGTATCTGCTATAACTATAGCTTCCACAACATACGACATAAAACGTCAAGGTGCTGTAATAAAAATAACAGCGGATAACGACTTTAGCATACGCACAGAAGACGGTTTAGCTAATCAGGGTTTAGGTGTTGCTTATAAAGAAGTAGATAGCATCACAGACTTACCTAAGCGTTGCTTTAATGACTTTCGTATAAGAGTGCGTGGTGATGCTGATATAGCACAGGATGATTACTACGTGCGTTTTCAAACAAAAGATAAAGAGGAGTACGGTGAAGGTAGTTGGGTGGAGTGTGCGGGATGGGAAAACGATGAGACCTCCGCTGGGGATTCCACAGGTATAGACACTACATTAGACTTTGGTACTATGCCTGTCACTGTCGTACCCGCATTTGGTCAAGTATCACTCGGACAGAATCCTGATGTAATATACAGTTTTAGGGTGGAGATACCTAACGAGCAAGCGGAAGGAGACACAGGACAAGGTTACGGCTATACAGCTAGACAAGCAGGTGACGACTTTACCAATCCATTCCCGTCGTTTGTTGGACAGACTATNAACGATGTATTNTTCTTTAAGAACCGTTTAGGATTCCTGACGAACAACGCTGTTATCTTTAGTGAAGCAGATGCATACTTTAACTTCTTCAGGACTACCACACAGCAGTTACTAGACAGTGCTCCGATAGATGTAGGACTCAGTCACACAAAAGTAGCAGTACTACAACACGCTATACCGTTCCAAGAGAAGCTGATGTTATTCAGTAAGCAGTCACAGTTTGTATTACGGGGAGCTGACATACTCAGTCCCAAGACGGTAGCTATATCTCCTGTTACAGAGTACGATATATCAGACAGTATCAATCCGTTAGCCGTGGGTAATTATATATACTTCACATTTCAACGGAACGATTACGAGGGTGTGTACGAATACTTTGTTGATAACAACACGGAGACGTTTAACGCTGAAGAGATAACTCAACAGATACCTAAGTACATCAATAAGAAAGCTACACGTATCGTTGGTAGTCCTGCTGAGAATACACTTGTTATAACAACAGACGACGATCTAAAGACGTTGTTCGTTTATAAATACTTTTGGAGTAACAAAGAAAAGATACAGAGTGCATGGATGAAGTTTACGTTTGATCGTGACATCGTTGGTTGTGACTTTATAGACAGTAAGTTGTTTATGCTTACATCGGACACAGAAGGACTACATCTAGAATCGTTGACGTTGGAAGACGGATTGAAAGATAGCGGGTTGGATTATACGTTGTACTTGGATAGTAGGGTTGAGGGTAGTGCATTGACTACTAGCTACGACGCTACAACTAAGAAGACTACCATTAGTGGTTTCCCGTATGATCCTGCTGATGTGGAAGTATACAGTAAAGTAGGTCATAAATATAACTTTGTTAAGACGACATCAACAGCAGGCACGGTAACAGGCGACATAACATCCGTACCATTCTTTGCTGGTAAGCCGTACAATATGTTGTACAGGTTCTCCGAGCAGACATTGAAGCAACCAACGGAACGGGGAGGACGATCTGCATCTGATTACACCTATCAAACAATACGTAGTGGTAGTGTTAACTATGCAGACACTGGACACTTTGTTGTTGAAGTAACACCTAAGTACAGAGATACATACACGTATGCATTTAATCCTGACATCGTAGGTGCTAACTTATCGTTGAATGAATTTGAACCACAGAACGGACACTTTAGATTTGCCGTACAAGCACAACCAAACGAGGTAACAATTGAAGTAAAGAGCAGTTCTGCCTTGCCATTCAAGCTGTTAGCTGCTGAGTTTGAATCTATGTTTATACCGAGGAGCAGAAGATATGGGTCTTAGAGTGGAACAAGCACAACCTGACATGGATGCCTTTGAGTTGTACGACGACATGAGGGAAGAGGACATGATGGAGTGTATCGGTCTCATGCATCACCCAAAGGACGCAGTTAACCTGTCGTTTCAAACAAGCAGTAAAGTATATTCATTAAGAGGTAACGACGGTTTATACTGTAGCTTTGGTGTTAGTCCTAGTGAGAACATTGGTGTTGTTTGGTTGTTAGGAACACGACGACTAGCCACGGCTAAGAAGTACTTTATACAGAACTCACAGAAGTGGGTGGATGAATTGATGGTAGGTTATGACTATTTAACAAACATGGTAATGAAGACTAATACGTTGAGTTACAGGTGGTTGAAGTGGTTAGGTGCTGAGTTTAGCGATTGCCAGTACGACGGGTATATGTCATTTATATTAGAGAGGAAGTAAGTATGTGTAGTCCTACTTTAGTTATTGCAGGTATTAGTGCAGCCACAGGTATAGCCTCGGCTGGTGTAGGGTATGCAGGTGCTAGACAGCAAGCTAAAGCACAAGCACGATACCAAGCACAGGCAGCAGCAGCAGCACGTCAAAAAAGAGCTTATCAAGTATCAACTGCACAGATAGAAGCTGCTCAACAAAGGGAAGCCGTTGCCGAAGAAAAAGGTTTAGTACGTAAAAAGACCGAAGCAGATTTATCTACAGCAAGAGTATCCGCTGGTGAGTCAGGTGTGTCAGGTGTATCTGTTCAACATTTAATGGACGACCTAAGAAGACAACAAGCTGCTCNTTTATCTGGACTAACAAAACAGGAAGAGAGACTGGAGCTTAGACGTGGTTTAGGTTTACGACAAATAGAGTTAGCTTCTCAGCAGGAACTCATAGGCATAGAACAACCGATACAAAAACCAAGTGGTTTAGGGGCAGCACTGCAAGGAATACAAGCAGGACTAGGTGCTTACAGTATGTACCAAGGTATGCAATCAGCTTCACGCCCCCCTGCTATAGATACTGGTGCAGGTATTTCTGTTTATATGCCTGAGACTGACCAATACACTAATCCGTTTTACACTCCATAATGGCTAAACAACGAGTACAAGTACAAGGAGTAGGAGAAGCACCAGTTGTTGCTCCTGTAGCTCTACCCGGTTTTAACTACGGAATCGCACAAAGAAAAGCAGGTACTAATAATTTATTACAACTTGCGGGTGACCTAGAACAAGTAGGATTAATAACTAAAGGTTACGCAGGTATCGTACAACAGCAACAACAACGTGAACAAGCGTTAGAACGTGGTAAAGCTGCACAGTTTAAAGAACAACAAATCGAAGAACAAAGACGACAAGCTGAAGCTGAAAGACAGTTATCTAAACAACAGCGTATCCATGAGGATATGTTAAAGAATCATATAAACACTGATATGCTTCCGTTGTTACAGTCGAGAGAGGGTGAGGTGCTAGACGTTGAGAAATACACCAGTAAAGCAGAAGCTTCTCAACATCTCGATACTATTATAGGACAAGCTAGGCAAGGTGTTATTGATTTATTGGGAGAGGGTGTAGCAAACAGTTTACCTTCTCAGTTGTTAGTTAACTCTGTTATTCCTAAGTGGAAGACGACGGCATTAGAGAAGTACGAGAAAGCTCAAGACGATTATACTATCGATCAAGAGAATGTACAGTTAATGGAAACTCTTCGTGCTGCTACTACAGGTCCGATAGATGTCGTAAATATACAAGCTATCGCAGAAGGTCATGAGAAGATCATGCAAGAGAAAGGTATAGATGACGCAACGGATCGTCAGCGTATACTGGAGAATGGGTTCTTTGCTACCGTAGACACGTTGATTGCTAAAGGAAGATACAACGATGCTCAGTCCTTTATGAACGCTATGGAGTTGACTAAGGTAGATAACAGGAGCGTGTTTGGTTCTTCTGCTTCTCGTTTAAAACTCAACGACGGAATAGCTAGGGTTAGACAGAAGATGACAGAGGTTAATACCCAGTCAACGGCACAGAAAAGAGAAATTTTAAAAGGCAGGATTACATCTATTATAAGATCAGGAGTACGTGATCGTGAAGATATGCCTGAGAATAAACTTAGTACATTGCGTTCTATATTTAGTAGTATGAATCCTGAGATGCAGCAGGAAGAGGTTGATCAATATGTAGACAAAGTGTTTGCAGGTGGTGGAGATATTGGGCAAAACCTCTTAGATGTTTTAGATGAAGCAGGAGGGACAGAAGGAGACTTAGCTTCAGCCTTATATTATCCGATACTTGATGACATTACACGTGATTACGTTCAAATAAAAGCAATAGGACCGACACCTATACCCATAACAGATGAAACTATCCCTGAAATATTAAAGGACTTTAGATCGTATGTAAAAGATAACCCAGAAGAAGACGCACCTTGGAAAGGGTTTTTATCAGACAATCCTAGAATTAAAAAGTTTGATGAACTACTGGTCGAATCTAAAAGATTGTCAGCTGGTAACTATGTTCTCAAAAAAGAATACTACACAAATATAGCAAGCCAGTTATTAGCTAACTTAGGTGCGGTTGATAATCAATTAAAAGATAGCGAGATAACACTAGACGATAGAAGCTATTTGTATAACTCAGGTGCTGTTAGTTTCATAAAGAACAAAGTAAAGGAAGAAGCGTTTAGATTACAAGATCAAGACGAAGACGTAAGAGATGCTGCCTTACAAGATTTAACTAATGAATTAGTACAGAAAGAAAGACAACGTTACGAAGGACTAGCAAAAGCATCTGCTATTACGTTTGGTGATGAGCCAGCTGCAAAAATCCCATTAGAAAAAAGGGTAGGAGTAACAAAAGCTGAAGAGTTGCAAAAGAAATATAAAACGATGTTTCCTGAAGCTATGTTAGAACAGAAAAGAAAAGAGATACCGTTTTTTAGAAGAGATATAGAAGCGGACAGAAAACGGATGTTTACGGATAACGATAAACAACCTTTAGCAATTTCACTAACTAGATATGGTTACGCCACATTTGATTTTGAAAGTTACAAGATGTTACAGAAAGCTAACTTAGATTCTGATGATGTACAACTATTTGGAACTTTAGGCGAGCTGAACAGGATGTATTTAGAGTTTTACGATATTTTACAAAAAGATTTAGAAAGAAAACCATTGTCAGAAGAAGAACAGAAAGTAAAAGAAACTTATCAAGGCTTAGGTATTTACGATGTTCCTTCTTTGGACGCTTTTCGTAAGACACAAGAGAGTAACCATTAATGAGTACTATTGCGGAACAGCTTAGAAAAGCTAAAGCTGAAGGTAATCTTGATACATTTAGAATACAAGAGAACCCTGAGCTAGACATACAACCAGCTCCTCCTGTAGACACTAACCCCGACTATCTACCTCCTGAAGTATTAGAGAGTGTAACTATAGCTGAGGACGAGATAAGCACTGGTCAGTATATATTAGGAACAGCAGTAAGTACTGTAGGAGAACTAGGTACAGGTTTGTACGGTACTCATAAATTACACCAGTCTCAAAAGTATTTACGTTGGGCTAATAACGCTAAAAAACTATCAACCCTTGGTATTGTAACACCTGAACCTAGTTCTACAGTTGCGGGAGTCGTTGGGTTAGTAGCAACCGAAGGCGGTATATGGTTTGCATCTAATTTTATAGGACAATCAATACGTAAAGCATACGGTATACAAGACAGTTACTCAGCAGGTGAAAGCATTGCTTCTACGGTGTTCGGCATCGGTTTAGTAACAAAAGCAGCTGATAAAGTATTTAGATTGAGTGCTCCCAGTCTAGCGTCCGCTAAAGCGTGGAAAGGCAAGGAGTTGGTTGTTAACGGTACTAAGACTTTTGTTAGTGGTGCTGCTTTAGGTTTAGCTGAGTCCGCATTAAGACAAGAAGTAGAAGCACACCTAAACGGTACAGATCGTAATGTATATGATTATATGTTCTCTTCTGCTGCTGGTGGTAGTTTTAATACGATATTCTCAGTGTGGGCTAGGACGGGTAAATGGGGCAGGAACAAAGCTACTGATGTTATAGCTAGTGCTAAGGAAAATTTAGAAGCAAAGAAGGTAGAACTACAACAACAAATAAAAGAAGCCGAAGAACCTTTAGCTCCTGAAGTGGCGTTTGGTTTTGGAGGAGCAGCTGCAACGGCAGCTAAAAGTTCTAGCAAGCATCAAGCTTTACAGCAGATCAAAGATATCGAGCAGTCACAAGCTATACTGGATGATTCAATAGCTGAGATGATGGAGGCTAACAAAGTTCTATCTAAACAAGAAGTAGAGCCTACCGTAAAAGAAGAACCAGATGTAGAAGTTGAAGATGTTACTAAACAACTAGAAGAAGCTGAACCTATTGTTGTAAGGGACGAAGAGCCTGAAGTAGAAGAACCCACTGTTGTTAAAGAAAAGACAGTAGAAGAACCAGCAGTAGAAAAAGAAGTAACTGTAGTTGAAGCTCCTAAAAGAGAAAGAAACGTAGACGACGCTAGGGAAGATACGTTGGATGATTTAATAGAACGCATTAAAAATATAGACACAACACCTGAAAGCGGTACGCTGTCTATAGAAGCACCTCGTATTAATCGTGAGGGCAAGAAGATAGCTGATGCAAATATACAACGTATGAATGATTTGATTCGTGCGTTCGTTAAAAACCCTAGCGATAAGAATGTAGCACAAGCTATGTTAAGTGAGATAAAGTTCAGTCGTTCTTTCAATAGGAATGTTACTGACTGGTTAAACACTACAGGCGGTCGTTTAGTTCAATCACAACGTGGTGATGCTGAAGATTTTGCTTGGGCTACTAAGTACAGTATACGTGCTCAACTACAAGACGAATCGCTAGCAAGACTACAAGCTACGTTAGAAGCTAAGACTCGTGGTGTCATAGACGGAGACGAAGCTGATATACAGGGTATGTTTGACGCGTATCTAGCTATACCTGAAGAACTAAAGAAGCGTCGTCGACCTAAACCAACAGTAGTAAAAGAGGACGACGAGATACAGGAAGCGTTTAAAGAGCCAAAGGTTGAAGAAGAAGTTGATGTCGAAAAACAACCAACAGACAAAGCTGAACAAAGTTTACTGAAACGAAAGAAGAAGTTACAAGAGCGTTTAAAAGAACTGCAAGAACGTTTCGGTGATCCTGCTAAGTTAACTACGGAGCAAAAGAAGCAACTACAAGACGATCCTGATATTGCAGATTTAAAAGAAAGGATTAAGTTCTACGACGCTGCTGAGAAGGACTTCTTAGAAGTAAAACGTTTAGAGGCAGAACTTGCTAAAGTATCCGAGTTAGATGTAGCACCAATAGGTGAACAACGTGAAGCTGTAACTCCTAAACCTAAAGCACCTACCAAACCAGCAACAAAAGCTGCTGAACTTAGATCGAAGATTGCTAAGGTTAAAACTAACATCAAGCAACGACTAGCAGACATAGATAAAGCTAGGCGTGAGATGGACGAGGAGTTTCAAGCGGAGAAAGCAGAGCAAGCGTTTCAAAAGAAGATTAATACTTTACAGACTGAATTGGACGAATTACGTGCTACGTTCGGTAAAGAACCTGAAGAACTTGTACCTGCTGCAACTAAAGAAAAAGACCCACGAATAAAAGATTTAGAGGACAAGATAAAGTTCTACAAGGATGCACAGTCTGAAGTACGACGAATAAAAGAACTAGAGGCTGAACGTGCTCGTTTGTTAGAGATAGAAACAGGACCATTAGGCAGACAACGTGCAGAAGTAGAAGCTAAACCTACGGGACCAAAGAAAGCACCGGGTCGTGTGCAGGAACTTACTAAAGACATAGCAGACTTACGTAAGAATATGCGTAACAGAGTACAGGAGATTGACCGTGCTAGAGTTGAGATGTCTGATGAATTTAAAGCAGAACAATTACGTAAAGCCTACGAAAACAAACGTGATAAACTACAAAAAGAATTAGACGGTTTACGTTCACGTTTTGCTAAAATAGATGAGCAAGAAAAAGCAGCAGGGTTAAAACCAAGTAAAGAAAAAGACCCACGACTAAAAGAGCTGGAAGAGAAAGTAAAGTACTATAAAGAAGCAGAGGTAGAGGCACGTGCTGTTGTAAAACTTGAACAAGAACTTGCTAGAGTGGCTGATATAGAAGGTCGTGCTGTTGTAGGTGAGCTAAGAAAAGAAGTAACTCCTACTCCTAAAGGACCAACTAAACCTGCTAGGTCAAAAGAATTGCGAAAGAAGATAGCTGATTCTAAAAAACGTATGCGTCAAAAGCTTAGTGATTTAGACAGAGCTAGAAAAGAAATAGAAGAAGAACGACTAAACGTTAAGGCTTTCAAAGAACTAGAAGAATCTTTTTACAAAGCATTAGAAAAGGACACAGCTAGTTGGTTAAGTAAAGGCTGGGGATATGTTAAGATGGCACGTCAGTTGTCGTTGATCGACCAGTTACCGTCAGTGCTTGCTGGTTTACCTACAGGTGTTGGTGCAGTAGTGAAACAATTCTATCGACCACTCACTAATTTCATGTACAACGCACATAACGTAGCCTTACCTGTTAGAAAAAGATTAGCGATGGCAGATGCTGCGGGTGCTTTTAAAATATTAAGCGACACTAAAGGATTGTGGGCAGAGATGCGTCGTACATTTGCTGAGAATGTTTCAGCTGTAGATAGCAGAGCTGGTAGAATGTCGGACGAAATAAACCCTACTTCATTAAAAAGAGGTGAGCATTCTTTAGTTTCTAGAGCTTACAAATCAGCAGAAAGAAGAGTGCAAGCTTTAGAGAATACGTCCAACTGGTTTACCAACACTATAAAGAACGGTCAGTTTTGGCAATTATGGACGCTGGGTGTGCGTGGTATTCAGACACTTGATTCGGCTTTTAAACGGCAGTTAATTAAAGGAAGGCTACACGCAGAAGCACATAAGAAAGCTATATTAGAGTTCCCTGATGATACGGTTAAAGCACAAAAAAGAGCACTTGAATTGTATGACGGAGCTTGGAGAGATAGTGACGGATTATCGGTACTGAATGATGCACACGAATTTGAAGACACTGTTAATCAAATACGAGAAGAGTTATTGTTTGCAGCTGACGGGGATTTAGAAGACATACCAATAAACGGTGCAGAGAAAATAATAAGAGGGATTAAAAAACTAACAAACGACAACGGAGCGTTATCAGCTTTGATCGACGCTTTTCTGCCTTATGTAGGTGTTCCTATTAGAGCGGTATACAGAGGGGCAAGATTTTCGCTATCTCCTGCATTGGCTGCTGGTTCGGTAACACCCGGAGTTAGAAGATTCGCAAACCCATTCAGCGGTAAAATAAAAGAGTTAGATATAAAATTAAAAGAGCAATATAACAGGTTAAGAAATATAGATGACCCTAAGTTAAAAGAGGATATCAACGAGGAGATAAAAGACTTAACACGCAGAAAGAACCAAGCGGAAGAACGTAGATTAAGATACAACGAAGACATTCTAACGGACTCAATGCTATCTACTTCTCTTTATGCTATCGGAGGTATTGCTGCTTTTAATGGCATGGCTACGGGATCACTTGAGTGGATGACTGTAGATCAACGCAAAAAAAATAAATTACAATCTTTTAATATAATGGGATCAGATTACTCAGCTGCTTTACCTTGGTCTTTTCCTATCGCGTTAGCAGCTGATGTGATGACTTGGAATAAAATAAAAAAAGAAGAAAGAGACACAGGACAGACTATTCTTACTAAAGATCAGACGTTGCTATTTGTTTTAGGTAAATCTTTTAAGAAACTTGCAGAAGCGATGCCGTTAGCTCAAGGTATTGAAACAGCACAAGAAATAGCTAAATTTGAAGGAGATGTTACACGTAATGCTTTATCACGTTTACTTGCTTCATATGTTCCTGTTCCAGCTCAATTACGAAAAATAATACAAACAGTGTTTCAAAAAGGTGTCCCTGATTTAAGAGGGCAAGGATACTGGGACCGGATTGCTTACTCAGTGTTAGGTGCAGGTGCTGTTAACTTGAAGACTGATTTACTTGGAGAAGATTTAGAAAGCACACACACTTGGGTTACGCAAACTGTTATAAGACAGGCACCTAGGAAAAAGTTAGACATGACTAGGTTTGAAGAAATAGTCGCAAGCGATACTCACGCTAACATTGCAGGGAAACCTAGTATGATAGCAGATCGCCTGAATATGGTTGATTTCGTAGATGACGATACTGGTATGACATTATCTTACGCTTTCGATCAACGCTTAAAAAGACAGCTAGTTAAAATTAAAAAGATAGAGGGTATCAAAGGACTAGCAGGTAAGCGTATGACTATTAATCAAGCAGTAAACAGTTTAATTACTAACGCTGACTGGATAAAGAAATACAACAAAGGCTTTCAAATTACTGAGACAGGTAAATACGCTAACGAAGGGTTACTTGCTTTGAATAGCTTACTGAATCAATTTTATAATCAAACTAAGAAAGATATACTAGAAGATAAAGCATTTTTAGCTAGTTTTATAAACGAAGATGAAGATACTCTTTACAGTATTTTAGAAACAAGAGGGACAGTGAAAGCACCTGAAGTACCGCCTGTTGCCCCATTTGAAATCTTACAACGATGACTAAGTGCTTGAACTCCTCACTCAATAAGTAATAATATAATATCATGGCTAACACCTACGTAGACTATAATAACGTTTCAGCCTCCGACATTACGGCAGGTTTTATCGTGACGTTCCCGTTCCTTGAAGAAATCCACATAACAGTAGAAGTAAACGGAGCGTTGTTAGCGTCTAATAATTACTCGCTATCTACTACATCAGGAGTTACCCGTGTGTTTCCTACATCTGGTGTTAACGCTGGTGATGATGTAAGAGTACGTCGTAAGAGTCAACCTGACTTAAACCTTGTAGACTTTGAGAACGGATCGGTACTTACTGAGAGTGAACTGGATAGAGCGTACCAACACAACCGTTTCTTAAACGAAGAGATCAGTGAGCTTAACGATTCATCTTTACAACGGGTACAAGGTAGTCAGGACTTTTCTGCACAAGATCAAAACTTAAAAAACTTAGCTGACCCTGTAGATCCTCAAGACGCTACCACTAAAAGTTTTGTAGACACTGAGATAGGCAACGAGGAAGCTGCTAGGATTGCTGCCATAAACGCAGAAGAGACAGCTAGGATTGCAGCTATTAGTGCTGAAGAAACGGCTCGGATTGCAGGGGATGCCTTAAAGCTTAATAAAGCTGGTGACTCAATGACAGGGTCGTTAGCAATGGGAACCAATAAGATTACAGGACTAGGTTCTCCGACAGCCAACACAGATGCTGCTAATAAATCTTATGTGGACGCTCGTTCTTTAAATGATTTTGACGGGTCGAAAGTATCAGGTGCTGTTGATGTTAACGGTAATATTGTTAGTGGTGTTTCTACTCCTTCGGGTGCTACTGATGCAGCTAATAAGTCCTATGTTGATTCAGCTCTAGCAAGTGTAACAACAGGCACAAGTAGTCCTCCAAGCTTTAGTAAGTTTACAGGAGACGGAAGTGAGACAGACTTTGCTTTGACTTTTACAGCCAATGTTACAACGTCTACAGCTATGCTTGTAACAATTGACGGAGAAGTTCAAGACCCTGATGACTACACTATTATAGGTGCTAGTAATTTAATACGCTTCGACACACCACCAACTAATCTATCTGAGATACTTGTTATTGAAAGAGGATATAAAGTAGCTATAACAGATATACCAACTGAATATGATTATGGCAGCTTAGTTGGTGACCCAGTAACAGGATTTTACAGCTACGGAGGAATTGCATAAATGAGTATTCAAGTACAACTTAGACAAGGAACAGCAGCTGAAAACTCAGCTTTTACAGGTGCAGAAGGAGAGCTAGTATACACTACGGATACGAAGAAACTTTTTGTACACGACGGTAGTACGCTTGGGGGACTTGAGGTAGGAGCTGTTACAGGCATTGCAGATGACTCTGTTACTTTTGCCAAGATAGAAGAGATACCTGCTAATACGATATTAGGTAATAATACAGGTAGTTCTTCTGATATATTAGAGTTAAGTGTAGCACAGACTCAATCGTTGTTAAACGTAGCTAACGGTGCTACCGCTAATAGTAGTGATGCGACTTTACTAGCTAGAGCCAACCACACGGGAACGCAGACTGCCAGTACAATTTCAGACTTCGATACGGAAGTAGCTAACAACACTGCTGTAGCTGCTAACACGGCTAAGGTAGGACTTACCAACGGCTCAGTAGACTCAGATAAATTATCAACAACATTAGACTTTGGATCAGTCGCATAACAACCACTTATAATCATGCCAAATATACAAGTACAATTAAGAAGAGGAACAGAAGCAGAGAACGACGCTTTTACGGGAGCTGAAGCCGAAGTTACCTACAACAGTAACAACAGTACATTAAGAGTGCACGACGGAACAACTCAAGGAGGTGCTGAAATCTTAAAAGGAGATAATACATACTTGTTAGTAAACAGCACAGAGGTTGTAGTAAACGACAATAATCACGATACAGATTTTATAGTAAAAGGTAATACAGCTAATTTTGATTTGATAAAAGCTGATTCAGGTAATTACCAAGTAGACTTGTCTCCGTCTACCATAAATGTAGCTTTAGCTGTTTATCACTCAAGTTCTTCAACGGAAGGTGGTCAGCTTGTTCTTAATAAAGCTGGTCAAAACACCCCGACATTTAATGAGGCAGATTCAGCTTCGATAGATACTATTCTGGACGCACCGGGAACATACCAACACGGTACTAATGAAGACATATTGAGGCTTTTTGTTGGATCAGGATCAAATCCAGTTACAATCGCAAGTAGTGGTGATGTATCGTTTGACGGGAATTTATTTCCTATCGTTACTGATACTAAAGACTTAGGTACTTCTGCACTTAAATGGAGAGATGTTTACTCCTCTACTGGTGCATTTAATGGTTCTGATGCTAACTTAAAGCAAGACATAGAAGAACTCAGTGAAGCGGAAAAACGTGTAGCTGTTGCTGCTAAGGGCTTACTTAAAAAGTACAGACTTAAACAAGCAGTAGAAGAAAAAGGAGAAAAGGCACGTTATCACTTCGGTATCGTTGCTCAAGAGTTACAGGCAGCGTTTCAAGCGGAGGGTCTCGATCCTATGAAGTACGGTATCATTGCTGTTAATACTTGGTACGAGAAAACTGAAGGCGATGAGAAATATATATCAAAGAAACAGGAAGAAGGGTATCAGCAAGTAACTGAGATGTCTGTCCGATATAGCGAGTTGTTAGCTTTTATTATCGCAGCTTTGTAACACGATGACTGAATCGCTCTCCCACTTCTTAGATACAGCACTTGGTGTAATACTTGCCGTAATCGGTTGGATGATAAAGAAACTGTCAGATAGATTAGAAAACGACGAGAAACGACTGACTAAGATAGAGGTTGAGTTAGCAGCACAAAGTGAAAGAGATACTGCTGTTGAGAACCGTATGGGTGGGCTTGAAACAAATATTAAAGAGATAAACACTAAGCTTGATCGTATGATGGAGCTGCTAATGAAAAGATAGATATGCCAAAAGGATTATACGCAAACATAAACAGAAGAAAGAAACTCGGTATTAGCCGTAGTAAGAAGAAGTCAACGATTAGCCCTAAAGCTTACAGTAATATGAAGCGTGGGTTCCCGAAGAAGAAGTAAGGTGGGTGTATCGTTATCCATAGGCAGAGGTGAGAAAAGCCGTAAAGGTGGACTCACTGCAAAGGGAAGACGTAAATACAATCGTGCTACTGGGTCTAAACTGAAAGCTCCTCAACCCGGTGGTGGTCCTCGTAAGCGTTCCTTCTGTGCTCGTATGTCAGGAGTAAAGGGACCGATGAAAGACAGTAAAGGCAGACCTACCCGTAAAGCTTTAGCGTTGCGTCGTTGGAAGTGCTAAGGATGGCTAGACCAGCTAGAAGACCTGTCGTTCGTCCTAATCCGTTAAGCTTTCAACAGCGTACTGTATCGGCTGTATCGTCGGCTGTAGCTACTGAGAACAAAGAGAAAGCTGACGAATTACAAACGAAAGTTACATCGCTGGAGAGTGATCCATTTTTTGTTACTATTGACGGGGGTGGTCCTGTATTGGACGACACTGATATATTCGACGGAGGACAACCAGATGCCTAGTTTTACAAAACGTATACAATTAAGACGTGGTACTTATGCTGAGTGGCGAGATGAGAACCCTGTACTGCTGGAAGGGGAAGTNGCTATCGAGNTAGATACTGACCGTAATCGTATTAAGATAGGAGACGGAACGACTGCTTGGAACGAACTACCTTACTTCCTAGATGCACGTGAAGAAGAAGTGGGTGACCACGCAGAATTTCTTGAAGGCTTGACAGGTGATCCGTAATTCACTAACAAGTGTCGGATTTAACCAATTAATGAAAATAAAATATGAGCGTATGGTATCAAATGGGACAGAGCGTCAGGAACTTATTAATATCTCTTACTAGCACTAGCAAGGCTATATTAGACACCGAGAGCAACATTCAAGCAAGGACTGACGACGANTTAGGAACGATGGCGTATGCCACGGACACTAATAAATTGTATGTATTTACAGACTCAGGATGGCAAGCTGCTCAATAGTTTTGACAATCAATAATCACTAACATAAATATAATCACTAATGGCTAACATACTTCAACAAATCGGACAGACCGTTAAGTCGAAGTTGGATGACAAGGTAGATAAAACGGATGCTGTGACGGACTTTTTAAAGTCTGTTCTTGGGTTTCCTGAAAATACCGTTGCACCCGATGTAGACACGGCAGCTAATATAACAGCAAGAACCAGCGACAGCACTGGTACTATCATGTACGGAAGCGACTCTACGAAGCTTTACGTATTTGACGGTAGTAACTGGCAGATATTCAACAACAGCTAAAACACATGAGCGATATTACAGTAATTAACGACACCCAACAATCGGAGTTGGTAACTAACGGACTTGCTAAGAATGGTGAGTTATATTTAAAAGCTGCTGGTAGTACTGATGAAGGTGCTATTGTTGTGTATGATAGTGGATCGTGGAGAACGTTTGCTAATGAATTTGCACCCGCTGGTCCATTTTTAACATATGAGATTACTAATCCCGGAGGTGATTTTACACTACGCTCTTCTGGTACAGTTAGTTATGATGTTGATTGGGGTGACGGAACTAGTGAATCAAGTACATCCAACGCTCTTGCACATACCTACACAGCGGGTTCGTATACAATTCAGATTACTACTTCAGGCACTTACCGCCCGAATTTTTCTAACCAAGCAGCCGATTCATCTCAAATAACTGCGGTAGAAATTGATGATGGAATAAACTTAGGTACTACTCTTCAGAGTTCATTTAACGGGGCTAGTAATATGACTGATTTTACAGCTTCAAGTGCTACCTCCAATGTTACGACTCTTTATCAAACTTGGTACTTCTGTTCGAGTCTCTCTAGTTTATCTCAAATCGATTCTAGTAATGTTGCTAACTTTTACAGAGCTTGGTTTTACTGTTCGAGTCTCACGAGTTTCCCTCAAATTGATACTTCTAGTGGAACAAATTTCAAGCAAGCTTGGTATTTTTGCTCAAGTCTTACGGATTTCCCTGCAAATGTGTTTGATACTACAGGTACTTTAAGTTCGAATGATTTTCAAGGTTCTTGGACTGGCTGTGCTTTAACGGCTCAATCAATTGAAAATATTCTTACTAGCTTAGATACAAACGGTGCTAGTAGCGTAGCTCTAGGAATAGACGGAGGAACAAACGCAGCTTACTCAACATGGTCCTCCGCTGCTCAGACAGCACTATCTAATCTTCAAACCAAAGGGTGGACAGTCTCTTATAACACTTAATAACTATGAGTAATAACGATAATAAAACTTGGTATGTGTGTCACGGTGACGATGCTGTTCATTTTGTTGAAATAGCAGAAGGATCAGCAGTAGTTAGCGGACAACCAAACATTGAGGAATATAATAACGAAGAAGAAGCAGTAGCCCGTGCAACCGCATTAGGCTATGTTTTTGAACAGGAAGAAGAATAAGACATGGCTACTTTAAACACAGTCACATCATCCACCCGTCCCGCTTCGCCAGCTGCTGGTGAAACATACTTTGAGACGGACACTAATAAGATTATCGTTTGGACAGGGTCTGAATGGACGGAGATTGTTTCGGACGGTACTGCTTAATTTTAACCATCAATAATAAATACTAATATGCCAGATACATCATCTATATTCTATCAAATCGGTCAATCGACCAAGAGTGCTATTGCTGCGGAAGAAACACGCGCATTGGCTGCTGAGGCTACATTACAAACGAACATTGATTCGGAAGCCTCCAGTCGTGCAAGTGCTGATACTACCCTGCAATCTAACATCGACAGCGAAGCTTCTAGCCGTGCGTCTGCTGATACTACCTTACAAGGTAACATTGACAGTGAAGCAAGCAGCAGAGCATCCGCTGATACCGCTCTTCAAGCAGCCGTAGACGCTGTTGAGACTGGTGCTGGTCTTGGATCAGACGGGTCTTACACAGCTAACTCCTCTACCAACTACATCACATCTGCTGGTTCTTTGGTTGCTGCTGACGAAGCTCTCGACTCACAAATCAAAACCAACGCTGACGCTATCTCTTCTGAAGCAAGTACTCGTGCATCTGCCGATACCACCCTTCAGTCTAACATTGATAGTGAAGCTTCTTCTCGTGCCAGTGCTGACTCAACTCTCCAAAGCAACATTGATGCTGAAGAGACTGCCCGTCAATCCGCTGACTCGACCCTTCAAACAAACATCAATGACGAGGCTAGCTCACGTGCTACTGCTGATACGACTTTACAGTCCAATATCGACGCTGAAGAAACTGCACGTATCGCTGCTGTTAGTGGTGAAGCTACTGCTAGAGCATCTGCTGACACGACTCTTCAGTCGAACATTGATTCCGAAGCTTCAACTGCTCGTGCTGCTGAAGCTGCTCTTGACGCTGCCAAAGCTAATCTTAGTGGTGCTTCCTTCACTGGAGACGTAAGCGGAACTAACCTTGTACTTAGTGGTAACTTAACTGTTCAAGGTACAACTACCTCGCTTGAAACAACAAACTCCCAAGTTAAAGATGCTATCATGCTTCTCAATGACGGAGCTGGTTCAAGTGCTAATAACGGTAACGACGCTGGGTTTATCATTGAGCGTGGTTCTTCTGACGACGGTAACATCGCTGCTGTTTACGACGAAGGTGAAGATAAGTTCGCTTTCTACAAAACTTCAGCTGGTGCTACTTCTACTGACATCAGTGGAGACGACGGAAGTGCTTCCTTGATCGACGTTAAAGCTAACGACGTTGTTCTTGGAGACGGTAACAATCTTGGTTCATTGGCAGACTTTACTGCTGCAATGGCCTAACACTTGAGTTTGCTTAATGAGTGCGAAAGGTAAAAAAAGAGATACAGCATCTCTAACTTTTCGTCTCACAAGCTCACAAAAGAAGGAGGTAGCTGGGATCGCTAATACGCTCGGTCTCAGCTCCTCCGCTCTTTTACAGATGTGGGTAACACGAATCCTGAACAATATGAACGGACGTGGTGACCACTCTGAGATGCCGAGAGACAACTAATAATAACTTATGAAGGATCACGTAGAAGGAGCTAAACTTGCTGACGGTTATACTGAACTGTGTAAGAATGCAGTTGGGTACATGAAAGCTATGGAGGAATACAACCCGGCTTTGATGAACGCTGTCGGTAAGTGGTTAAAAGATAACAACATCACAGTGGATAATCGTAGTGGTAGTGCTGTTAATGAATTAGCTAAGGACTTTGAAGCGTTACCGTTCCCCGAACAACAAGACGATATACCCGCAGAGAAACAACTTTAACTCTTCCCTACATTCCCATATACTCTAAAGGAGTCGGCAATATAACGTCGGCTCCTTTTTATTTGATACGATGAAGAAGAAACACCAAGAGATACCACCACAACTACGAGACTTTAGAAACTTTCTGTGTCTTGTATGGCGACACCTTAACCTGCCTGACCCTACTCCGTTACAGTACGACATGGCTTTATACTTGCAAAATGGACCTCGTCGTTCCGTTATTCAAGCATTTCGTGGGTGTGGTAAGAGCTGGATAACCTCAGC
>JGI25132J35274_1000142_pt1 | contig 19353 bp, 16 predicted proteins | sample ETNvirenome_6_30_FD_35274 | JGI IMG/M metagenome (IMG submission 35274)
TACACGTTCTTTGATTTCTTTTATTTGTTCAAAAGTTTGCTTTTGCATTATTCTGCAAAGCTTCTCGTGATCTTCAATTTTTTGTAATGCCGATTTTCTTGCCATTATGTTCTCTTAGCTATTTCCTTTTCACCTTCTGATAGTAGTGCATTCTCACTTCGTGTCAAGCCGTCATTTTTGGCTAACATAGTGTTGTTATTGACCTTTGGTTGTGGCGTAATTGGTAAAGGTGGTGTTTCTACTCTAAACGCATTTGAAAACGGATTTACTAATTTGTCAAAACCTTTTTTAATCATAGGAGATATTGATCGTAATGTAGATTTAATAAATCCTTCATCTCTTATTGGGTCACCGTTTTCATCTAACATTCTATTACCTTGTTTATCTAATACGTAATCATATTTTTCTGGATCATAATCATTACCTTCTGTAAAGAATTTTCTAAAATCATATTCCATTTTAACACTATCTAGTGCAAATTCAGGAAACACAAAGTCTGTGTTTAAATCTAATCTAAATTTACCATCAGTAGAAATGTTATCTAACTCATTACGTATAGTATCTACTTTTGTTTCAAATCTTTTTTGTGAATAGTTTACTGGAGTAAATTCACCAAACATTAAATTACTTCTAACTGTTTCACTAACTCCTGCTTTTTCTAATATTTGATCTATTTGAAAATCAGATAAATCCAAAAGTTTTAAATCTTGTATTCTTATATACATATCTTTTTGTATTCTAAATGCTTCTTCTTGCATTTCTCTGTATGTTTTAATCATATCATTTGGTGTGTTGTTTTGATAATTATCAACATTATAAAATTTTTCGTTTTCGTCGACAGCTCTTAAAAGTCTGTTCATTTCTGATGCAAAGTATCGTAAATCTTTTTTAACATCTATTCTTATAATTCTAGTACCAGCAAACAATGCAAGTAACTCATCTCTTAGATTTAGTGGCTTACCACCTCTGGTTAAGTCATTTCCTAGTGCACCACCGATTTTGTCGGCACTTACAAATACACCTGGTTTTACTCCATCTAATATGTATGCAAATGATTTTGCAAACTTATCTCCTATACTGTCTGATGCAGAATATACTGTACCGCCTTGATCTTTTTTACCATTTCTAACAGTAACATCTAAAACTCTGTCATAACCAATAGGCTCTGTTATAAACGGAGCTAAGAAAGTCATTACAGGTCCATCTTCTGCAAACATTATACTCATTACATAATCATCTGTTTCTTGTGGATTTAAATTTTGTTTACTAGCTTGGTTAATAGCTGCTTCTAATGGTGCCCATAAACTATCGTATGGTGAAAAGTATGAGAAATTAATTGCTGCAGACTCACCATTTTTCCAACCTTTAATTGCTAAAAGGTTTGAGTTTTTATCCCATGGTGCTGCAGAAGAACGTTTGTATGCGTCCCACTGTGAATCTGTAGAGTTAGTTAAGAATTGTGCTAGCTGTACTAAACCAGTTCCTGTTGCATAACTTGTTAAAAAAGCACCTTGTAATCTTCTTATACCCATTTGTCTTATTGCAGGATTTTTACTAGAAGCTTCTTTTAAACCGATAGATATTACATTTGTTCCTGTTCTAAGTATTTCTGCAGGAAAAGATATAAAAGCACCTAATGGTAATTTTCTTAATGCTTGTATTGCAGGTGGTACTTTAGAATATGTTGGATATGTGTTTCTAACTAAATATGCAGCTGCTTCATCTATTGCTTCATCAAATGTTTTTATTTGTCCAGTAATTCTATTTATAGGTACAAACTCCTCACCCATGTCTTTATACCATGATTTCATGTCATCTAAATTTTTAACTGCTCTATGTAATTGTGATCTAGAAAATTCAAAACCAAAATGTTTCCACAAGTTATCACCACCAGCATATAATCTTGCAACCTTATCTGTTGGCGCCATTTTAATTAATTTATCAAACAACTGATCTGATGTGTTAATTGTATTATTTTTTAATTGATTCATTACAGCTTTTAACTCTGATGCTACAACGTTTTCATCCCATACACCAAGTCTAACTAATTTTTCTACGTAATTATTAAACTGAACATCGTCGACACCTTTTTTACCAGCTTCAAATATATCATCTAATACTATCTTCATTGCATTAGTAACACTAGCTCTACCACCAATGTGACCATTCATTAACGCAAAGAATGCAGCTGATGTTACGTTTCTAACTTGTGTCTGTGGAGAGTATAAAGTTTTACCAACTTGTACTAAAACTTTTCCTTGCATGATTTCTCTGTAAATAGGAATCATAATTAAATTATCTAACACACCACCTGTGCCTTTAAACATTTGCACATACTCTGGAGATGTATAAAGATCAGATAATTCTGTTTTCATGTAAGGACCTAATTTAGATATTTTTCTAATAAGTTCTGGATTAGCAATACCTGCAGCTATTGCTTCATCTGCTGTTCTATATAACCAACCGTTTCTTAAACCAGAGTCTGCAATGTAATCTGCAGCTCTTTTGTTTGCCATAGCAGATATCATTTCTGCTGTTGTATAACTTACAGAAGCTTTTAAATTTTTTTCTGGTCCTAATAAAGCTTTAATAGCATCAGGTAATTCGTCTCCTGTTTTTACATATTTAACTTTACCCATTTTTAATATGTCAGCTATGTCTTTCATTTGTCTTAGTGGGTTTTTACCTTCAGCTCTAGCTGTGTGTAACACAGAGTTAATCATCATCTTACCGTGTTCAAAATATCTAGCGTCTTGACTTTTTAAATTAGCATGTTTTTTTTCAGCTATTTCTTTTAAATTTTTATTTTTTTTAATTACATTATCAACTACCCACCTTACTGCATTATTAAATACTTTTTCATCTGGCACATAATTTGGATTTGTAAATGTAGAAAAAGATCTAACTAAATAACTTTTTACTTTATTTAATTCTATGTTTGCTATTTCTTTTGCATACTTATCTGCGTCTTTACCTTTTGGTAAAGATTTTTGAAACTCTTTCATTATGTTTTTTATTTCTAATTTTAAATCTGCAGCAAGTGGTTGTAACTCATCAGGTAATTCAGATTTTTTAATCTGATCTCTTAAAAAACTATCTACTTTATCTAAATAAAATTTTCTTAATGCAGGAGAAGTTAAATTTTTATTGTGTTGTTTTTCAAACTCTTTAGCCATTCTGTATGCTTTTTTATCTAAACCTTCTAACGTTCTATCTATTTTTCTAGCTCTACCTTTAATAAATAACATTACTTGTTCTGATACACCTTCTATGTCTTTTGGTTGTTTACCAAAAGATCTAAACCACGAAAGTATGTTGTCCATTCTTTTTAAAACTCTTTCTGATTTATCAGGAGATGTAATAGAACTTAGTCTCCACTTTTCAAAAGGAGGTAGTTGATTTACTTTTTTAAACATATTCTTACCAGAAAATGCTGATACAATTGCAGGCGCTAAAGCTTTTGTTAATGCAAAGTCTGATGTATTACGTATTAATCTTGCAGCCCCACCTACNACTGGCTCAACTGCGGGTCTTGAAGCAAGATAACTTATGGGTCTAAATACAGCTGTGTTTACACCTTTAGCTCCAAACCTAGCAGTTGTTTTTATAAATGGTGCAAGACCATATTTATATCCTAACTGTGCGCCTTTACCTATAAGAGGAAAACCAAAACCAACTAATGCTCCTTCTTGTCCATATTTTATTTTATTTCTAAACGATGCAGCTGCTCTTTCTCTACCTGTTAATCCTTCTGTTGATTCTGGTTCAAAGAAAAAAGATTTTCTACCAGGTTCAGATGCAATAAAATCCACAGCTCCTACAACTGTTGCACCTTCAATAGCTCTTGCTGCAATTTTACTTATCTTTTGTGTTTTTGCACCTTTGATACCTTTTATAATTTTATTTATTTGACCAACAGTTTTTGTGCTTCTCAATACTTTTTGTATAATACCCCCAGGTATTGCAAACTGTGTCATCAATGCAACTAAATCACCTCTCCATGTTTCAGGTCTGTCTGGTTGTTTTTCTGGATCTTTCATCATTTCATCAAATGCTTTTAAAAAATTTGTATCAAAAGCATAATCAGCACCTGCAAATAATACTTCTTTTAACCCAGCAACAAAATCATAAGCACCAGAATCTACACCTTTTGATATTTCATCTATAATAGATATGTAATCTTTTTGATCGCCTTGTTTTAGTAATTCTATTGAGTCTACTTTTTTATTATTTTTTTTAGATAAATAATAATCAATACCCATTTTTAATTCTGGGCTACCTTTAAGAATGAATCTAGCTAAACTGTTGTCTTCTTTTTGAAGTGGATTAAAAGGTTTTAAATATTTAACAGGTTTTTTTGGTTCACCTATACCTTCTAGTGCTGCTAAAAATGATGTTTGAAACTCATTAAGATTACGAAATTCACCTTCTATTGTTTTTGGTTCTTGATCTTCTGTATCTTTTTTATATCGCTCGTAAGCTGTATCAGCCATGTGCTTACTCCTGTGGTAACACTAGATTGACATTATACTTTTGGTTGAATAAATCTACGTCTTGTTGTGTTGCGATAGTTGCAAAGTCTTCTAATGCTTCTGGACTAGCAGCAATAAGTCTTACAATATCATCAGTTATTTGTGCTGGTAATCTAGCTCTTAATGTATCATAATCTATTTTGTCTTCATCTTTAGACATTGAGTCCATTTGTTGTTGTGTAACAGCTTCTTCTGCAGAGGGTTTTTCACCTTGCATAGTCATACCACCAACATTATATCCAGCTCTACCACCTTCAGCTAATCCTTGATCTTCAGTTGTTAAACTATCCGCTGCGCCTAAAAAGAATTCTTCATATTTTTTATATGCTTCTTTTAACAATAAAGGATCAGAATCACCTTTGTATTTAGGACTACCATCAGGTTTCGTTTCTTTTTTAAGTTCTGCAATAATTGAAAATAATACTCTTTTAGAAAAATCTTTATTTTCCATTAAAGATTTACCAACAGCATCTTCTTTAGTTAAGAATGTTAGTCTTGCTTTTTTTTCTTTTATTTCTTGTGCAACATCTTCTCCATTTTTTTGTCTTTCTTCGAGTGCTACTATGTCTTTCATAGTGCTTTCTATGTTGTCTGCTATTTCTAATTTAGCATATGTTTTACCTTGTGAACCACCAGCAGCTTCTGCTGCAATGTCTATGTTTCCTTGTAATAATGTTTTAAATAAATCTGCTTCTGCTGCTGACTTACCCATTCTTTCTGCATCTAAATCATCAAATAAATTTTTTACAGGTTCTTTAGCTGCACCTGCAGCTGTAGATAAAAAACCACCTCTTGGCGGTGTTGACATAAGATTTAAACCAAAGTCCATTAAGAATCTGTTAAAACCTTCACCTTCTGGTCTCTGAAAATAAGGTTGGTAAGCTGCTCTGATATTAGGGTCTTGTACTTGTGTTACTGTATCTTGTACAATTTGAGACATATCAAAAGGTAATACTCTACCTTTATCTTTATATTCTTGTCTTGGTGCATCTAATCCAGAAGTTATGCCATCACTGGCAGAGCCACCTCTTCTAAACATTGGTCGTTTTAATACTCTATTCATATTAATTTGTTGGTTTATATCCCATAAATCCAGCAGCACCTTGACCTAATGCTCTAAAGATACCAGCTCCTGCTGTTCCTAATCCTACTGCTGTTTGTAACGGCGTAGGGTTTGGTATGTTAGTTGTTTGGAATTGTGCAGGGTATCCGCCCATTAGACCAGTTACTTGACCAGCAAATCTGTCTAATTGTTCTTGTGGCATGAACGCTGCCATTCTGTTTGCTTCTCTTGTAGCGTCTAGTCCTGCTTGTGTCTGCGCCTGGTTTAATGCGCCCAACGAACCTAATGTAGAAATTCTGTCAGTTTGTAATCCAGGCACAGCACTCATCAGACCTAGCTGAGTTTGTAAATCTTGTCCTCTTTGAGCTTGTGCTTGATTGAAACCTTGTTCTAACAATCCTGCTTGTAGCATAGCTCTGTTTCTATCAGATTGTGCTTGATATTCTGCTTGTGCTACTCCTTCTCTACCACCGCCGAATGCACCTGATGTAACTGCTGCATCTCTTATTTGTTGTCTATTTACTGCAGCATTTCTGTCAAACTCTGCAAGTGATGCATCAATAACTTGTGATTGATACGGTGACATATACTGCTCTCTTTGTGTTGCAGTCATTGGCCCAGTTAATTGTTGGGCTGCTGTTAAATATGGTTGAAATGAACCTAAACCACCTGCTGTTGCAGCAGTGCTTGCCATTTGTTGTGCTTGTGTTTGTAATGCATCTAAACCTGCTACTTGTGGTGCAAGTCCTGCTAAACTATCTTGTCTAACTCCAAATTGTTGTGCCGCTTTTTGTCTTGCTGCAAATTGTGCAGCATCTTCACCTGCCTGTTGTGTAAGACCTGATGGTCCACCAGCTACAACCGGTATGGCTGTTTGGGCCGTGATCTGTGTTGCAAGATCTTTACCTATATCTTCTATAAACTGTGCGGGTAAATTTCTTACTGTTTCCGTAGCCATTACATTACTCCTTCTAATCTTTGTGATGTTTGAAACATTTCTTTAGCGCCTTCTAATCCTTGCGATTCTTCAGATACTTCACCTCCGGATTCGAGGTTTTTCATCATGTTATACATAACTTCTGCGCCTTTGTCTATATCTCCTTCACCAGCATTTCTTACAGCGTCAGCTGTAAATACAAATTCATTCTTAGATAATCTTGCAGGCACATCATCAGCTTTTTCCATTCTACCCATGTCTACAAAACCACCTGTTTCTCTGTAATCTTTTTCTTTACCACCCATATCTAATAATGGCATAGTCTTTTTAGCTACAGGTTCTGCATCTTCTGTATCTCCACCTTCAGCCATTAGTCTATATGGACTACCTGATCTTTGCATAGCAAGATAAGGATTTCTTCTAATACCAGCTATATCTAAACCTTCTCCTCTGTATGCTTCTCCTTCTTCTTCATCGTTTCCAGTACCAATTCCTAGTAATGGTAATGCTGATAGTGCTCCTATACCTAATGCTGCTTTTTTACCTGTAGACATTCCACCAAATAAACTACTTAAAAAACCACCTGCTGCTTGCTCTTTTCCGCCCATTCCCATCATAAATTCTCTTGGACTTAATCCAGCTGCAGCTGCTTTTGATTTAACAGAAGCCGGTATACCTTTACCAAAAAAACTTGCTCCTGGTAAATTACCAAAACTAAATCCTGACATACCAGCTCTTTGTAATCCAAATAAATTACCACCACCTAAATAATATCCGCCTGCTGCTAATAATGCAGCTTTTCCAACTTTACTTTTTGCAATTTTTTTAACAGCTCTTGTTGCACCTTTAACAGCTTTTTTTATTCCTTTTGCAATACCACCTAAAAATAATTGTTGTCTTATATCATCATCCATAGAATTCATAATACCACCCTCAGCCATAAGTCTGTATGGTATAGCTTGTGGATTTTCTTCTTGAGCTTCTGTGTTTTCATCTGCATTAGCTCCTATAAAACAATACGCAGGTGGGTTAGGTCCTTTACATGGATCTGTTGGTTCTGATGGTCCATCATCTTTTGGTGTAACTGGTCCAGGATATAATTCTTCAAAACGACTTTGTGTCATTCCTTTATCTAATAGCTCATCTCTGTTAGCAATATTTTTACCAAAACTTTCTAAAGCTTTAGATTGTGATTTGTTTATTGATCCCCCAGTTGTTGTTAAAGTAGAAGCTATTTCTCTTTTGCTATCTTCATCAAATAAATCAACGCTTGGTCCAAATACACTGTATCCTGTTTCTGCTAATATATTTGCAGTATTAGGTATGTTAATACCTAGAACATTAGTATTTGGTACAAACCCACTTCTATATAAATCTTTTCTTATACTATTATCAATAAATTTTTTTATATTTCTATTACGAAAATTACGATTTGTAGTGCCTGTTTTTTCAAAAAAACTTTGATTTGGACTTGTAGAAAATAAATTACCTTTTGCTAAAGCTTTATTCGCTGCAGCTCTTTGTGTTCTATTTCCATATTTAGATGCAAGTTTATTGTCAATACCAATATTTTTACCGCCTCTAAATGTTTCAAATGTAGATTTTGTTTTACCACCATGTTGTTGATAGTCTAAATCTCTACCTCTGCCTTTATCACCACTATTACCAGCACCAGTCATACCTGTATTACCAGATTGACTATTACTACCATAAGCATCATCACCACGATATCCTGGTCGTTTGCCATCTGCTGGTTTGTTTACTAGTTGTTGATATTGTTGTGCGTTTGTAATTGCCATTATTCTTCGTCCTTGTCAGATGATGCACCTAACGCTGGCATCTTTGCTACTTTAATTTTTACAGATCTGGTTACATCTTCTTTAACTGTATCTGTTTCTGGATTTGCAATATCGTCTTCTGCTTCTTTGTCAGAATTATATTCGTAATTTGTTTTTGTATTTCTTAAAACTATTTCAGCTTCACATTTAACAACAGGTACTTCTTTACCGTCGACTGTTATATATTCTACTGATCCTTCTTCTTTAAATGCCATATTAGTCCCTATTTATTTGTAACACAGAAATGACCATATGTAACCTATTTCCTGTGGCTGCTTGTGCTTTTAAAATTTCGTTCTCCTGTATTATAAGGGGTTGTGATAATAACTCAATAGTTGTATTTGATCCAACTGCCTTTGTTTTAAACAGGTTAAATACTGATGCTCCAGAGGTTAAAGTAACAGTGATTGTATCAGCATTACCAGAATCTTCAGATACTAAAATAGACTTAATTATACTAGTTGTAGCTGCAGGACTAGTATAAACTGTCGTGTTTGAAGTATCTGTAAAATCTGCTTTTGCGTTTGTATAAATATTAGCCACTTAAAAACCAAGAAATTCTTTCTTGCTCCTGTTTAAGCTCATCTAAAAATGTAGAATTTAATTGATCTTTCATCAATGTCAAAGCTCTGTTAATTTGTTTTTGGTTAGACACATCATATTGTTGTTTTGGTTCTGGTATTCTTATGTTTATCTTAGTCATTATCTACGTCCATCTGGTTGTATGTCAACTCTAAATGTGCCAAATCTCCATGACTCACTGGCTGCATCGTTTTCTATTTTAAAATTACAAAACCTACCACGTGCTCTTGCATCTTTTTTTGTAGTTGTAGCTGTTATTGTAAAAGGGCTATATGTGCTAGATGTAGATGATTGTTGTGGATATCTTTTTAATCCAATAGTTACTTTTGCATTTCCTTGTAATGTTTTAAAATCCGGTACAAATCTACGTAATGCAATAAATACTTCGCCAGCAACTTTTGGTCCTGTTGCTTGTCCTTTTTGATTTCTAGATCTTTGTTCTAAATCAAAATCAAATGATTGTATNAAAGAAGATACAGCAGTNGTTGTACCATTTGGATTTACTTGGTCTGTGCCTACTTCATGTTCAAAGTATGTTGTTTGACCTAAACCAGTTTGACCTACAACAGCAGGAAACGTACCTGTACCTGTTGAATTATACTTAGTTGCATATGGGTTTGGATATATAGTTGCGTCCATCCAACTTGTTCTAGCTTCTGTTCCTGTGTACCAAACACCACCAGGCACACCAGCAGATTCACCAAAATTAAAAACAACATATTTATTATTAAAGTCTGAAGTAGAAGATGGATAATACCAAGTAATTTCTGTAAATAAATTATTTAGTCCTGCATTTACTTGTTGTCCTTTTGTTGTGTCAAAATTATCAAATACAGAATCTTCAACAGTGCAAGATAAAGATTTTACTGTACCATCAAACATAAAAAAACCTTTGGGACTTAACCAGAAAGCAGCACCATCTATTTCTACTACTGCATTCTGTCCAATCAATCCACAGTTAGTTCCTACTTGTTCAAATCCAAATGTAAAAGGAGATCCAATAAACTTCATTGTGTACAATGCATTATCAGTCCATATCAAAATAACTTCTTTTGCTTTTAATGCACCCATAATTTTTGTACCATCTTGTAATCTTTGTGTGCCAGCAGTATTAGTTGCTGATGGTGCATAAGTGTTTATTGCTTCTTGGTCCGAGAATCTAATAAACATATCGTCTTGTGTTTGTGGATTACCTATAGTTGTTTCTGTGCCTAAATGAATTAAGTGTCTAGTTGTAGGTGATACAAGTGTAACTCTTGTTTTAGTTGGATTATTTGTTGTTTCAAAATTAGATGTAGTTGTAGATGCACGTGTTGTTAGTCTTGCACCAATACCTGAGTTCCATGTAAATGTCTTACCATTTAAAACTGTTGCAATTAATACTTCACCAAAATTACTTAATGACCAAAGACCTGGTTCTAGTGTAACGTCAGATGCTGCAGCTGCTTCACCCCAATTACCATTACCGTATGGGTCCATACCCCAACCATAACCGTATGTTTGTTCTCTTGGTCCAACAGGTTCATATGGTATTACACTTAAACTACCACCTGTCGATACTGTTCCGCTAGCATTACTTGATTGATTAATTGTAAATGTACCTGTCGTTGGTACAGATATAACTTGAAAATTTTTATCTTCAAAGTCAGCATTATTAAAACCTGTACCACCTGGTAGTGTTACAGAATCTAATTGTACAATATCTCCAACTTTTATACCATGAGCTGCTTTTGTAATTGTGCATGTTGGTGATCCATTTGTTGTTGCAATAGTTGCAGACGTTAATGTAGTTTTTACAGGTGTAATGTCATACAATTGACCTTCAAAATATAATAATAAAAATTTATCTGTTCCAAGGGCCACGTATCTATTACCATCGTTGTCTACAAAAGCATGTTGTTTTCTAACAACACCTACAATTGTATCCGTAGTAAGTGAAGCCCAACCACCAACTTTTTCTGGTAGTCCATATCTAAATCTAACATTATCAGAATCAACCCAACGGTTTTCTGCACCTGCCTCAGTGTCTTGTTTATCTATTCCGGGTTTAAAGTTTAACTCAATGAGAGCCACGTGTAAGCTCCTATATTTTATCTTTGTATACCCAACCTCTAGCTGTATTAACATAGACTAAAGTAAATGCTGCGCCGTTTACATTGACTACTAGATTTGATGCTGAGCCTAAGATGTTGGAACCATTTCTGCCTATGGTTAAGTTATTTGAATTAAAGAAATTTTTGCTATCTATAAAGTGTACTTCATCACCTACAGATGGCGAAGCAGGTAAATTTACAGTTACTGTCGATGCACTTGTATCTACCAATACTTGATCGTTAGCTACTGTAGTATATGTACCTGTTGTAGTTATGTATCCTTTTTTTATAAGACCTAAATTAACATTTGTACCATCTGCATAAACTAAAACAGTTGATGCTACCGGCAATGATATACCTGTGCCTGATACAGTTTTAAATGTTAATGTAAATNTATTTGCTGATCTATTAGTTGCGTCTTCAACTACGTATACTCTTTCGACTGAATCTGGAACTGTTACAGTTCTGTTAGCCGCAAGAGTACCCGTTAGTTTTAAGTACAGGTTTTTACCATTTGATACAGCTCCGTTAGAAATCGCTAATGCTTGATCAGACGATGCTACATCTATTGAGATGTAACCAGATGAGGCTTGTTCTAATTGCTGTAAATTGGTGTTAGTTATAGTACCCCATGTACCTGACTTCTCACCAGTAGTCATTAATTCTAATTTTAAATTACTCGAATATGTTGATGCCATAATTCTCCTATGGGTTAAGCGGATCTATTGGGACCCACGTTTGCCCTGCGTTTGGATCTATTGGGTTCCATGATACCACAGAAACAGTGCCTAATGCAAGGTTAAATCTATTACCAGTAATACTTGTTCCAAAGGCTACATCTGTATTTCCAAGAGCAATATTGACTCTATTACCATTGGCTAAAACAACTACATTTTGTATTCCTACCCCTGCAAAAGTTGTTGATGAAAAAGATGTTGCTCCAAAAAACATATTATATCTCCGTCCAAACTTGGGTTGCGTTTGTTGGTACCGCTTCCCATTTTCTAATTAATATATCAGATGTTCCTACATTAAATCTATTACCAGATGGCAAAGCTTTTGCTTTAGCTATAACAGTTACGTTACTAGTTGCAATGTTAAATCTCTTACCTGTTACAATTGCTGTTGCATTTGCTTTAGCTGTAACATCTCCAAGTGCTATGTCAAAACCGTTGCCAGTAACTGATAAATTACATTTACCAATTATAGTTACATTACCAGTTGCTAAATCTAAACCTTGACCAGTTATATCTGGTTTAGAACCTGCTTTAACAATTACAGTTCCATTATCTAATTCAAATCCGTTACCTGTAACTGGTACATTTTTTGGTATAGAAGCTTCTGCATTACCAATACCTAATTCTAAACCATTACCTGTTAAAACTTCTCTAGCTTTTGCAACAATAGTTACATCACTTGTACCAATATTAACTCTTTTACCTGTAACTGAAACATTTGCTTTACCGATGATTACATCATCACCAATAGCTACATTGATCCGTGATCCAAGAACATTGACGTATGCGTTAGGATTAAACCCTACATCTGAGAAGGGTGCGGCTGCAAAGGGTGTAGCACCAAAATACATGCGAGATTACCTCGCAGTTGCTGTAACGTTATTAGATCCTACTAAACTTTGACCTATTGCCGTGTAAATATAAGTTCCGCTAGAATTTTTATTAGCATCGTTAGTTCTAATTTTAAATCCATTTGAAAGTAAATCCATTGCACCCCAACTATCATTGTTCCATTCTGCACTATCTGTACTAGCGACTAAATTAGTTGAGTTAACATTACCACCACCTGATGCCGATCTTTTGTTGTCTATAAGAAACCATTCTCTACTACTTACATCAATTGATTTCATTAAAATAAATCTAGGTTTAAATCCTAGATAAATAAACGGTCCATTAGCTGCATTATTTGCTTCATAAGAACCACTTTTACAATAACCAGTTTTATCTGCAAAACAGTAAGCAATCATATTGTGTGATGGGCCATTACAGCCATGATTAGTACCAACTGAAAATACAGAACTTGTTGGAGTTGTATTATTCCAATATGATGCAGATGAATTAGGTTGTCCATTTGAATTTAAATTTACTGCTGAACCATTACCCATACCAACATGATAAACTAACCAACCTTCTGAACCTTGATCTAAATTTTTTGTAAGAATCATTGTTGGTACAGCACCTAAACCATGACCAACAGTTGCGTTTGCACCTGTTCCTGTGTACTTTACAATACTAAACCCGCTTGTTGTATTAGCAGAAGTTGCTGTAGTATTTATAGAACCATCTGTATTAGCCGATCCAGCACCGTTTGCTTTCCAGTTCCAACCAACATAAGTATCATTATTTGCATTTGCATTATTATCAGCACCTACAGTAAATCCATCAGTTCCAAAAGCTGTTAACCCAGTTGATCTTGTGCCCTCTGCGTCAGGTTCATTTGGAACAATAGCTTTTGTAACACCTCTAACGGCATCATATAAATTGTGCCATGTAGTTCCATTTCGTTTTTTAAGCCATGTCATGTCAGGTTGAAAACCCACACCTGTAAGTGCATTTGTTCCACCATTACCTGTCCAAAGCTTAGTATTAAAATAAGATGTAGATTTATTGACTGGTGTATATGGCATATTATATTATCTCCTTAAATATTTAAATTCTTTGTACAAAGTGCATAGCACCCAGTTGGTGGTTGATATTGAAATTTTCCTTGTCCGTTAGCATCAGTATACCCATTACCACTATTTGTAGTAATCGCCGTTGTTCCAAAATATCCATTTCCAAAGTTCCATTCTGAATTAGTCATTCCATCTACATTTGATTTAGAAATTGGTAATTGATAAGCATTGCTATCTGCCATAGTCACTTGTGTTGAACCGTCTGTATTATTACTTGGATTAGCACTAAAAAAATATGTACCATTTTTTCCACAATATAATTTACCATTTTTCCAAGCAACATTTATAATATCACCAGCTGCTGCGGCTACGCCTGTTGTAGTTCCTGCACCATTACCAACGTCAATAGAATAATTAGTAGAATAGGCATGATTAGTTTTATACATTCTAACATTTGTACTATTTGTTTGAGTATCATCAAAATTAGCATCATAAGTTCCAAATGTTAAACCGTTTCCGTTTCCACCGTTAGGATTTTGTCCTAATTTAATTTCATAATATCCTGCTTTAGAACCTATTGTTCCAAAAACATATTGTCCATCTGAACTAGTATTTGTTTTGGTATTTCCATTCGCTAAAGATGGTTTATTTTTAGAAGTAATATCATTTAAAACACAAAAAATATTACTTGGATTATCGTGTGTAAATGTAAGTGTACCTGCACCTACTGAAAAATTATTAGAGTTAGATGATTGATCTGTAATTGTAGTTCCATCTTTTAAGATTGTAAAACCATTTGTTCCCATTGTAAGAGTTGGAGAAGTGTTTATTGACCATTCTCCAGTTGTAGCATCAGTTTGACCAAATGTTGATGGAGTATAAGCTGTTCCATCAATATAATGAACATGAGTCATACAACCATTATAATCTTGGTTTCCATCACTATCTTGTCCAACATATTGAGTTTTACCTGATGTATTAAAACCATCATCATAATTAAGAGATGGGTAAGTAGATGTTGATAAAGAAGTTTCTTGAACTCCATTAATCCAAATTTTTGCTCTATCAGAAGCTGTTGATTGTGTAGTATCTAATGCACAAACGACATGATACCAAGCGTTTGTATCTCTAAATAATCTATTTGTTGCTAAATGCCAAATATAATTACTGTTATATCTTGAAAACTGTAATCTTCCGCTACTTTCAAATAATATCATACTTCTTTCAGCGCCAACTCCTGTAGCAAACATACAATTTGTTGCTGATGCACTTGCTCTTTTTACCCAAGCAGAAAAAGTCATTTTCTTTTGATTGCCTGTTGATGATATACTTCTTGATAAAAATGTGCTAGCCATATCTAGTTAAACTGTGCTCCTCCCGATGCTCCGTGAGATATCGTAATTGTAAACTGCCTGTCAGCTGTTTGGCCCTGTGCATCCGTTGCTCGTATAGTAAATGTATACGTCGTTGTTTGCGTTGACCCTGACTCAGTTCCAGATATTACACCAGAGTTATTAATAGTTACACCACCTGGAAAACTTCCAGATGTTTTAGCAAAACTTGTAGCATTTGTTGCCGCAACTGTAAAGTTAACATTTCCTCCATTTGCAACTGTTCCTAAACTACCTGCCGCAGTTGTCCACGCAGGTGCATCAGACACAGTAAGTAATGCACTACCTGATCTAGTTGCAATACCATCATTATTTTCTAATCTTAAAAAATATGTGCCATCTACTGATATTGTAAACGTTGCAACAACAGTTGTTGCATTTGTAAATGAAACTGAGTCTGCAGTAACAATTGCACCTGTAGATGAATTAATTGCGTCAACAAAAGGTGGTGTTGAACTGTCTTTAAAATTTGTACCTGTAATTGTTACAGCTGTTTGTGTGTTTTCAATAACACCTGGACTGATAGATGAGATAGTTGGAAACGTAATACTATCTGCAAAAGATAATGTCCCTGATCCGTTAGTCGCGATTACTTGATTCGCTGTACCATCAGCTGTTGGTAATTTTAAAAATACACCAGTGTTAACTGTTGGTGAATTATGTATTGTGTGATTACCCATGTGTGCATGTGATGAACATTGGTAATATAAAATACTTGGTGTATCTTTATCTACAGCAATTGTTGTGTGTGCACCAGCTTGACCTGGTGTACCAGATGTAGTTACACCTGTAGTAAACTGTGTAGTTTTAGCAGCATTGTTATAAAATCTTAAAGGGTGTCCACCACCGTTTCCGTTAGATGCATCTGATTGATCAAATTTATAGTAATATGGTTTTGCTGTATCATTACCTTTTAATTCTATGACTGGTGATTCAATACCATTTATAAAATATGCATTAGAACTACCAACACCATTGTAAGGGTGAGCTGCAGTTTTACTGGCTACTGTTACTGTGTATACTATTGGGGCAGATGATGATGCGTAAGGACTAAGAAATCCTCCACCACCAGAATCTTTACTGATGATTAGATTACCATTTTGGTCCTGTATCGTGTCTACTTTTAATATACTACTCATAATTATCTTGCCGTTGCTGGTATACTTGCTCCTACGTTAGCTACTAATGGTTCTTCTGCAAATGCCATATATAAAATTGTTTCACCATTATTGTTAAAAGCACCTGTTGATTTTCTTATTTTAAAACCATTTGAAAGTAAATCCATTTGAAGTGTAGCAAGATTTATTTCACTATTGTTTGTGTTTGCATAAAGATATTTATTATTAACATTAAATCCAGGTGATTTATTATTATGTAATATCCAATCATCACCAGATTGTTGTCTATTTTTAACTAATACCCATGCAGGTTTAAATCCAGTATAAATCATAGGTCCATTATCATTTCCATTACCAATATAAGTTCCAAATTTAGAGTATCCTTTTACTTCTGCCCAACAATATGCTATGTATTCAACACCACTTCCATTTACTGTATTAGCAGTTCCCACACTAAATACTGAGCTTGTTGATGCAGTGTTATTCCAATAAGTAGAATCATTACCAGGGTTTGCTGTTGCATTAATTTTAAATCCTGCTGATGGAGATATAGATTTATGATAACCAAACCAATCTACATTAGAACCTGTTAATTGTTTTATAAGTATATATCCTGGTGCTGCTCCAAGTCCATGACCTATAGTAGCATTAGACCCAGTTCCAGTATAAGATACAATACTAAAATCTGCTGTTGCATTTACTGAAACAGAAGAGGTTATTGAACCATCTGAATTAGAAGAACCTGTTGTTCCTCCAGCTTTCCAGTTAAAAGAGGCATAAGTACCAGAACCATTTACATTCCAAGCATTACCATCAGAACCTTTTTGTGTAGTAAAACCGTTAGAATCAAAACTTTGTAAATAACCATAAGCATCATTTGTAGAATTACCGGAAGTATTATTTGTAAAAATAAGTTTGTTAACACCTCTAACTTTATCAATTAAAACATGATTGTGTGTTGAACCACTTCTAATTTTCATCCAAACTAAATCTGGCTGAAAACCTACTCCAGTTATAGCTTGGTTTGTAGAATTATTTCCTGTGTATAATAAAGTGCTATGATGTAATCCAGGTTTTGAAATTGATGCGTATGCCATAATTATATCCTATCCATATGTATTAATATTTTTTGTATTTAATGCATAATATCCTGTTGGTACATCATATTCAAATAGAGATCCATTACCATTTGAACCTGCAGAAGATATGGCTGTTGTACCAAAAAATCCATCACCGAAATTTATACTTTGTTTATTGTTAGTTCCATAAACATCAAAATATGGCTGAATTGGAGTACCAGCAGCAGGCCAAGATACACTTAATTTACCATTTATACTTGTTCCTGGAAATGCTTGGTTGTTATTACCATTACCATCTGCCCATGTGCTATCACTTGCACCACCATTTTTTGACATATAAATATTTCCATTAGTTATATCTAATGCAACACTTATAATATCTCCTGCTGTATATGATGCCATGTAAGTTGTAGAAGAACCATTATAATATATTTGTCCATTTTGGTGAATAACAAATCCATCTGTACCATAGTAATAACTACCACCATGTACTTTATCATTACTAAAAAATATACCTAATCTATGACCAGTTGTATTTGCTACATCAACTTTAAATTCCCAATACCATTTTCCTGTTTCAACAGATAAACTTCCAAATGCTGATGTATTTGTATTTGCATCAGTTGACATTGTTAAATTACCATTAGAATAAATTGGATTTAATATTCCACCACTTTGTCTCATTACATCATTAGGATTTAAAGTGCATTGACTATTTGATGGATTATCAAGTGATTGTTTTAAATTTCCATTAACTGTGTAGTTATTTGTTTGACCTGAACTATCTAAACCTAAGTTACCAGAATTTTCAAATTTTAAATGCACACCATTTGTACCCCAACTAACACCACTTGGTGGTTTAAATTTCCAAATACCAGTTGTAGAATCTGTTTCACCAAATACAGTTGGAGCTAATTGTTGTCCATCTACAAGTGCAAAATGAGACATATAACCTTCAAAATAATTTGAACTAAACTTACCTATTTCCATACCAGCAGATGCTTTGTTATATTCTGTATCAAAATTTTGTCCTGGATAAATTTCTGTTGAAAAAGAAGTTTCTTGAACTCCATTTACATATACTTTTATTCTATTGGATGCAGTTGCTTGAGTTGTATCGTAAGCAACAACTATGTGATACCAAGCTGAAGTGTCTCTAAATACTCTAGTAGTTATAAGNTTTGTATCTTGGCTTCCCTCATAATCATCTATTTTTAAAGTATCATCTGTTTTAAATAATATTCTTCCATAAGGATTATTTCCTGTATTAATATTTGTTATGTGGCTTTCAGGACTTCCTAATCTACTTCTTTTAAGCCAAACTGAAACAGTAAATGTTTTTCTGTTTCCTGTTGATGATGGTGTTCTATTTAAATAACTATTTGCCATAATATTATCCTAGTTAAATCTTCCTGAGTTATTTGCTCCTAAATTAATTGTTATAGTAAACGCACGATCAGCTGTTTGCCCTTCAGCGTCAGTGGCTCGTATCGTAAAACTGTATGTTGTATCAGTTGTAGCACCCGACTCAGTTCCAGTCAATGTAGATGAACCTGATCCACTATTCAATGTCATACCACCTGGAAAAGTACCTGATACTTTTGCCATTGATACTGAGTTAGTTGCCGTTAATGTAATTGTACCAAAACTTGATCCACCAGAAAACGAACCTAATGATCCTGCTCCGGTTACCCAAGCTGGTGCATCAGAAACTGTAAGCACAGCGTTTGTTTGTACCGCATTACCATCTGGATTTTCAATATATAATTTATATGTGCCATCTACAGGTAACGTAAACTTAACTGTAATTTGTGACGCTGAGTTAAAAGCTACTTCATCAGCTGCAACACTTGCTCCTGTAGAGTTATTAATAGCTGTAACCAAAGGTACAGATACAAAACTACCACCAGCTATAACACAAGTAGTCTGTGTGTTTTCAATTGTTGATGGTGTAATAGATGTAAAAGTTGGTCTTGATTCTGTAGCAATTGTTACTGATCCACCAAGCGCTACTGCTTGACCATTGATTGTAATCTGTCCTGAACCCGTAAGAGCTGAGTTTGCAATGTTCTGTGTACCAGCAAATGT
>JGI25132J35274_1000145_pt1 | contig 19238 bp, 24 predicted proteins | sample ETNvirenome_6_30_FD_35274 | JGI IMG/M metagenome (IMG submission 35274)
GGAGAGGACAAGACTGACGCATCAGGAAACCCATTTACTGATATTCTAAAACGAGATGATAATAATGTTGGTAATCCAAATGATTCTCCATCTCAAAAAGATGAATCTTATTCCACTACAACAAAGGCTGTTATTGCAGTTGGAATCGTAGGTGCTATCGGCATTGGTATTAAAGTTTTGGGTGGAATGCAAGATGGAGGCGAGTGAAAATGTGTGAATATTGTGGATGCCAAATGAATATGTTGGATTATGAAGGAGAAAACGACCCTGATTTTGACCCTGAAAAGGCTGATAGAAACAAAGACGGTAAGATTTCCGATTGGGAAAGAAGCGTAGGTAATGCAGTTGCTAAGTCTATGCGAGAACAAAAGGAAAAGAAATCGGCTGAACCTTTTGAAGCCGAAAGTGAAAGAATTACAGTTAGGGATTTAGAAGGAAACACATATTCATTGAAGAGAATCAATGAAGTTCAACTGAATGAATTGATGGACTTTGGCGATAGCAGGGCGGTTTCTAAGAAGATGTTCTTCGTTGATGGTTCTAATGGAGTCGCATTCCCTGAAGGAATGAGGGCTTGGTGGTATGGAGGCTTAGACTATGACAAGCCAAAAACTAAAGTCATTGATGATGAAGGCAACAAATATGATATGTGGGAAAGGTATCTAATGGAGGAGGAAAATGACGGTGAGGATTTTGAAGATACTAATGTTTATATGAACTACTTAATCCCGTTTTTCCGAGATGAGAATGATGAGCCTTATAGCCGAGAAGAAAGGCAAAAGAGAGGCTTCATGTTTAATTCTGAAGATTTTGAATCTGAGTTCTCAAAAGGNGATATGCTTAANTTGAGAAAATACATTGATTATCCTCTTGATTGGATTAATGAAAACTTCATCCCTAAAGATACGAAAAAGTCAAGAAAATTAGACCAAAGGATGAGAGGTCAAATACCTACTAAGCGAAGTCCTGATGATTTTAGAAAAGGAGTGAGGACTAAAACGCCACTATGGTTCAAGGCAATTCAAGGGGCTATTATTGCAGTTGCAGTTGGGGCAGTATCACTCAAGGGAATGAGTGAAGCAGAAGAACCTGAAGAACCTGAGAGAGAAAAGGAGGAATGAGAATGGATGAAATAGGAATTAAAGAAGCGACCAAGATTGGATTTGGATTAGGATTAGGAATGACCTTGTTCCAACTATCTGTATTGACAGTTTCCACCATCGTTGGAATGAGAATGGCTAATGGTGAGTGATGCAAATGTGTTCCACTTGTGGTTGTAGTGCGGCTGAAGAGTTTCAGTCCGATGAGTTATCAACTACGCTTATGAGTGTTAGTGTTTCTTTGTTATCCCTTGCAGTTGGAGTATTTGTGGGTAAAACTTTGTTCTTTGATATGAAAGTGTTGGGGGGCAAAGAGTAATGAGCAATTACTACAATAGAATGACTGAACTCGCCTGTTGGGTAGCATCAATAAATGTTGGAGAATATGATAAAGACGATATTCAGCAAATGGTTAATGCAGTAGGAAAAGAAGTATCAAGAGATTTTTACATCAAGTATGGGCAAAAGTATGGGGCTAATGTGAGGAACATCCTTACATACATTGAAGAAGCCCAAGATGGTTATTGGGATGCTGAAGGTTTTGAGGCTGAAACATTTGAAGCCATGATTGAAATGATAACTGAAAAAGAAATGATGCAACGCATAAATCATGTGAAGGAACAATTGATTTTGACTCAAGGCGAAGGAGATATGAGATTTCAAGAGTTTAGAAAATGGGTAAGAAATCAAATCTCAGAATGGTATGACACTAATGAAGATTACAAAAAGGAGATGGAAGAAGCGGTTGAGCGATTAAATGAGAGATTTGGGGCTGAAAATTGGAGATTTTCTAAGGAATACGATAACTACTACACCACTATGAATGCTCGCACAGGAACAGGATTCTATGGAGATGTAATCGTTAGTGGATACGGCTATGATGAAAAAGAAGGGCGAGAAATTGAAAAAGAAATTGTCGGACTATCCATCTTTTTGAGGAAAAAAATTAGTGAATGGATGCAAGACCGAACCAACAGGGCAAGCAACCTTAAATGGAGTGGGCGAAAGGGCAACCGAACCATCAGTAAAATTAGTCATTCGGCTGAAGAGTTTGAGGCTGAAGGTGATTACACACAACCAAGAAGAAGTCGTGAAATCAACAACATTCTTTGGGAACTAAGAGATTTGGATGCTGAACAGATGTTCTATACTATGCTCACCTATCTCCCTACAAAACAGGCTAATCAATTGTTAAATCAACTCGCAAAGGGGCTTGCAGAAGGGGAGATTCCTAACCGAAACTTGAGGTTGGGGGCTGAAGGAGATGATAACTCCCTCAATTTTGCTACGAGATTTGATTTAAGCCGAGATTTAGCAAGTTTTATCTCATCCAATGTGATAAGGTATGGAATGGAATGGTCGCCCCAACAACAACAAATGGTTGTTCAAAGTTTCAAAAATGAAACAGATTATGTCAAATGGATTATGAATCAATTCAACAGATACGCCCAAGAGATGATTGATAACGACATAATTAGGGCTGAAGAGTTTGAGGCTGAAACTATCTCGGATAATGTTGCAGGGATTGAAATAATAGTGGATGATGCAAACATGAAGCATTTGCCGTCAATCAAAGCGAGTATTGCCTATAATATGCAAAACCCTATCGGACAATGGAAATGTTGGGGTTGTGGCGAAAATTATGAAACTTCTAAAAAACCTAAACTGATTGTAATGACGAAAGATAAACAGGGTGCTTTCTGCGGGTGTGGAAAAAGGGCTGAAACCTTTGGTGCTGAAAACGATGATGATTTAACAGATTGTGATGTTTGCGGAGAGATGTTTGATGCAGGGGCATTGAACCTTCACCCAACAACACTCTATACTACTTGTTATGAATGTTTTGAAAAAGAAATAGAAGAAGGTGATGAGGGATGGGTTGATGTTGAGGATTTCATTTGGGATGCTGAAAGTGAAAGAACATTCACCGTTAGCAAAGGGCCAAAAAGAATGTATATCGTTGTTGAATACAATGATGGAAAGGAACTTTTCTTAGATGGAGATGGGCAAAAGCAATTCATGGAGGAATTGGCTGAGGCTGAAGCAACGGGAGATGAGATACTTATTGAAAAACTCTTTGGTGTAGGGAGTGATTATCACGGAATTGCAGAAGAAGTCGTTGAGGCTGAAGGATTTGAGGCTCAGGGCTATGATGAAATTGAAGTTGAAAAATATGTGGAAATTGATTGGGAAACCGACCCTCACCCACACCCCTATGATGATGATATAAACAATTCTGAAATCTTTAATGAAGTGAGTGGTTATGTTGAAGATGCGGTGGAAAGAAGAGGTAGGGATTCAGGTAATGGAAACATAGATGTTGAAATAGAGGTTGAAGATAAAGAGGAAAACGAGGTTGTTGAAAAAACAGTTAGAGTGGAATACGATTATCATTTACAAGGCGAATCATTTGAGGCAACCAAAAATTGTGTTTGGTGTGGTTCAACAGAAAACATTTGTTGCACTAATGAAGCCTCACAAAATAGTGTAAAGGGAATCAAAAACAGATTTGGTGAAGAGGTGATTGAAAGTTTCCCAATGTCTAATCCAATAGAAGAAGAATATGTATGTGATGAATGTTGCTTCATTTGCGGAGATAAATCAGTCCTAATTCCGAACTTGATTGAATCAAGTGAAATGGGGCATCCTGAATCATTTGAGGCAACAAAAGGAATAGATACATACTCTCAACCATTTGAAGAACTCAGAATTAAGCCAAGCAAAGCAAAGGTTGGAATCCTCCTCGCTTCTGTCGTAGCAAGTGGCGTTTGGTTTGTAAATAAAATGAAGGAGGACTAATTATGCCAAGAGAAAGAGATTGCGTTGATATTGTTTCCACATCGGCAGAACCTACTCGGAACTTTTATCGGGTCAGGTTTAGAAACCCGAAACTCTTTGTAGGTGGAAAGTATTCAACCCCTCAATGGGGTCAAAGAGCCGCTATGACTATTGGCACAAAATATTACGGTGTAAGTGGTTGTAAAATTACAATGGCTCAACCTGTGGGTGGCAGATGGATGATTCAGAATGTTTTGATTCCGAAACATGGCGGAGTTGAAATGACTGAAGAACTTGCACTCCAAATCGCAAATCACATTCAAGACCGAATTGAAAGAGAAGGTCAATGGTCGGCAGTTCTTTGTAGGGATAATGAAACCAAGAGATATGTCAGCCAAATTAACGGACAACACATTGTAAGAGATAGCAGGGGGCGATTTGCCCCTCATGCGGCTGAAGATTTTGAGGGTGAATCCTATCGGCAGACTTGGGCTTTAGAGAGAGGATATTATGTGCCTGATAAAGCACAAAAACAGTATGAAGCGGAAACTAAAAGATTCAAAAAAATCGCTCGGAAATATGGATTTAAGGCTTACTTCATGGGAGATGGGGGAAAAGAAGATTTGCCTAACCAAGTCGTTCTTGAGGCAAAAAATACAGATGGAGAATGGAACACTTGGTTCACTATCAATTTAGATACAGGAAAATTGAGATTGAGAGGTAATACAGACCATAGCAACCTTTGGTTTTGTGAAACAAGAAAAGATATGACTCCCCGAAAATTGGTTCGGTTTGTAAAAGAAATAAATGCTTTCATAACTTCAGTCAAGCCTCATATCCTTGTGAGGCATTTGATAGACCCTGAAGATTATCAAGAGATTGCGAATATCAATGATGCCTATGATGATGATAGATATTTCATGGGGGCTGAATCATTCCGAGTTGGTGATGAAGGAATGTTTGAAGGCGGTGAAGTAAGAATCACAAGCATTGAAGATAATAGTGAAGATGGGCGACAAAATGTTTATTTCTTTACATACCTTGATGAAGAAGGCAATTCAGATGGATTTACCCATACAAGCGGTGAAAGAAGGTTCTTGAATCAATTCAGTATGTTTCCGAGAGATTGGAATGCTGAAGAGTTTGAGGCTCAAAGAATCCAATATGATTACATAGTGCATAGAGAACCAAGAGGCACAGAAGTTGATGATGAAGGAAACAGGATTCCTAATCCAAGAGGAGGATGGTTCACTTCTGCCCCTAACAGAAGAGATGCCGAAAACTTTGATGCCGAACAAGTTCAGTTTGATGTTTTGAAAGGCAAACCAAGTGAAGGCGGTTCGGATTATGGTGAATACATTTCTATCCATGATTCCTATGAAGAGGCTCAAGAAGTAGCAAAAAGGATTCGCAAAAACTTGGCTGATGATGAAGAAGTTTATATCATAAAAGAAGTTTTTGACGATGAAACTTTTGATAGCATCAGTAGCAAAAAACTAATGAGTGTGGGGAAAGCAAATAAGGCTCAATATTTGAGTGCTGAAGAAATAGAGGAAAGAAGAAGGAAACGATGCAAGGAATGTGAAGCAGAAAATGTAGGAACTGAAGAAGTTGATTATTGCTACACTTGTGGAGAAATGGGTCAATGGGGTGATTCCGAATCTCCTGAAAGTTGTCCTGAATGTGGGCGTAATTCCGTAGGAACTGAAGATGTTGATTATTGCTATACTTGCGGGAGTTTTGGGCTTTGGTATGAAACTCTTGGCTATTATGAGGGTGAAGAGTTTGAATCACCTACAAGTGGCGGATTTAATAGAGCAAAACAATTTTACGATACTTGTTCCTCCCAAGCATTTACTGTTTTAGGGAGGAAATTGTATTACAGATGTTCTCATATCGGAACTTTCACAGGCGCATCAAGCGCATTCAATAAGGGCGGATTGAATACCTACTCAGGAGGTCAAAGAGGATTAAGAACTGCGACTGATTTTTCCGATTTCCCAATTATGAACTCAATGGCTGAGATTTCACAACAAATGAAACCAAGTGATATAAACGATTGGAAAGAAGTCATTAGTGCCACCAATCAAATAATGGCAAGCAATAGACCAAAACGAAAGAGAAGGGATTAGAAGAAACTTGATGTATCGGAGTGATGTAAATGTTTGAAATGAATGGAATAACGCCTGAAAGTTTAGTTGAGCCGATTGAGTTTGGTGTCGGAGAAATTACTCTTGATAGGCTTGGCATGACTCCCGAAACATCTCCTTTCCATGAGCCTCCTCAAGAGCCTGATGTGAGTGAACCTAATGATGAGCCTAATTACAACGATAGTGAATCAGTTTCAAGTCCTTTTGAGGCTGAAACTCTAAAGGCTGAGATTGTAAGTCGGACTACACAAGGGTTTGAAAAGGGCATGAAATATTTAGTTGATAATCCAAAAATTGTAGGGCTAATTTTACTTGTTGGTTTTGGCTCTTATTTCTTGGGTAAAAGAAAATGAAGCAGTAATGCTTAAGTATCAGAAGGGAGAGATTGACAATTATGCTCACAAAGACTCAACTATTTTTTGCAGTTTTGTTAGGTGTTGGTGGAGGAATTGCATATAACGCTGTAAAAAAGGGCGGCTTTTCTGCTGAAGGCGAGATGTATAATGATGAGAGAGCCACAGGTGAGGCTGAACTTTCACTAATGGATAGAATCAGAATTGCCGTTAGTGGAATTAGACCATCTGCTCTTGAGGAACTTTCAATTGAGCAAACAGGAACATCAATGGATATTTACCCACAAAGTTTTGACCCTGCATTCGTTGGCAGTAATTCTTTGACTACTCAATCTGCTTCAAGGACTATTAACATGAGTCCTTATGGAACAGGAGTCATTGATTACGAGGTTGTTGAGCGTGAGGCATACGGAACTCGCTTGAGTGCTGAGGATTTTAGTGCAAACGCACTTGGTCAAGAAGTTTTGCCATCTAATCAAGTTCCTATGGCATACAACTATCCAAGTGTGATGGGTGCGCCATGCAGACTCATGCCTGATGTTGGTATGGATATTTCAGGCGACTATGTTCAAAGACCCGGAATGCCATCAAGGAGAGGAGGCGATTTTGCCCGACTTTCAACAATTTATCAATCCACAGATAATCTTGGCCCTGATGTGAATGTGGCTTACTCCGATGGAAACTCCACTAAATCCCTTGAAGAGTGGAGAAGAGGATACAATCTAACTCCTGTTTCCGATGAAACTTATCAAGCGATTTCAAGGAACGGAGGCGCAAGAATAATGTTGAGGAGGCAATAGAATGGCTAATTATCATGCCGTCTATATTGACTCTCCTTCATCATGGACTTACGCCCCTGATTCCTATGACTCAAAATTAGGATTTTACACTAATGCTTGGCTTACCAATCAAACTGAAGAGGAGTCTGAAACTCCTGTAATTTCATGCTCTTATTTTTATGAAATTGGAAAGGAGGATGATGTTGGATTTACTCCAAGAAGAATCAACTACAATTCATCAAGTGGAATCTTAACTGTTGAAGGAAAGCAATCAGGAGTTCCTTCACTCGTTTCTAAGTCATTCAGGAAAAAATCACCCTCTCCAAGATTCCTTAATTTAAGAGAATCACTAAGAAAAAGACGACCCGCAAGATTCATGGTAAGTCAAATTATTACTGATGATAATGACAGTCTTGAGAACATTAAAAAATATCTTGGCATTGANGAAAAAGGTGAAGAAAAGAGTGCTGAAGGAATTGGCTCAATTCTTGGAAATGTAATTCCTGAACCTCACTTTGTTGGCTATGAAGAGATTAAAAAGGAAAAAATGAAAAATCAAAATATGAAGGATGCTGAAGAGTTTGGGGCTGAAAGCAGAAGAGAAAGTTGGTTTGACACAAATTATGAAAACTTCGGAAACTCAAAAAGACGAGTCAGAATAACACCGAGCGACTACAATATGAAGTGTGTTGATTGTGGAAGGAGAATGTCTTGTATAGGGCCATACACACCAAACGATGAGAGGTCATCTCCCTCCAATGATTTTTATGCGGTGTGGTGTTCAACTTGCAGGGAAACTCGGTTCTCGGCTGAAGAGTTTGGGGCTGATACTGCTGATGTGGATTTTGATGAAGCCTACATGGAAAGGCAAGATGCCGAGCGAATTATGAAACTTCTAAGGATTGTAAAGCGAAAGGCAACAGGCTCAAATGCTCGCTATGCAAAGACCTATGCAGATGCGGCTGAAATGGCATACTACGATTACGGATTCAAAGGATTGAAAACACAAGTGGCTTATGTTTTGAGCAATCTCGGTGGATGGCGAGGAGATGAGGCAAAACAAGTCAAGGCTGAATTAAGAAAGTTGATGAGATAGATTTACATAAAGTCAAACTTACCAACACCTTTATCTATCAAAAAGTATGAAGCCACATCAAAGTGATTATCATGGGTGGCGAACTAAACAGAATTAATCCAACAGTAGTTGAAGGTGCTGAAGATATTTTTGGTGCTGACGAAAGATTAGTTGCGGCAGGTAGCCGACCGGGATTTTGGAGTAAAAGAGGCAAAGGAAAAGGTGCGAAACTTACTCCAAGTCAGTTTTCAAAATTGAGCCGAATGGCGAAAATGAAAAACCGAGCAAGAGCAAGGGCTGAAAATTACGGAGATGATGAAATGGATGCAGAAGATACTTTTGAAGCAAGAACATATAGGAGAAACCCAATGAGAACAAAAAATCCTCCCTCAAAAGGTAAGAGGTCAGGGCGACAACGAAGGCGCAGAAGGGCAAAAAGACAGGGCTACAATGATAAATTGGATGAATCTATGGGTGTCAGCAACGGCAGGGAAAAGACAATGGCTCAATCTTTGAAAGACAGGAGAAACGAATCAAAGGGCATGGAAAAGTCAATGGGTAAAAGACCTTATTCAAGAGTAGGCACAATGGATGCTGAAACTTTTGAAGCAAACGAAGAAGCCGTTGAGCAAACTGACGCTAACATGATGAACGAAGGCTCAGTTGATGCTTTCTATGGTGGAGGTCGCAAAGTAGCAGTTTCAGGAGATGGAATTACTCCTACTGCAAACCCAAGCGTTGATGAAGCATTTGATGTTGGAAACGATGTTGGAATTGATGTTTCAGAACAAGAAGTTATGAATGAGAATCCAAGTGTTGAAGTGAATTACGGTGCTGATGGAATTGAAAACCAAAACATCGTTAGCACAGTTCAAGACTTGACAAGCCGAGTAGGATTCCGAGTTAATGGATTGGTTGCATCNGCAATNGTTGTTGGTATCGCAGGGTTGGCGGGATACCATTACGCAAAGAGGTGAATTAAGAATGTGTAATACTTGTGGATGTAGTGCGGCTGAGGATTTTGAAGCCGAGAGGAGATACCGATACGGAAACAGATATATCACAAGAGATTCCAAAGGCAGATTCAAAAAGAATGTGGATGTTGGGCGAAGTCTATCGGCTGATAGAAGGCGAAAGGCTAAGACTGTTAAGGGAGTCGGTCAAGGCGGAAGCGGAGATTACAATGCTGAATCCAAGTTTGACAAACTCTCAAACGAGATTGCTGAACAGTATGAAAAGAAAGGTAAAAGCAAAGAAGAAGCCGAGAGAATTGGCAAGGCTACTGCTTACAAAGTCGGTGTCGCAAAATACGGTAAAAGAGGAATGGAAAGAAAAGCGAGAGCAGGGCGAGCCAAGAGTGCTGAAACCTTTGAAGCCTATGACGATAACATCAGCGACAGGCAAGAATGGCTCATCGGAGAACTTGGCGGAAAAGTTGATAAATCTATGAACAGGTCGCAAGCATCAGATTATATCAAGGAACTACAAGGAAAGAAAAGTGGAACTTGGAAAGATGCTGAAGAGTTTGGGGCTGAAGATGATGTTGAGATTCTTTATGAGAGATGGAAAGACGGTGAATTAACCGATGAGGAAACCCTTTCTTTGATTGATATTCTTGACTATTCGGATTCCGATAATGATGGTAAAATGTTAAGCCACATGATTAGATGGATTGAAGATGAAAATAGCGAAGGGATGAGCAATTTGAGAAGGGGCATTAAAGAGAGATTTGGGGCTGAAGCAAGTTGCGGAAATTGTGGAAACGCTTTGGTGATGAATGCTGAAGGCGAACACAGTTGCGGTTGCGGAACTGAAATGGGTGCTGAAGGAGAGCGAAAAGAAAGAAAGTCTTTTGCACCTAAGATGCACATGATTACCTATGAAGAAATCCTTGAAGAGAAGAAAAAGAATCAAAACATGAAGGATGCTGAAGGTTTTGTTGATGATAAATATGGCGAAATGGTTTATGTAAAAAGACCACACCATGTCGCTTTAGTGAGAAAAGAAGTTGCGAAAAGACCTATGGATAGAGGATTTGAATACCCCAATATGCACACAAGAGAAAATGAACAAGGAAATATTTGGGATGATAGGAAAGGATTCAGAAAAATGGATTCCAAAGAAAGAGGATTATTTGAAGAAATCGGAGGAAAAATCTCCGACTTTGATGTTGTGGGAACTACACAAGATGTAGTCAGCAAAACAGGTTTCAATATCCCAACAGGAGTTGCTTCTATTGCAGTTGTCTTTATGGCTTACATGACAGGCAAAAAGTATGGCAACTAAGCGTAATGCTAAAATAGGACATAGTGCAAATAACCACTATGGATGAAACGATTTGTTATTCTTTTGAGGATTTCTTGAGTGTTTTCAATCAATATGCGAAAACTACTGAACAGGAAAGAAAAAAGAAACTTCTTGAAGAACGAGATTATTACCACTCAGCGAATGGATTTCCTGATTGGTTCAACGAATCATTAGAGGCTTTTAATGAACAAGTTATTGATATGGCGAGTCCAACAAAACCACTCAAGACGACTGAAACATTCAAAGTTCAAGCAGGGTATCCGCATGAGGTTAGCCGTGAAAGAAAACAAGAACTTAGTGATTTTGGAATCAAGCAAGATAGAAATGTTAAGAGGGATGTTTTTCTAATTCCTAAAATAGATGCTCAGTCATTTTACGGACTTTCTAACGAATTGAAAGTGGTTTCCTATTCAACTCCCAAAGATAGTAATTTCATTAGAGAAGTTGTTGTTGTGGATGCTGATTCTAATTCCGACTTGTTTTTGTTCTATGTCGTAGGTCGGAAAGCCAAAGTTTTGAGTGCATGGACTGTTAGAAGAGAAAATAATCAACAATTTATTCCTGAAATAAACAAAAATGAAGAGTGGAAATACCGACAACCTTAAATGTCGGAACGGAATATCATACGGTATGGATGAAGAATCTGCACAGAATCCCATTGAAGAGGATGTTGAAGTGTTAGAAGAAACTTCTGAAACTGAATATTCCGCCCCTCCTCAACCTGTAATTGAACCTATGAGCATGGGTGATTGCTACAATTTTTCTGAACTTGAGGCGCATTTGTTTGAAAGTGAAGAGGGCAAAAAAACACTTGCTCGGATAATCACAAGAATGAGAATTGAAGGCTATGATGAGGAGGCATGGAAAGTTGTTATTGGACTGACGGCATTTGCCTACAAGAACTTCAATTGTAAGGGAATCAATATTTCTCAACAATTAAAGATGCTTGAATCTGCCCCTCTAAGAGATATTACACAATTTATTCCGGGAGATATTAATGGATTAGTTGAAAGTGTTCTTGCATCTGATACTGTTAGTGTGAAAGAAGATAAAAAAGAAAGAGTTGAATCAAAAGACCTGTATAAAATTATTGCTCTCTCCCTAACTGCCGTTGCGTTCTCCTATGCTACAAGGAGATGATTTTTTGGCTGAAAAGGTTCAAATGCCTCGCACAATTCCCAACACCTACTCTCCTGAGATAGATTCCAAATGGATTAGATATTCTGAGTGGAGAGAATACTACAAGATGATTTATGGTATTGAACCTCCGTTTTACGCAAACCTTGATGGAGAAGTTTGGTATGCTTACTTCACAAGCCCTGTGGATAGCAAAATCCCCGATTCCATGATTCGGGTTCTTTCTGCTGAAATTACTCAAGACTATGGGCGTATGTTCATAAACGAATTACACTATCACCTTATTGAAACGAAGGAGGCTTTGAAATTGGGGTGGAAAGATATTGAAGAAGAACTTTTTTATCTCCAAGACAAAGAATACATCCAAGCACTCCAAAACGATGAAACGATGGTTTATTGTGGAGAGTTTGATAGATTCAAGGATTTTTTAGAATATCTCAGTATAGAGTATGATTCAACAGAAGAGGTATCAAGATGAAGGGAAACTCTATGATTATGTTTCCTAACGAGTTTTGTGATTCTTACATTCACAACATTGACGATTGGTGGACTTCTAAAGAATATGCTGACAAACTCTATTCCAATTTTATGAAACTTCAATTGAAAGAACCAAAAGAAGATATGATTCGCATTGTTTTTTCAAGTAAAAAATTAGGAAAAGGAGGCAATTATGCCGTCATGTTTGTTCCTGTTGCCTTGCATGAGGGAGATGCACATATTAAAGGAATCAAGCATTTGGGAGATTTTACTCGCCCCCCCTCAAAATCTCTATTCAATGAAGCCTACATTGAGTTGTATTCTGATGATGATGTAAATGAGTTCAATTTTGGCAAAAGACTCAATATTGGTGTGAGCGAAAACATGGCAGATATTAAAGAAGTTATTGAAGGATGGCTGATGGGATACATCGGAGAAGAAGGCGCAACACCCGACTTTCGTTATGTGGATTATTTCTGACTATACCAAACGCTTAAGTATCAGAAAGGAGAAGGCGGAACTATGAACCTTGATTTGGCAATTATGAATGCTTTGAAAAGGACTCCTATGCAGGGTGCTATGCACTCCGTAGTATCTAATTACGGGCAACAATATGAAATCCATGCAGTTCATCAAGACATGAGAGTAGGGCGAGAAATGGTCGGTCAAAAGATTGCTAATTCAAGCAACAATGGTGTAATCAGTTCCGCAGTAAGAGAGAGTCATAAACTCGGATTGGATGCAAACGAGTTCTCAAGAGTTTGGACTCCTACAACTGAAACTATGATTCCTGTTTCTGCACCTCTTTCCAAAGAAGGGCCAATCGGACACTTTACATCCTTGCCAATGGGTAATAACACTCCTCCACTTACAAGCCAACAAACGGCAACTTTGATGGGGGCGTTCTAAGGAAACTATTAAGTATCGGAACGGAAAAGAATAGATTATACGGTGAAAAAAATGAACCTGATTGAAGATGTTAAGAGCCTCCCTGAAGCGGGAATTGAACAAGCCAAGAAAGCACAAATCTATGGTGGTATGGCAGGTCTTGTCGCAGGTGCGGCAATCGGTGGACTATACAACTCTAAAGTTTCCTTTTCCTTTATTCCAAAGGTCGGCAGTAAGTTGTCCTCCCTACTTGGATTTATTTTGGGTTCAGGGATTTATGCTTACGGACTTTCCTCTAAGTTGAAGCAACCTGCACTAAGAAGTCTTACTCAAGTTTCAGGTATTGCATTTGCGGGTATGAGTCTTGGTAAGTTGCTCGCTGAGTTTAACTTGCCAACATTCGGACTTGGGAGTGAAGAAAGCGATTTCATCGGCTACACAGGAGATGGGAGAGTTATCGGACTTCAAGCAGAAGAAGATGTTGAAAAGGAGTTCGGTCAAAATTATAGTGGCAGAACCACAGGAAACACCGTTATGAGAGCAGACGAAGATGAAGCACATGATTATGTTCCTGACTACGATGCAACTTCTTACAATCCAACTATGGTTGATACAACTATGGGTGGCGTTCCATCATGGACTCAAAGTGGACTAACAAATCCTTCTCTCCCTGAGTATGACTCAGCCGTTAGACAAGGAATGGTTATGCCTATGAGTGGTTCAATCACACAATGGTATGGGAGTGCTGAAGGAATCACACATTCCAATCAAGGAACTTCAGTTGGAAACAACTTTAGCATGGTTGAGGGTGTCGGCCCTGTAATCGGACAATAAATAAGGTGATATATATGTTTGACGGACTTTGTAATTTTTTTGATGATGGATTTGGAAAACTTGGATTAGCAGTTGCGACTGCCGTTGGCGGTTTGCACATGATGGCAACAGAAGGACAACCTGTTCTTGGAGTTATTGACTCTCCAAAGTTCGGTTGGTTTGATGTTCAACACACACTCGGATTGGTTCTGACTGTGGGTGGACTATGTTGTGTAAAGAATTGCATGAGTGGTGAATAAATATGGATTTGAGAGGATTAACAACAGAACAAGGAATGATGGGCGGAGTAATGTTCTTGCTCGGTATTCATCAATTTGGATGGTTGAAAGAAAACATCGGAGAGTTTGACCTGTTCGGCAAAGTTCCTGTTTTGAAAGATGTTCCAATCGTTAAAGATTTGACCCCACTAAAGATTCTTGGTGTCGGTGGCATTTACTATGGCAGTAAGATGCTATACGCTTGTTGCGTAATGGAGTGAGATAAATGGTTGATTTCAAAGGATTGGCAACAAAACAAGGAATGATGGGCGGAGTAATGTTCTTGCTCGGTGTTCATCAATTTGGATGGTTGAAAGAAAACATCGGAGATTTCATTATCCTTGATGCGCCTGTATTGGGAGAAATTACTCCTCTAAAGATTCTTGGCGTTGGCGGTATTGTCTTTGGCGGTAAAATGCTAATTGACTGTTGCGCTTGATTAGAAATCAAAACCAACTTTTTGTAAGTGTTTTTTCTGACACTTTTTGATTATTTACCATAGGTTTGTAAAGACCATCATAGATGGAATCATAAATTATTTGTTTGAAGGGCGGATTTTCCTTTCGGACATTTAGCAAAGCAATCATTAGAGAGCATTTTGCACTCTTATTTTTAGGAGTTTCATCTAAATATCGGTTGCACAACTTTTCAGACCAAATATTAACTGAATTAACATAACACATAAAATCATCCCAAGAACCTTTTGACATAACCCTGCGTAGGGGTTGCCCCTTATTAACATTCCTACTGATTGAGTAAATACACCTAACGAATAACAGGTTGGATTTTTAGGTTTGGAGTATCCTTTGAACGAATGACTTGGAGGGTTTTTATTGCTTGCTCTTTATGCTTCGCCTCAATCATAATGTCAATGTTGTTCCCGTATGTATTCATTGGGCCGAAAACCAAATCTGAGTGTGCGGGGGTTGGCTTGTCGCCTCCATTGTGGATTTCTCTTGATTCAGAATAGTGAACCACAGGAGTTATTGAATCTCCCCATGTGGTGATTGCCAATTCAAGTGCCTCTTGTTCGGATTGCCCTCCATCACAAAATTGGTGGTGGTGATAATCAAAGACGATTGGGATTCCTGTTTTGAGATATACTCCCTCATACAAGTGCTTGGTTGAATACATATTTGCTTTGTCGTCATTTTCAACCGTAAGTCTTTTCTTGAGATTATCACTAAGGAGGTTGTTGAAATTATCACAGAATCGTTGTAATGCCTTTTCAGGCTCACCGTATGCACCCCCTACATGGATGTTGATTTTGTTGTAGTGTGAAGGTTCAAAGCCCATCAAATCAAACATTGTGCTATGAGCCTCAAGGTCAAGAACTGTTTTAGCAACAACGCTCTCATTAGGTGATGCAAGGACATTAAATTGACCGGGATGTGTGGTTAGTCTGTGATTCATAGCCTTAGCATAATCTCCAATTGACTTTAGAAGGGTGAGAATAGTTTCTGATTGAGGTAGGTCATGGATTTGGTATCCCAACTCAGGGTGTGATAAGAATGGGAACATCTCGGATGAGATTCTAAAAAATCTAATTCCTTGAGATTCATTGTGCTTTAGTATTTGTAGTAGGTCTTGGAGATTATCAATAATTAGTTCCGATAAATATTCATACCCTTTGTCCTCAAGTGTTGCCTTTCTCAAAGTTCGGTTTGTGAATATCCCTTGTTCTCTTAGTTCCATATTAATGCAAGCATAACCAATCATAACACTCCCAATGTGAGGGAGTATTTAGATGTTTTGGACTTTTGATTTTCCACAACGCTTAAGTAGTATAAAAAAGAAATCTATAAATAACCCGCAAGGGTTGGAGAAAAAAATAAGGAGAAATAAATATGGCCATGAGAAGTCAAGTATATGAATGGACTAATCTTGCATCAACCTCAACAGGTAGCAATATTAGACAAACGAGCGACCCCGTAGCAGTATCCGTAAGTGGTAATACCTCTTTGGATATTTTTATCGGTGGGAAAGGAACGAATATTACACAACCTGCAAGCACTACTGCTACGCAGTTTGTCGTTGTTGAAGAAATTGCATCATCCCCTCAGTTGGGTGGCGCATTGAACATCAGAATCAACACAACTGATTACTTTCAGAACCCTGATGTCACCCAACAAGCAGGTGTGCCGGGTCTTGCATCCCCTTACCCAAGAGGAACAACCCATGATGGTGCAACCTTCAGCCTAACCGCTACTGCGGGTGGAACTGCGGGTTCAGTTATCGTTCCGGGCGACAATGTATTGCCTTCATTCGCACTAACCCCTGAAGTATATGTCCTACCGGGTCAAACTTGGTCGGTTCTATACCAATCTCAATCAGATATTCAGGGCGGTGCGATTGCGGGGAACGGTTCAACCACCGTTTCCACAGTTGCGGCATTCGTTAAATACACCCTGTATGACGGCCCCGATTCCCTAATTGCCAATAAACTTTTAGAGATGGGCATTACAGTCAATCCTTCAAATGTTGATTGGTATAAGAGAAGCCTACTTGAACAACAAAGTAGGGCTATGGCTACTGCTAACGGAGGTGTTGCTTGATGGCTATGCGAAGTCAAGTATATGAGTGGGATGGTTCAAGAGGACAAACTCCTCTTACCTCCGCAAACTCTCTCGGTAAGTCTGTGAGCATTTTCATTGGCGGTGTTGGAAACAACATCACAATGCCAGCCTCCACGACAGCAACACAATTTATCGTAATTGAAGAGATTGCTTGCACACCAACTTACTTCGGTGTCAAGTCCACAATCACGGACTCAACAACTGTTAGAGGATTGAACGGTGCATCCACCAACTCTTACTTCGGCCCATTGGCTTATGCTCAAATTGTTATCAACACAACTGAGTATTTCCAAGACCCTGACAATGTTGCGAACAACGGTGTTCCGGGTGCGGCAAGTCCATACCCAAGAAGTGTGAACTTCCAACCTGCGTTCAGCCTACACCCAACTGTTTATGTCCTACCGGGTCAGACCTTTGATGTAAGATACACAACATTCTCATCTTATGCGGGTGTTGCGGCAGGTGATAACCAATGTTTCGTCAAATACACCCTGTATGACGGCCCCGATTCCCTAATTGCCAATAAACTTTTAGAGATGGGCATTACAGTCAATCCGGGTAATGTTGATTGGTATAAGAGGTCGCTACTATCTGCGGCATCTGCCCCTGCACCTACTAACGGTGCTTGATTCGGCATAAGGTGAACATATTCCACAAATACCCATCAGCCTTCGGGTTGGTGGGGTTTCCCCTTCACTTAGTTTTACTATTTCCACTACTTCTGTGGTAATATCTTTATTCTAACCTTCAGCGTAAGCGTTAGCGAAATCATTATAAGGGATTAATCTGAAACTTACAGTAAAATGAAAAATTAATCATTAGAAAATGGTTAAGGTATAAAAAGGTTTGAAGAAAATCTTTCCCCGACACAAGTTTTTTTAGTTTGACAGGCTCGCAGTCTGCCTTTTCGTAAAAAAATAAACAAGGCCCGTAAGAAAAAAGAGAAAATATGGTAAATATTTGTTAGCGATTGGTAATTTCTATTCAAAGATACATTGAAAAAACTATTTACTCCTCAATTCGCTCGGTGCTTCACAGGGAATCCTTTATGTATCAAGGCAACAAATGAGATACTATGCCAATCAGGAGTCAGGTTTATCTATGGGATGCGGGTAAAACGAGTGATAGTGCAGGGGTTCGCTCTCAACCTGTTAATACGGCAGATGAGGGAAAGGAAATTGATATTCTCTCAGGCGACAAAGGAAACAAAAACACAAGTTCCCAAACCCAAGCCCCAAACACATTTGTTGTTGTTGAAAGAGTGGCAATAACCCCTTCATATTTTACTTGTGGAGAAAGAACAAAGGCAAATCCAAATCCCACATACAGGGGGCAACCTGTTCAGTATGGAATCGCAGGGCCGAATGCTTATTTTCAACCAAGAGTCAATGACACTTTTTACTTCTCTAATCCTGATGGCACAGTAGGATTGGGAATGCCCGCAACCGCTATCCCTTTTCCAAGTATGCCTTCATCACAATCTGTATTGGATAAAACTTTATTCAACAATTCTGAGGGTGGCGACAGTTATGATGCGAGTGATTTAGCACCCCTCAATATCTATGTCATGGCAGGTCAAACATGGGATATTGGTGTGGCTTTTACCAACGGAGGTGCTTATCAAAATGCAGTTTCAACATCATCGGCACAAACTGACATAAATGATAATACTGTGCCANTTATCAATGNCAATTTTGGATTCCAAATACAAGGACAGGGAGGCTGAACAAAAATGGTTGGTAGTGCATTTATTCCCCCTTTGACATTATCAGGTCAAGTTTTCCCGAAAATCCCACTTTCGGCTATGAATCTTGTTTATGAAGAACTTGATTTTAACCAACCATACACAGCAATAACAGGAGTTATTAACAAACCAACAGGCAACCCACTTTTGGCGGGAACAGGAACTAAGTTTGATTTGGATTTGAACAATGGGGATTACATTTTTTTCACGCAACATGGGGATGCCGATAGCACAGTCCTTCAGCAAGTTTTGAATATTATTGACCCATCAACTGCTGAAGTTGATGCGGGAATTATCCCATTAGCAGGGGATACAGATTATGTCAATGTTCCTGTTTTTCGGTATGATAATCAACCTCCCGCCACACTCCCAACTACACTTTTAATTGACCCTGCGGCCATTACTCCTTCAAAAACAGGTCGGAGGTTTTTCTATGCCGCATTATGGGCTTGGAATTGGAATACAAGTGCTATTGATAACTTGGCTCACAGTTATGCTACATCTATTGGTGTATCCNTTCAGGATATAGGTTGGGAGGATGAGGCGGAGTGGGTTCGCACCACAGGAAACATACTCGCTTATGGAGGGTGGAATGCAACTATCACAACAGTAGCCCCTGACCCCCAACTCATCAATAATGCTAATCAAGAAATTGTTCTCTATTACACCACAGGAACAGAAACATTCAATGGATTAGGAACTACTGTTGTTGATTCTTTATCATTGATTGAGCAATCAAATGTAGCACAAGATTACAAGACTCAACTTGGAACTGCCCCATTC
>JGI25132J35274_1000146_pt1 | contig 19216 bp, 9 predicted proteins | sample ETNvirenome_6_30_FD_35274 | JGI IMG/M metagenome (IMG submission 35274)
ACCCCCCGCTGATAAGAATTCCCAGGGATTGACACGCAAAAAATATCAGTGACTCTTATAAATATGCGTGGCGAGATTGACAATATTCCTCCTAGATCTTATAATAACAAAGTATCACCTATTTCCTCCAATCTCATGTCAGTTACTTACACTCAGGCACAGAAGCAGCGTTATAGAATCACGTTAGAATTGGAGACGTTGGAAGATTTTAACCCACACAATATTGACTGGGAAAGTTTGTTTGAACTTGAAGGATCTGAGAGGGTTATTGACAGCTACGTGGAGGATTTAAGTGTACCTATCCGCTGGTGATTAGCAGTCTATTAATGTTACTCACCTCTAAAGTGTCTCTATAGTGTAGACATCCAACACTCTCAAATTATGAACCGCTCACTGATGCTTGGTCTTCTCAATCGTGCTGCTAATGGTGAAGAACTCTTGGCAGTCCTCGATGTTATCGTAGAGGATTATAAGCAGTCGTAAGTGTTAGTTAGTGTGGGGCAGTTGTTGACACTCTGCCCCATATCTGCTAGACTTTGAGTAACACTGAATTCGCAGTGTTTTGCGGTGCGCGTTGTTATCGGGGCGGCGGGCGTGGTTAAAAAACGCTAACTACCCTAACCTACAGAGGTGACAAATCGAGAGAGTGATTTCGAGTTCATAAAAAAATTCTGCGCCCCCTTAGAGATTCTCATAGGGGTCATATATTATTCACTTTGTCATTGCAATATATAAAAAAAAATTCCCCCGGAAAAAAATGAGTCCAAAGGAAAAATCATTTCACATATACGCGAAGGATAAATGCATCTTTCATAATATCAAAGAAGAAGAATTCAGTGTAACGTGGAATACCCTCAAGGGATTGGTTGGTCTACTGAAGACTGACTATACTCTTGAGGATTTGTCATATGAAGAGGTTGAGAGATCTCCATTTGCTTCTGAAGAAAATTCTTATTGACTTTTTATACATACTACGATATAATTGACCTGAAGGTTATTCAAAACTATGGCTAAAGGATTTACGGTTAAGGCAGCAGTCCCCACCAAGAAGAAAAAAGAAGGTGAGTGGGATATTGNTGCAATCAAAGAAAGGATGCGNGGCAAGGCAATTGTTTTTTGTCTTCCTGGTCGTGGGTGTTCTTTCACATTTCTGAAGAACTTTGTTCAACTCTGTTTCGATATGGTACAGAATGGCATGAGTATTCAGATCAGTCAAGATTACTCTTCAATGGTTAACTTTGCACGTTGTAAGTGTCTTGGTGCGAATGTACTCAGAGGACCCAAGCAGATTCCTTGGGATGGTAAGTTGCAATATGACTATCAATTGTGGATTGATAGTGACATTGTTTTTGATACTAATAAGTTCTGGCAATTGTGTGATCTGGCAGTTCCTGAAGAAGGAGAAGAGCGTGAGATTACTGCAGGATGGTATGCCACTGAAGATGGTCATACAACCTCTGTAGCACACTGGTTGGAAGAAGAAGAGTTTCGTAAGAATGGTGGAGTGATGAATCACGAAACTGTTGAAACGATGTCAAAGCGTAAGAAACCATTCACGGTAGATTACACTGGTTTTGGTTGGGTTATGATCAAGAATGGTGTATTTGAGAACCTTGAGTATCCATGGTTTGCTCCGAAGATGCAAGTCTTTGAATCTGGCAATGTTCAAGATATGTGTGGTGAGGATGTCTCATTCTGTCTTGATGCTAAGGAAGAAGGTTTTGATATTTGGTGCGACCCTCGCATTCGTGTAGGACATGAAAAGACTCGTATCATTTAATGTTCTATATGACGGAGAGATTCTTCACACAAATCTCTCCGCAGAGGAATGTGCAGATATCATGGCAGATTATTCAGAGAAATACTATGAGTCTGCATCAGAAGGACATGATTTTGATTTAAGTTTATTAACACTGGAGGAAACTCGATTATGATGATGAAAGGCGGCACTTATGTGCAGGGCAAACCAAAGAAAACTCGCCAAGGGAACTCGAAGCACACTCTATTGGCAGCGTCCTCTCGTAATAGTAAAAAGAAGCGCTATCGGGGACAAGGCAAATAGATAGTAAAGATATATTAATCTTTTACTATGGCTGCATTAATTTGTAACCTTCCTTCAATTGAGGTATGGGTTCGTAAAGAATATCTCACTGATCACCAAAGTGGTCATGGTGAATTTGTAAAAGGCGTCTGGGTATCGGCAAAGTCGATTCCTGGGCGTGCTTTTTATTTTGAGACGTATTTACCCGAATATGCGGCAATGTATGATAAACTACCTATCAGCGCTTTTCTCTCGTCTCCGGAGCTCCCAGACCCCGATATGGACCTTCCTAACCTGCAGTTCTGGAACTGTATGGACTATGGTGTAGTAGCGGTTCAGAAGCAGTTTATTGGGTCTATGGACTATGAATGCTACACAAGGGATTTTGGCATCCAGAAAGGTACATACATATGCACTCTAGACAATTATCATCAGGATCCAGATGTCGTTGATTATGCAACAAGTGAAAATCCTGCTGAACATAAGTCATCAAACTTGATTGAACTAGATAATGGGCAGTATGCACTTTATCCAAACAATAGAATGCGTATTTTTGACAATAGTTTGACACCTGTTGACCCTAAAATGCCTGATTTTAAGGTTTCAACTCAATATTATAGTGTTGAGAATGGTTATGAGCGTCTTGGAATGGGTAGAGAGGACGAATATTTTTGGAAAACAGCAAAAGAACGCGAAGAATTAGTATCTGATATCGATGATCAGTACTCACATCACTTTGATAACGAAAAAACGGAGGAAAAATGACCACAAATCACGATTTTTTAGACAATTTGGCAAATCATCAGCACCAAAAGATGCTTCGTGAGATTACAAATGACGATAAAACGCCAAAAAAGACAGATTTTGTCAAAGAAACCGAAATTTTCATCGAAAATGAAGAAATTGACGAAATTATGAATATTGGGAAAGTTGATCTCAACGAATTTTAGTCAAAAATACGACATAAATAAAATATAATCTTAATATAGCATCATCCATGCCTTTAGAGCGAGTAAGTCGCAGTTTTAAAGATGTAAGTGCGTCATTTCAGATTAATCCCCTGAACAATGACCTCGTTGCATTAAAAAACGCCAGTGCGATTTCTCGCTCTGTTCGTAATATTGTGTTTACGTCACCTGGAGAGAAGTTTTTTCAACCAATATTTGGTTCCAGAGTGTCTGAATTACTATTTGATAATATGGATGAAATATCTGCACTTTCAATTCGTGACGAAATCTCCAATTCTATTAAAAGATTTGAACCTAGAGTCAACCTGAAAAACGTTTTAGTGAAACCAGATTTTGATTCTAACCAATATGATGTCACTATTCAATATAGTATTATAGGCGCAGATGTTCCCTCGCAGCAATTAGAATTCGTTTTGCAACCAACAAGGTAAATGCCACTTCTAAACTTTAGTAGTCTGGACTTTGACCAGATTAAAACTTCGCTCAAAGAAGTACTAAAAGCAAACACTGACTTTACAGATTACGACTTTGAAGGGTCTAATCTGTCGGGTATTGTTGATTTACTTGCATATAACACGTATATCACTTCATATAATGCAAATATGGTTGCAAATGAAGTGTTTATTGATAGTGCAACACTTAGAGAGAACGTTGTTGCACTTGCAAAGAACATTGGATATACACCAAGATCAAGAAAGGCATCTAAATGTAATGTAAGTTTCTTGGTTGATATTAATAATTTACCATCAAACCCTCCATCAGTTACTTTAAAAGCAGGACCAGTTGCAGTAACTGCAAATCAATTTGGAAAAGATTCGTTTGTTTTTAATATTCTTGAAGATACAACAGTAAATGTAAATGATAAAATTGCATTTTTCGATGATTTAGAGATTATTGAGGGAACAAGAATAACACAATCGTTTACATATTCTTCTAGAAACCCAAATCAAAGATTTTTACTTACAAACTCTGGTATTGATGCTGATACGATATTAGTTCAAGTTAAACCAACAGATACTTCTACAATTAAGGTGAAGTATGATTTAACAAATACTTTAATCGATCAAAAGACTAATAGTGTAATTAATTCAACATCCACAATATTTTTTCTTCAAGAAGTTGAAGATGAAAGATATGAAGTTATCTTTGGGGATGGAATTTTTGGAAAAGAACTTGAAGATGGTAACGTAGTTGAAATATCATACATTACTTGCTCTGGATCAAGTGCTAATAGAATCAGTAATTTTAATTTCAGCGGTAGATTAGTTTATCTGCAAGATGCAGCAGAAAATTCTATTACTGCTGGAATATCAGGTGTTACGGCTAATACTCCCTCTAGTGGTGGTGATTCTATTGAAAGTGTTGCCTCAATTAAGAAGTATGCGCCCCAAGTATATGGAACACAGGATCGTGCTATTACGGCAAATGACTATGAAGTCTTGATACCAAACAAAATTTACCCAGAAGCAGAGTCAATATCCGTTTTTGGTGGAGAAGAACTGGTTCCTCCAAGATTTGGCAAGGTTTTCATTAGCATAAAACCAAGAAATGGTGATTTTGTCTCTCAAGGTATCAAAGAAAATATAAAAAGAGAATTAAGAAGATATTCTGTTACTGGAATTGTACCAGAGATCTTAGATTTGAAATATTTGTATATTGTAACTAATAGTAAGGTATATTATAACACAAGAACTGTTACAGATGTCTCTGCGGTTTCTTCTACGATTCAAAACAACATTCAAACTTATGCAGATTCATCTGAATTAAATAAGTATGGAACTAGATTCAAATATAGCAAATTCTTAGGAATAATTGATCAAAGTCACCCATCAATTACATCAAATATCACTTCTATTCAAATGAGAAGAGATTTGAGACTTGCAACTAATCAATTTGCTGAATATGCTATTGATTTTGGTAATCATATGCATGTTCAATACATGACAGGATATAACATAAAATCCAGTCCTTTTAGGGTGCTAGATATAACAGATGATGTTTATCTTTTTGACGAACCCAATGATACAAAAACTGGAATCATCTCATTATATTCTTTACAAGCACCAGGATCAACAACACCTGTGGTAAGAAGAAGAAATGTCGGTGTAATCAACTACATGACAGGTCGTATTACCCTGAACCCAATTAATATCGTATCTGGTAAAGATAAAGATGGAATTCAAATTATGGAAATATATGCGGTTCCTCATTCAAATGATATAATTGGATATCAAGATTTATATCTGCAATTGGACAGCTTTAATGTTGATATGATTGTTGATGAAATATCTTCTGGAGCAGATCCATCAGGATCAACCTATAAGTCTTCAGCAAGTTATGTTGATGTTAATAATAATCAATATTAAAAATAAATTTTTGTAAGAAAACAACAAATGTCGATGAAAAGAGTAAAAATTCAACACCTGCTGGAAAGTCAGTTACCATCTTATGTAAGAGATGAATTTCCGTTAATTCAAGAATTTTTCTCACAATATTATGCTGGATTGGAGTATCAAGGTGGAACTCTTGATCTGATTAGCAATATCGATGATTATGTAAAATTAAATAAAAATGCTAATAATATTACTGAAACTTTATTAGCATCCGATGTTACAGAATCGCAAGATTTTATTGATGTATACAGCACTGAAGGATTTCCAGATACTTTTGGAATCATACAGGTTAATGATGAAATAATTGTATATCAAACAAAAACTGATACAAGATTTTTATTCTGTAGTAGAGGATTTCTTGGCATAACCTCTTATGAATCAAAAAATAATTCTGAGGAAGCAGTATTTGAACAATCTGCGGCATCTTCTCACACTTTTAGAGATACTGTAAAAAATCTTAGCGTATTATTTTTAGAAGAATTCTTAAAAAAGGTAAAAACTCAATTTTTACCAGGTCTTCAGACGCAAGAGTTACCTGACAGGTTAAATCAAGCACAATTTATAAGACAATCAAGAGATTTTTATTCTACAAGAGGAACAGAGTCTTCTTTTAAGATTTTATTCAAAGCATTATATGATGTTGATGCTCAAATCATAAGACCTCAGGACTTTTTAATTAGTCCATCAAATGCTTTTTATCAATTAACTAGAGATTTAGTTGTAGAACCTCTAGAGGGTGATCCTGAAAACCTGAAGAACATGACGTTGTTCCAGGACGAGTTTGAGAATATTAATAAGGCATATGCACCAATATCTCATGTTGAAAAAATTTCGGTAGGAATTTTAACCGATAATTATTACAAAATAAGCATTGATACATCATATAATAAATTTGATGGATCTGCTGAACTTCTATATGGCGAATTCTCCCCTCACGCAAAAACATCAATTATTGCTAATGCTGGTGTAGGTCAAACTTATCTTGATGTAGACTCGACTATAGGATTTCCACAATCAGGTAATCTATCAATATCATATAGTGATGGAACTTCTGGTATTGTTACTTACACTGATAAATCCACAACTCAATTCATAGGTATTACATCAACAAGTATAACAAAGACTATTCTTGATAAAAGTATTGCAGATCAAAATACTTATGCTTATGGATATGATATTGAAACTGGAAGCACTGATGGAATTAAGGTAAAAATTAGATCCGTATTAAATAAACTAAAAGAACCAGCAGAATCATATTATCAGACAAAAGATTCAAGAATTAAGATAAAATCTTTAGGTAAAATATCTTCAGATTTAAAAGCAAACAATTGGATTTTAAATACAGCGCAGTTTTATGATGTTGAATCATTAAATGTAGAAGAATCTACGAACAATATCTATAAATTAGTAACAAAAGATAGTAATATCTTTAGAATAGGTGATGTTGTAGAATTAACAGATAGTAATACTGTTGCAATAACTAATTTCTTTAATGTTGTTGATGTTTTTAATGAAACTACCTGCTTGATTAGAGGAGATAAGGTACAAAAACCAGAAAATATTGTAAAGGTAGCAAAACGGATAAACAAATTTAAAAGTCTCGTATTTGACCACTTAACGACTTTAAATTCAAACGTTCAAAATACTTATGTTGATGGTGAAAAAGTTTTAGTTGCCTCTAGTTCCTTACCTTCATTTTTAGATACTGCAGTTGAACCAGCTCGCTCACAATTTACTATTTCTGGACTTTTTACCTTAGGTCAAGAAACAATAACTCTTACCTCTGGAATTGATCATAATTTTTATACTGGAGATATAATATATTACACTCCACAAAAAGTTACTACAGAAATTTCTGCACCTGATGGTAGTGTTGTTCTTAGTGAATCAATAGAAAGTTTCCTTTTTGATGAAGGTAGATATGTTGTAAAGAGGATTGATAGCAATAATATAAAATTAGCAAAAAGTGCGTCAAACTTATATGCAGGAAAATTTGAGTCTGTAACCCCTGTTGGAGGAGTTAATGATGTTACTGTCCAGGGTAATAGAATCGAAAGAGTTGAATTTAAAGGAAAATCTGTAAAAGGACAAAAACTCTATAGAGAAATAGCACCCGCAATAGATGGCACTATTAAGTATGAAAATAGTTTTAAATATAATGGAATTTTTATAAATGGCGTAGAAATATTAAACTATAAGTCAAAAGATTTTGTTTATTATGGCGGACTAACCTCTATGGAGGTAACCTCTGGCGGAGGGGGTTATGATGTCATAAACCCACCTCTCCTGCACATTACAGACTCTGTAGGAACTGCTGCAACTGGTGTATGTGCGGTAAGTGGTGACCTGAAAGAGATTAGAATATTAGATCCTGGATTTGATTATGTTGAAGTTCCCATAGTAAAAATTACTGGCGGAAATGGAGTTGGAGCAAAGGCAGAAGTAAATTTAGTAACAACTCCAAATGAAGTTACTTTTAATGCTACCGGAATTTCTACATTAATTAGTGGAATAGGAGAAGTTGGTATTGGTTCAACTGTTTCTACTATTGGATTTACGACTTATCATAAATTTAGAAATGGTGAGAGAGTTATTTACAGAACTTTTGGAGAAAAAGCAGTTGGTGGTTTATCAACGGATGCTACCTATTATGCTTCTGTTCAGAATCCATTTGTAGTAAAATTACATGGTAGTTTGAGTGATGCGGTTGCTGGTATCAACACAATTACATTATCTGCTTTAGGGGAAGGAGTTCAAAAACTCAAATCTATAAACAACAAATCTGTTGTTGGATCAATTAATGTTACTGATTCTGGTCGTGGTTATGAAAATAAAGAAAGAATTTGTAGTGTAGTAGGAATCAATACAGCACTTAATTTAGTTAATATTCAAAAACATGATTATAAGACTGGTGAGATTGTAAGATACTCCTCTACTGGAACTGCTGTTTCTGGTCTTGTAAATTCAACTGATTATTATGTAACTGCAATCAATCCTAACGAATTCAAATTAAGTTCAGTTGGAGTGGGAACAACAGCAAAAGATTTCTATATTAAAACAAATCAATTTATAGAATTTTCTAGTGTTGGTGCAGGAACACATAGTTTTAACTATCCACCAATATCTGTAGAGGTTGTTGGAAAGGTTGGTATTGCTTCAACTGGAGGGGCAGATTTTAAAGCAGTTATTCAACCCATATTCCGTGGACAATTATCTTCTGTTCAATTAACAAGTTCTGGAGTTGGATATGGAGTATCTGACATAATCAATTTTGTAAGAGAACCTGAAGTTTCTTTAAAATCGGGAACTGGTGGTCAGTTAGAAGCAATTATTGATGAGAATGGTAAAATAACAGATGTTATTGTAAACAGACCAGGTGAGCAATATAACTCTCCTCCAGATATAATTGTATCTGGAATTGGAAGTGGAGCAAATTTAATTCCAGAAATTAAAGATGGTAGTATAGTTTCGGTTAAGGTAAACAAATCTGGTATTGGATATGGTTCATCAACTACAACTTTAAAAGTTGTAGAATCAGGTTCTGATGCCAAGTTTACTTCTAAGTTGCAGCAGTGGACAATTAATAATGTTAGAAAGGATCAAGAAACTATAACATCAGAAGATCTCTTTATTTCAGAGGCAATTAATAGTTCTAATGAGTTGCAATTTGCCCATGCATATGCTCCTAGAGAATTACGAAAAGTTGCTTATCAAAAGGATACTAATGGAAATAACCTTTATGGTCTAAAAGACTTACGTCTGCAAGATGGTCAGGAAATAGACAATACTAATCATTCAAGCATAATTGGATGGGCATATGATGGAAATCCAATTTATGGACCTTATGCTTATGAATCTGTTAATGGTGGAAATATAACCCAAATGAAATCTGGTTATGTACTAGATTTAAAACCAAACAGACCATCAATTAATGTTTTCCCTCAAGAGTTCTTTATTGAAGACTTTAAATGGATTGAATCAACAGATGATTTTGTATTAGACAGGTATAATGGTAGATTCTGTATAACTCCAGATTTTCCAAATGGCACTTATGCATATTTTACAACGTTAGATGCGAATCCATCTTCAGATGGTGTATTTAAGAACTTCAAAAAACCAGCTTTCCCATATGTGATTGGAGAATTTTTCCAATCAAAACCAAATGAATTTAACTATGATATAAATTCAACACAAGATACCTATGACTTGAATGACACTAATTGGAGAAGAAATACTTTTGCATATGCTTTAGATAAGAAAAATAGTGGATATGATTATTTACAAAAACCATATGATTTTACCACTCAAGATTCTATCATAAAATCCATTGAAAAAGGTTATATTGATAATATTGGTATTGTAACGGGAGGAAAGAATTATAAAGTTAATGATAGAGTTGTTTTTGAAAAAGACGGAGAATTCTTTTCTGCTACTAGAGTCTCCAAAGTTGGTGGTGTAAGTGTAAGCAATGTAAGTTTTGCTAAGACTACAATTTCCAATGTTGAGTTTTATCCTACATCCGGAAGAAAATCATTCTTGGGTATTTCTAGCNTAATTCACAATCTTAATGATGGNGATGTTATATCCATATCTGGAGTATCAACAACGTCTTCTTTGTTAGAGGGAAGTTATAGTGTAGGTATTACTACAAATGCTCTTAGAGTAACCAGTGCCATAGGAACAGATGGTGCTACTGGTATTGTGACTTTCATTGAGGTTTCTGGAAGAGATTTGGTATATCCTCTGATACAAGAAAATGATATCTTATCAATTGGAACTGAAAATGTAAAAGTTCTGAATATTGATAGAATATCATCAAGACTGAGAGTTTTGAGATCTCAAAATGGAGTGGTAAGCGTAGCACATACAATTTCAACTCCTATATTTGAAAACTCAAGAAGATTTACAATCAGTGTTGATGATGAAACTCCCTTTATACCAAGAAGAAATAGGCAGTATTATTTTGATCCTTCAGAGTCTCTAGGTATCACCACTCAATCTGGAACTGGATTGGGAACAACTATAACCTTTGCAAATCCAGGAGCAGGAATTACTAGTAAGTTTATTTTGGGACAACATCTATATTTCCCAAATCACGGACTTATAACTGGAGATGAAGTTACTTATAGTGCAAATGGCGGAACTCCAATTGGTGTTTCTACAATTAGTGGAGGAGATCTTACAGTATTATCTGAGGGTCAAAGAATATTTGTTGCCAACTTGGGACAAGACTTCATTGGTTTGTCTTCTGTAAGAGTTGGACTGGGTAGCACTGGAGTGTTTGCTGGAATAGGAACTACCACATTTAACCATGAATTGTTCTATTTCCATACTGCTGGAGTTGGTAACACTCATAGTTTACAAACTAATTTTGATGAAATCATAACTGGAGATGTTAACAGAAACTTAGTTACTGTTTCTACTGCATCAACTCATGGTCTTGTAAGAAGTAATACAGTATTTGTTGACGTTAACCCATCAATATCAACAACACAGACGATTAGATATAATTCGCACAATAGAAAGATGGTTGTTAACAATCTTTCATTTGCTGCTGCCGGAGTTGCTGTAACTTCAAATACTCTTAATATCTCAGAACATGGACTATTTACTGGTCAAAAGGTAATTCATAGTTCTGCATCTCCTGCAACTGGTTTGATTGATAACAAAGAATATTACGCATATGTGGTTGATACCAACAATGTAAAACTTTGTGATACAAAGTATCAAACTAAACGACTAACTCCAGAATTTGTTAATATACAATCTCAAGCTTCTGGTGATTTATTACCAGTAAATCCACCACTAACATTCTATAGAGATTCTACAATTACTTTTGATATAAGTGATTCCTCTTTATCATACATCCGAGGTGTAACTCCCTTCCCTGGATTTGCCTTCAAACTATACAAGGATAGAGATTTTTCTCAAGAGTATATCATTAATGAGAATAGTAATCAATTTGCTGTAACTAAAACTGGAGAAGCAGGAAAGTCTGGTGGTAAGGTAACTCTAACCGTAGACGCACATTCTCCAAAAGTTCTATATTATAGATTAGAACCAATTGATAAGGAAGGTAATAAGCAAACTAACTTAGAAATAGTTATCAGTGACGATGTAGACTCAAACAATCAAATATTGATAAAAGATAGTCTATATGACGGAAAATATGTTGTAAGTGGAGTAACTACTGATACTTTCAACTATAGTTTAGCAGATATTCCAGAATCCAGTTCTTATAGTAATGCATCATATACGACAGATTCAACAACTGCCTTTGGACCAATTGCTGAATTTGAAATTAAAGATAATAGAAAGGGATATTCAATTTTACCAGGTATTAGCACAATAACAACTTCTTCTGGAAGTGGTGCACTTTTAATACCATCTAGTACATCAATTGGAAAAATTTCTAAAACTGAGATAGAAAATATTGGATTTAATTATTCATCTGATATGTCAATATCACCAGAGGCAAATATTCCTCAAGTGTTAGAACTATCAACTTTCTCAAGATTTACCAATATTGGCATAAGTTCATTTGGTCAAGGATATAATACAGCACCAGAATTAATTGTTTTAGATGGAACTACTGGTAAGAAACTTGATGATATTGATCTGGTATATGTTTTAGGTTCCTCAGAGGTTCTTATTAGTAAGAACACTCAAACACTGAGTAACATAACTCCAACTATTTTACCAATCAACAATCCAAATGGTATTAGAGTTCGTAATTTAGTGCATGACGCCGTAAACAACACAGTTACAGCAACAATGCAAAATGTTTATAGTGATACGTTCCCAATATTGGTCGGAGATAAAGTATTAGTTGAGAATTCTTCTGTTAGTGTAGCATCCACATCAAATGCTGCCATAGTTACAAAAGGATTTAACTCTCAAGATTATGATTACTCTCTGTTTACTGTAATCGGCACTCACGAAAGTCTTGGTGGTAATGTTGGTGTTGTAACGTATTCATTCAATGCTCTTAAGACAAATGAAGTTCTTGGTGCATTTGATGCTGAAAATTCTGCTGCTATTTTAACTCCAGAAAGAAATTTCCCACAATTTAGTTTTAACTTTAAACCTAACTCTTTCCAAAAAGGTAGTATCATTAAATCTGGTGATAAGGTAGGTGTTGTTGCGAATTGGGATGAGACTTATGAGAGGATTACAATAGAAAGTTCCAATGACTTCTCTGTTGGAGATGTAATTGAAGAAGATGTAACTGGATCTAAAGCAACAGTTCTTAGGAAATATGAATTTAAAACTGAATACAATACAGATTACTATTCATTAGTTGATAATGGTTGGAGAAGTGATATTGGATTCTTGAATAAAATTGAACAGAGACTGCCTGATAACGATTATTATCAGAACTTCTCATATTCAATTAAATCAAAAGTTCCTTTTGAAGATTGGAACAACGTTGTAAGTTCTTTGTTGCATAGCACCGGATTTAAGAAATTTAGTGATCTTCAGGTCGAATCTGAATTACCTCAAATTGATGAAGATTCTTTATCAATTGCACCAATAGATGCTACAACGATTGAAGTTGATATGATTAGTGTTTATGATTTGGAATGTGTTCCAAACTTCGATTACGTAACAGAAAACTATCTAGGTTCTTCTACTTTCAAGTTCTCTGATGAGATTACCTTCAAGACTAGAATCATAAGCGACTTTATAGAATCAATCAGTAATAGAGTCCTTCTTATTGATGATATAAGTTCTCAGTTTGATAGCAATCAAAGATCCACTCCTTTCTCAAATATTAGAAGATTCCCATTAGCAACTGGTCTTGCATCTAAGTTTGTAGTTCTTGCAAAAGATAGGTTGTTCACTGGAGAGAGAATGATATCTCTCGTAACAGTTATGAATGACACTCATAATGGTCAAACAATGATTAACCAATATGGTGATGTTAACACTCAAGTGGATTTGGGTTCTTATGACTATACAATTGATGGTACTGATGGTCTTTTACAATTCTTCCCAACCAAGTTTGAAAGAAACAATTATTCACTATCAATCTTTAGTTACAACTTTGATCAATTATCAGGTTTAACTACAGTAACTGGTATTGGAACAACAACCATTGGAATATCAACTGGATCGGGTAAACCAGGATCTTTGGTTAGTATCGCAACCACTAATCACATCATTGCTGGAACTGCAACAACTGAAGTATTCACCTTTACTGGTGTTGGAACAAATATTTCCAATACAAGGGCTGCAAAGATACTCTTTAGTATTGAAAACTCTAATAAAGATGAAGAATTTGAAGAATTCAGCGTTGTAGCAATTGGAACTCATATTCAATCTCTTGAGTATGGTCAACTAACAACACATTCAAATAGTTCTTTAGGTTCTGGAACAGTTGGATTAGGAACTTATGAAGCAACTCTATCTGGATCTGATATTGTTGTTAAGTTTACACCAGTTAGTGGAGTCACAACCACATATCTGAATGCTATGGCAATTGGTATTGCCTCTGAAGGATATGTTGGGGTAGGAACTCAAGATTACACTTTTGCTCAACTTTCTGCAAAAGGTGTTGGAATAGCATCAACTGATTCTCCAGTTGCCACTACGATTGCTCAATATGGAGATTCTCTTACTCTTGGTATTGATGGTTGCTATGGTGTTCTTTCCGTTACTGACACTACCAATAACATTTCTCAAATTTCAGAGTTTATGGTTATTGATAATGATAGTGTTGTATCTTTAACAGAATACGCAACGATTGATACTCAAGATGGTCAGAGCGCGGCAGGATTGGGAACTCTTGGTGCTAATAGACCAAGTGATACAACCTTCTTGACCTTTACTCCAAACATAGATATTGCTGTTGATGTTAAGGTGTTCCTCAATACATTATCTGTTGATAGATTGGTAGATGATCCAGAATCGAAAGATTTGGACTCTGCTTCTCTGGTATCTGGTACTGAAGAATATATCGGAACCAAAAATTCAATTAAGACAGCATTCCCACTGACTCATAAGAATAAAGAAATATTCAAGAGAAATTTTGATGGAAGTGATACTTCAATTGTTAACTTAACTGACAATACAATTTCTCTTCCAGATCACTTCTTTGTCACTGGTCAATCATTAGTTTACTCTACAGTTGCTGGTATCAAAACTGATTTCATTGCTATTGCATCAACCGATGCCTTTGTTGGTGTTGGTACAACAACTTTCTTACCTCAAAACGTTTTCTGCATTAAGGTTGATGAGAACATCATAAAAATTGCAGCATCACCTGCAGATGCTCTGGCGAAGAACCCTGTTGCTATTGGGTTGACTGCGGTTGGTATTGGTAATTCTCATACATTTACTGCAGTTGATCCTAATCAGAAAGTTCTTCTGACAATTGATAATATGATTCAGTCTCCTATCGCGGATTCTGATGTTGTTACTACATTGGCGAAAGATGCTTTGGCAACTGAAGAGGTTATACGATTTAGTGGTATCTCATCATTCTTTGCTGGAGATTATGTAAGAGTTGGTGCTGCTGACACTGGCGAGATAATGAAAATTATTAGCGTTGGTATTGGAACAACAAATGGTATTAAAGTTGAAAGAGCGTGGGCAGGAACTGCTCTAAAGGCGCATCCAATCACTGCTCCAGTTACTAACTTGAGAGGCAACTATAATATTGTTGGTAATACAGTTCATTTTGTTGAACCACCAAATGGAAACTCTCCAATATCATCAACAACAGATCCACCATCATATAGAGATTGGGTTGGTATAACAACTTCAGCATCTTTCTCTGGAAGATCTTTTATGAGAACTGCACCAGTTGGAATTGGATTTACTAATGAACCATATCGTGAAAACTTCTTGTATGATGATCTTGCTCCTCAATTTACTGGATCACAAAGAGAGTTTACTCTAACTGCAGATCATCAAAATGTAGTGGGTGTCACCACTTCTACTCTAGTGCTGATCAATGGAGTATTCCAGGGTGTTGGTCCTAATTATACAGTTGGTGAACAATCAGGTATTACTTCAATTACCTTCACAGGAACTGCAAGTTCTGTAAGTTATGATATTAATAATGCAAGCATCCCTACTGGTGGAGTTATTGTTTCTGTTGCTTCAAGTTCTGGATTTGGATATCAACCATTAGTCGCTGCAGGTGGAACAGCGGTAGTTTCTGGAGTAGGAACTATTTCTTCTATCTCTATTGGAAACACTGGATCTGGATATAGAATTGGCATTCAAACCACAGTTAACGTTGGTGTAGGAACTTCTTCAACAGGAACTCCAAACATCGTTGCCATTGGAACTGCTCAGATTCTCAATGGACATATTGTAAGTATTGCAGTCACAAATCCAGGAGTTGGATATACAAGATCAAATCCACCAACAGTATTCATTGATGCTCCAGTATCTTACACAAATATACCTTTGGTTTACACCTCAGGTTCTAGTGGAGTTGGAACTGGAGCAAAAGTTGATGTTGTAGTTGGAAATGGTTCTAGTGTAATCGAATTTGAGATGAGCAATCTTGGATTTGGTTATGGTAACACTCAAGAGTTAACCATCGGTATTGGTGGAACTGTAGGAATACCAACTGATCCAACCAAGACATTTGAAGAATTTAAAGTTATTATTGAATCTATTGATAGTGATAGATTTGATGCTTGGTCAGTTGGTGACTTTGAAGTCATTGATAATTTTAGTAATCTCTTTAACGGAACAAGAACTAGATTCCCAATTAAGAAAGATGGTGAGTTCTTATCTTTTGTTGCAAGACCAGGTTCAAACATTAATATTCAAGATAATGTTTTCCTCTTTATTAATGATATCTTACAAGTACCTGGCGTAGGTTATGAGTTCTCTGGTGGTTCTGCTATAGAACTTTCAGAGGCACCAAAACTTGGTGATAGTGCGAAGTTATTGTTCTATGAAGGTAGTGCTGATATTGATACGTTAACAATTGATATCACAGATACTGTTAAGAAAGGAGATAGTTTGAATATCGAAAGTCAAAATGTTGTTTTCGATCAAAATGAGAGAACTGTAACTGATGTCCTCTCTGTTAATGTGGTTGGCACAAATGCATATTCTAAACCAGGATTGAGTGCAAACACCACTTTTGAAAGACCAGTAACCTGGTGTAGACAAAGAGATGACATATTTGTCAATGGAGAAATTGTTAGCAAGTCTCGTGATTTGTATGAACCTGATATCTTCCCTGCAGCATACATTATCAAGTCTGTTGGTATTGGTTCAACTAACGTATATGTCGATAATATCAGACCTAACTTCAATCCTGCAAATGAAAGCACAGTTTCTGTAGGATTCCAAAATAGAGTAACTCTCGTTAACTTTGGTCAAAAAGTTGCTGCTGCAGCGACCGCTGTTGTTTCTACTGCTGGAACTATATCATCGGTAGTAATATCTGATGGTGGTGTTGGATATGCTGCAACTCCTAGTGTGTCTATATCAAATCCTGTTGGATTAGGAACCACACAAAGAGCAACAGCAACCGCGTCTATCACCTCTGGTGTTGTGACTAGTATAACTATTTCCTCTGGCGGTGAACAATACTCTCAGGCATCTGTACCATCTGTGCTTATTGGTCCTCCAGTATCACTAACAGAGGAAGATAATACCATAGTTTCTTACGCAGGAGACTTTGGAGTTATCACTGGATTCAATACGACTTCGGTTGGTGTTGCTTCCACAGGTATTGTTTTTGATCTTCTGATTGAAAAAGACTCTGTTTTAAGACATAACGCTGTTGTAACACCAAATACGCCACTCAGTGGAATTAACACTGGTGATTACTTTATTGTTTATGATTCTAACGTCGGTAGTGCTACTACTTCTCTTGAAGAAGATGGAACCACAGTTGGGGTTGGAACTACTTTCCTAGATAATATCTACAGAGTCGCTAGTGTTTCTACCGCAAGCACATCTGCCATTGGTTATGGTATCACTGACGTTCGCAGAGTCGTCGTAAGCGTAGATGACTTCTCGAATGTTGGAGTTGGCACCAGTGTCTTTGCTGGAAGATTTAGTTGGGGTAAAGTTGTTCTAAGTGAGAGAGGTAGTGAAATCACTTATTCTGCAATTACATCTAATGGCGTGGTTGGAATTAGAACAGGTCCTTATATCACCAGACAAGTTCCAATTAAGTCAATTGGTTTTGTAACCTAATAAATAACTAAAAAAATAACCAAAATGTCTGCTATTATAACTGATCAGATAAGAATCCTGAATGCTAAAAATTTCTTAGCTGGTTTTAGTACCACTACGAATGCATATTATAGTTTTGTTGGTTTACCCAATCCAACGTCAGTTGATAGTAATTGGAATAATTCTCCTCCCTCACCTATTGATGACTTTGCTAATGAAAATTCTACGTGGGATACTATAATCGCACTTAAGAAAATCACATCTGATGATGCAAAGCAAGTAGTAAGAAAGAATGTTTGGGCATCTGGTAAAACTTATGATTACTATAGACATGATTATAGCATAAACAATACACCAAAAAATTCTTCTGGTACTTCTCTGTATTCAGCAAATTATTTTATTTTGAATAGTGACTACAGAGTTTATATCTGTCTTCAAAATGGAACAGATCCAGAAAACCCAAATGGAAGACCATCACTTGATGAACCTAAGTTTACTGACTTAGAACCAAGAGCGGCAGGAACAAGTGGAGATGGATATATTTGGAAATATCTTTATACTATCAAACCAGCTGATATTGTAAAGTTTGACAGCACCGAATATATGCCAGTTCCTTCGGACTGGGCAACCAATACAGATGATGCTGCAGTTAGAACCAATGCAGTTGATGGTGGTATTAAAGTTGTAGTTGTTCAAAATAGAGGTGCTGGAATAGGAACTGCAAACGTCACTTACACAAAAGTTCCTATTAAGGGAGATGGAACTGGAGCAGAGTGTACAGTAGTTGTTAATAATGATTCAAGAATCGGTAGCGTCGTAGTTTCAAACCAGGGATCTGGATATTCGTTTGGTAATGTTGATTTGATTGGTGGTGGTGTGGCAACACCCTCAGAATTCCCTACTTTAGATGTTATTATCCCACCTAAAGGTGGTCACGGAAAAGATATCTATAGAGAACTTGGTGCATCAAATGTTCTTTTATATTCAAGAATTGAAAATGATACAGAGAACCCAGACTTCATTACTGGGAATCAAATTGCTAGAATTGGAGTTATTGAGAACCCATTAGCATTTGGTAGTAATCAAATCTTATCTTTAGATAAAGCAAGTGGAGTTTATGCCATTAAGTTGGAAGGAACTGGATTTGATTCTGCAACGTTTACAGAAGATTCTATTGTTGAACAGACAATTGGAACTGGTGTAACTGCAATGGGTAAAGTTATTAATTATGACAAAGTTACTGGCGTTCTAAAGATATGGCAAGAAAGAACTTTTGCTGGATTTAATACAGTTGGAACTGCTCAAACTAATCCATCTTTAGGTTATAAATTAAATCGATTTACTGCAAGTCCAACAGGAAGTGGAACTCTGACTATCACTGGAGGGAGCGTCAACTTAGGAATTCATACAGAGTTCACAGGTCTGTCAACCGTGATAAATAATAGGACATATAACCTAGGACAAACCTTTACCAACGGCGTTTCCACTCCAGAGGTTCAACAGTTCTCCGGAAATATAATTTACACTGACAACCGCCCCGCTATCACAAGATCTTCAAATCAAAAGGAAGATATCAAAATTATATTGCAATTCTAATCAACCATGGCTCAACAAACCAATCTCAATGTATCTCCATATTTTGATGATTTTGATCCTAC
>JGI25132J35274_1000150_pt1 | contig 19087 bp, 23 predicted proteins | sample ETNvirenome_6_30_FD_35274 | JGI IMG/M metagenome (IMG submission 35274)
GAAGCACTACAAAGATTTAGAGAGATGTCTAGAGCGGCGATTGCATTAGGTTCTGACCCTATGGATGAAGCAGGATTAAAAGATAAAGTTTTTACAGGTAAAATGCTTGACACCTTATTTGATTACAAAGTGTTTAATGTATCTAAGAAAGGTGTAAAGAGTTTTGATAAGTGGACTACCGATAGAATTTATAAAGGGGAAGCAGACTATTTAAAGAAACACGGATTACATAATAAGTTCTTAGAGTTAAACAGATTAATGTATGGTAAAAATCATCAGGATAATAGAAGATGGAGTTATTCAGAAATATCATCTGGTGTAAATAAATTTACATTTTTACCAGAGTCAGCTAAAAATACATTTCTTCCTCAAATAGCTGAGAGTATGAAAGGAATTAATTGGTCTGATAATATATTCAGAAGATTAAATCCACAATCTTTAGATAGAGTATATGCTGACCACGTACAAAAAATACAAGAGTTTGACTGGTTAAAAGATGTTATGGGTAGAGATACATTAGCTAGTCAAAAAGGTCGTTTTATTACAGAGATAATGGAGAGGCGTTTATTCTTAGATGAAAGTTTAGAAGCTCTTGCTAAGAATGAAACTGAATGGCAGAAATTTGTTGATTCTACATATCAGAAAGGCGGGAAAGAAATATTTATAACAGGTAAAATACCTAAAGATTTCTTACCTATGAGAAGTGGTGACTTTAATTACAGAAGAGCTTATTTAGAACATTTAGTATTAAAAGCTGAAGACTTTTTAGTGAACGATTTGAGCGATATAGCTACTATGAAAAGCGTAACTGATGTTATTGTTAAACATAACATACCTGAAGAAATGATTAAGGAGATACATACTGAAGTTGACGCTATAAAATCTAAGTCTTTTCAAATGGCTAAGAAAAGAAAGAGCTTAGATGATATATTACAAACTGATTATAAAGATAAAGAGACTCAAAAATTAGCAGAAGAAGCACGTAAAGCTTTTGGTTNAAATGATAAAGCTGATGCTAAAGTAGACCAAATGAATATTGATAGGTTTATTAGAGAATATAAACAAAGTATAAAAGATACTCCCGGTGGTAAAGAATTATTTGATATGCTTTATATGGGTACTTATACTCGTGGAGATAGACAACGCTCAAAAGTGCTTGAGAAAATGCGTGAAAATGAGAATTTAAAACAGCAAGTATTCGAGATGGATAAGTTTATGAAGAATACTACTTTAACTAGAGCTGGTATTAGCTCTAAAGCTGTTGAAGATAAGAACTTAAAGCAGTTCTTTAAGAATTATGATGACCTAATTAAGAAATCTGAGAATGATATTAGTGAAAAAGACTTTAAAAACTTACGTAAAGAGCAAGAAGCTGATGATGTTAAGAGCTTTTTTGATGCTAGAGGTCGTGAAATAGAGGGTCAATTTGTTGATATGAACCGTATTAGTGAGTCAGAAAAGATTTATTTGGACGATATAGCTCCATTTAGAGGCTTAAAAGAAGGTAAAATCAAAGACCCAGAGCTTCAAAGGATAGTAAACAACCTAAAAGAGCACTTAGACCACTATCATAATCTCGATGGTCGCAATTTAAACGGCTTATTTCGAGGATTATTTAAGAAAAACATTAATCAAGCTACTAAATATGACCTTCAAACCTTAGATAGATACCTTCAAGAGATGAGAGATGGTACTTGGTTTAGGAAAACTATGGACTGGATGACTGGTAAAGATAAAAGCCCTAGAATTAAGAGAGCTTATTACTGGATGTTCCCTAAGGCAGTTAATAGAGACTTAATGAGAGAACCTGCAATGATGGAGTGGGTAGAAGATGTTGGTCCCTATAAAGATAGGCTAGGTAATACATTAGAAAATGCTAGAACTATTAGACCTACATCTGTTATGGGAGAGATACAGCAATTATCAGCTCGTACTCAAGAACTATCTATGCAAAAGTCTGAAGAATCTATTAAGGAATTTCAAGATGATTTAAGACCTATTCTCACAGCATTAGAAGATGGAGACATCTTATTTAAAATAGCTGTAGCTAAAAGAGAAAGAGGTATGATACCGTTTGTAGATAAGAAGAACAAAACAAATGGACATAAGTCTGACTTTCAGAAATACGATTACATAAAGAATTGGAATGATGTACGTGGTGATTATAATCAATTAAAAGATAAGATTTACATAGTACCTACTAAAGAAGGCAGGATACAAATGTCTGGTGAGCAGGTTATTGAAAAGATTAATAATACTCTCACGCAGTGGAACATCAAAACCCGACAATGGATGACTGGTGACAGAGTCAAAGTTGAGAATTGGCTAAAGATTGCAGAGAAGGATGGCTCTGTTACTTGGGAAGGTCTGGATAAGTTAAGAAGAAAATTTCACGATTACATTAATGATACTGTCCGACATAATAAAACTATACCATTAGAAGAGTTAGGTATAGATGGTATGAGACAGGTTATTAAAAGAATAGTACATAGTCATACTCCTAATTCATTGCGTACTAAAGAAGCGTTAAATAAAATTAGAAAAGATTTACAGATTGGTAAATTTGATGAGACTGGAGATTTAGGAGCTGAAAGATACTTTCCTCATATGTCCTTTGATAGAAAGAAAGCTGACCAAAGATTGCAGTTAGCTATGAGAAATGTTAAGAACGACCCTAACTTAACTAAAGAACAAAAAGAAGCCGATATGAGGAAGTTATGGCATTCTTATAAGAATTTAACTGGTGACTTTATTAGTAANGACCAGATGGGTGACAACTTTGATGTAATGTTAGATGTTATAAAGAATGAAGCTTTAGGTAGAAAAAAGAAAGCTATGAACATTCTTACAAACGATTTAAAGAGAGTTGGTAATCAATTTAGTAGAGAATCTCATATAGGTGGTTGGGAAATTACTCCTGAAGCTTATGAATCTTATATGAAGAATACTATTAACACATTTTTTAAACAAGCAATGCAAGTATCTGCAAGGACTGCAATGCACAATTTTAATAAAGCCTTTTATAGACAGACTGGTGACGCAAAATTAGCTAGTGAATGGAATAACTTTTTTAAGTTGTATACTCAAAGTGCTATGGGTTATCCAACTCATATTCCTGAGCACGTTATGAACAATCCAAATATGAAGATAAAAGGTACTCCATATAAATGGTTGGCTGATAGTACAGCTAAGAAAAGAATTGATTATATACGTAAAAGATTAGGTGTTGGTCGTAAAGAACTTGAAAAGATGAATCTTAACGAGTCTACAATAGATGAGATAAGTGGAATGGAGTATACCCAGTTACAAGGATGGGGTTCTCTAGAGGCTAAGTGGCAATTAGCCTCTCTACTTGCTCACCCTAAGAGTGCAATAGCTAACCTTTACGGTGGTACTGTGCATACTTGGATAAGTGCAGGTTATAACAACCTTAAAAAAGCTAGAGATTTTGAATATCTTAGAACAAATATCAATCCTGAATGGAAAAGTATGAAAGATGTTGAAAGATGGATGCAAGAATTAGGAGTGATTGAAGAATTTTTAGTATACGAAGCAGGGTTAAATCCTCAATTAAAGAGCCAGAGGATGCAAGCATTTACTAAAGATGTTGTTAGTAAGCTAAAGAGAGACCCTAATCTATCTGATGAAAGCTTATGGCAGATAGGAAAGAAACATAAATTAACTAGACCTATATTTGAAAAAGCGTCAGCATTTATGCGTGTTCCTGAAAGAACATTAAGACGAGATTCATTTATGGCTCATTATATACAAGCTAAGAATAAATTTGGTGGGGCTATTAAAGATTACAATTCGCCATTCCTTATTAATATGGCAAAGCGTGGCGTTAAGGGAACTCAGTTCCTTTATAGTGCCCCATATAGACCTTTATGGACAAATAGTACTCTGGGTAGGGTGTTTAGTCGTTTCCAATTATGGAGCTGGAACTCTGTAAGATTTAGAAACGATGTATTAAGAAGAGCAAAGATTGCTGGGTATCAAGAAGGAACTCAAGAAATGGAAACATTTAAACGATTGGCAATGGCTGATGCGTTTATGATTGGTATGTCCAATTTATTTATGTATTCATTGTTTGAAAATGCCTTACCAGCTCCTTATAACTGGATGCAAGATACGGCTGATTTGCTAATGGGAGACGAAAAAGAACGTGAAAGAGCGTTTTATGGCTCTCCTATTGGTCCCTTACAGGCTGTAACTCCTCCTGCGTTAAGGTTACTACCGCCTATTTTTAAAGGTATGATGTCAGATGATTATTCACAATTAACAGATTATTACTTGTGGACTATGGCACCATTTGGTAGATTAATACGAGACGTAGTAGGACCCGGAGGTATAGTAGAAAATCCATATTATGCCGTTACTAAAATGACCGGTTTACCAGTACTGCAAATGGGCAGTAAAATTAAAGAAGAAAAAACCCCTAGAATAGGGCAGAAATTTATATATTAAGGAGTTGAATATGCCAATACCGAATCACTGTGCCGAATGCGATAAACCTTTAGGAAATACTGATGGCTGGGTATGTGAATCTTGCCAAGAAAAAGAAAAAGAAAAAAAGAAACGCCAAGTAGTTTATACTGGTTCTACTGGAGAACCTATGGATTGGTTACCTTCTAGTAAAGGAAATGAAGATAGAAGATGAGTGCTACTAAGATAGCCCAAGCCGCCGTTAAGAAACTTACAGCTAAGAAAGTTGCCGCTGGTGCCGTATCTGCGACTGGTTTAGCATATATAAATGCTGATGAAAATGAAAAAGAAACTATACAAGATATAGCAGTTTTAGGTGGTAGTTTAATTGGTGGTGCCGCTTTAACTAAACAAGCTGGTAAAGTTATTAATAAATACTATGGTCGTAAAGGCGGTAGTACTACAGCTAANGTTATGCAGGGTTCTGANATTAATATGCCAGGATTTTATGGTGGCTGGGGACAAGCTGGTCAGGCTGTAGCTGTTGGAAAAGAAGCTGTTAATATGGGTAGTCGNTTAACNAATCAGTTTTTTAGACTTGGCGATAGTGCAGGTACTAAATTAACTGGTTTAGGTAAAGCTACTCAAGAATCTATTGACACAGCTAATAGAGCTAGATTAGTTGCAAATGAAGCTGGTAATAAATGGTTAGCAGGTGTCGATGATGTGGGTGGTGGCAAAGAATTAGTTAAAATGTTTGGTGGTAAATCATATAAAAACTTATTGTGGAATGGTAAGAGAGTAACTCCTGAGCAATTAATTAAATTAAGAGCAAAAAGCTCTTACAATAAATTACCTGAAATGAAGGAGTATAGAAAAGCTAGAAAGATAGCTCATTATAATATAGAAAAAGATTATATGATGCTTAAAAAAGCTGGTCGACCTATACCCGGACCATTAGAATCTTATATTAAACCTTTTTTATCTGAAGCTACTGAAGGTAAAGTTACACGTACTGTTGGTAGAGATAAGATGAACCTTATTAAAGAAAGATGGGATAAAGAATTAAGTGGAACTTTCTCTGGTAAAAACACNAAATTTTTTCTGAATAAAAATACGAACCCTGATTCTGTTAATTGGGATATGATGAAAGACCCAGTATACCATAACCTTATGGTTGACTTACAGAATAAACCCGGTGGTAAAGGGCTATATTTTACATTAGATGACCTTATGGACTATGGTAAAGAAAAAGGTCTTAATATGAGAAGGACTAAGAGTGGTAGTGTTCTTTTAGATTATTCTCCTGAAGCAAAAAGTAATTATTTAAAAGGCGGCACTAGAGCAATAGTTGAGTTTAAACAATCCGGTAGAAGAGTCAGACCAGAATTTGTTAATTCTGATGTATTTGATTTATTTGGTGCTCCTATAGGCGATAATACTATTATAATAAGCGAACCCTATAGACCGGGGCTAAAGGCTATTAACTTTTTAAAGAAAGAACCAAAGGCGTATGGTAGTGGAGCCAGAAAAGATTTAAAAAAAGTACCTCAACCTGAAAATAAACTTTATGATGTTGACCTAAGATTTGCTAACTTTAAGCCTAAGGAATTTATATCTGAACAAAATAGAAAAGTGATGGATGATATAAATTTAATGGCTAAAGATGCAACAAAGAATTATACGACAAAGATGGACCCAGATTTAAAAGAGCGTTTGTTAAGGCGAGCGACAGCGGGTGTGGCTATGGGACTACCAGTTAGTTACGGAATATACGGCTTATTTGACGAAGACTGATTCCTGTTAACGGACAATTAAAAAAAGAGGCGTTTAGTGTGCCTCTTTTTTTGTCCCTATTACACAGTTATCGTAGTATTTGCATCCGTTTTCTATAGTGCAGGGTTTACCTGCTTTTTTTATATTTAGTATTTGCCGCATTCCAACTCTTCCGTCTTTCCTTATTACTTCTATCATTACACCTAGACACTTACCAACATCGTAGTTGGCACAATGTCTTCTAGCGTTTTGCTCTAAGCGTTTCATAATAACCTCTCTCTAGATTGGGCACCTGACGCCAACCATTTTTCATTTATCATTCCTTCATTCTTTTTTGGTTCCAGTATCGCTAGGAACGAGGTTCTTCCTCGCCTTGATGTATCCATTATCGCTACTCTGGTTCCTCACTGAGCGACCTTCGGGTCACAAACTCAGAACTTTAAATGAGGTGCCCATCTATTTTTTAATCGCAGTTACTACCGGGTATACACTTTGTAGGTGCTGATAACGGACTATCGTTTTCGTCACCCGGGTCGTGAGGACTGTGGTCCATAACCTTGTTGATTGGGTTATCAGTTTGACCTATTCTTTTATCGTCCTCGAATGTCCAGTTACACGCTTTCTTCATTTTTATAATAAGGTCGTGTATTTCATTAGCTGTAGATACTGCGTTTTCTCTCCAAGCTTCTTCGTGTAANGCGTGTAAGCCTTTAAANACATACATTAAATCGTTAACCTCTACTTTGGCTACACGTTTTTGTTTTTCTTCACGGTCTGCTTGTAATTCTAATGTGTAAGCTGTTAAATAAACAACTAAGTCTAAGACTTCATCGACTGCTTCATCTATATTTGATAGATTACGCTCACGTCTGATAGGTACATCTCTGTTGTATTCTTCGTGTCCCTTGTCTAAACGTGCTTTGATAAGGTCTATTATTTTTTCATTGACCAAACCCATTAGTATCGTCCTCCCTTTGCTAGTTTCTTCATTACATAACTACTCAGCTCTTCTGGTAGTTCTCCAATTAGTTGAATTAAGACTGTAAAATCTTCTTCATTTAATGGACCTTTTCTAGTGTTACAGGTCCTGCAAATAAGCTGTAAATTGTCTTTAGTTGATGGACCATCTTTAGAGAGGGGTATTATATGGTCACAAGCAATCGTTCTGAATGTCAACTGCTTGTCACAATACCTACACCCCTCTCCATAAGCCTCTAAGAATAACTCTCGTATTTCTTGAGCACTTATATCAAACTTTACATCATACTGTTCACTTCGCCGCTTTAGCGAACTTCGTAAACTCGACATCTTAGCTGAAAGCTTTTTATATGCTTTTTGCCAATAGGTTTTATGTATTGGCTCTAGGACCTTCTCGAAATTAGATTTGTTGAGGGGCTTGCATAAATTTTCTTTTTGCATAAGGCGTATTTAACCACTTCCTTCTTTTCTGTTTACGAATCTGTAGCTGTGCTAATCTTTCTGCACCAGCTCCCTTGGGGTCCATTTTACCACTTTTAATTAAGCCTTCATATAATTTAATCAAGCTGTCAAGTGTCATATGGTAATCTGCTCGATGTGCAATTTTCATATACTTCTCCAGTATTTGAGTAATTTTTGAATAAAGCCTTGACTAGGTTTAGCACCTGCCAACTTATCTAGCTTGTATTCTATTCTATGTAGTCTGATTACTATGCTTAAGAAAAAGCAAAGCATAAAAAATACGTATGCTTCCCACGCTAGTAGAAAAGGCACTGTATTTTCCATTATAGACTCAAAGTAAAATCCAATATTATCCATATTGTATCATCTCCTTATTTATAAGATAGGGGTAGCAAAAGGAACTAAGAGGGACAAAACCAACCCTCTGAGGATATGTCAATAAACCAAACTACCCCTTATCTTGTGACGATGCTAAGCTAAACTATACTCAGCATATTTATTACCCGTATGAGCCTTTACTCTTTCCATAATTACATTATGTCCATCCGCTCTTATACTGTGTATAACTGCGGCGAGTCTAAAGCATCCACATCTGTTTAATGCCATCATCGGTGTTACTTTAACACCTGATTCCAGCAATTCCAGAATTACGGTTTTCTGTGATTTTCTATTTCTCGGCATCTGTTATTTTCCTCCATAACAAAGTGTAAGTGTACGCCAAAGCGATAAACTGAACAACTAAGGTCTAGGTATTCGTTATTTAACAAGATTCCGAATTGAATAAACCGGAATAATGTAACAATAATTCCACCTACGGGTAAAGCAATATCTATTACTCTTCCCACTAGGACCTCCTGACTCGTTTAACCTTATTAATGAAAGCTCCAGATACAGCAACTCCTGCTGTTAAATCCTTTCTTAATTGCTTTTTATCAATAACGGTTTGTTGTTTTACTTTCTTGTACTCATCAGGTATGTTGTCTTCGTTTACTATAGCTACCGGACCATAGGTTTCATAAAGTTTATATCTGGCAGTGTCTGTTTCATAGACACCATCATTTCCAACTTCCTGAACTACCATAGGTATCAGTGTTTCATTAAAGTATTTCTTTAACGATTCTGTAGCCTTTCTTCTAACTGATAAGCGTTGTTGTTCTTTCTTAAGGGCTTCAATTTCAGCATCTATTAAATGCTGTTTTCTATCAATATCAACCATAAAATGGTCAATATTGTCGAGCTTTCTACCGATGTCTTTCTTAGTGACTTCCATAGCACTAGTTAATACCAGTGCTTCGTCTTCATCTGCAAATTGTAATTGCATATCTAAATCAATGAAGTCACCTATTAGCTCTCTAGTAGTTTTTTTAGCCATTTTTATCCTTCTGTACTGCTTGTTCGATTATGAGTTCAAGTTCTTTACGCATACTGCGTTTGTTCTCTTGAGCTCGTTTTTGTAGTTTAAGTTTGACCTCTGGGTCAACTTCTGTTTTGACGATTTGCTTTGGAACTCTCATTACATTCTCCTTGGTAATCTGAAAGATGGTGTCCAATTCAATTCAACATCGAATAAGTCGCCATCACTGTTCTTAAATAATGAAACAGTCTTTTCCGTGGAGTTTTGTTTTCCATTTATACCTATTACTTTACGTGAAGCGTTTTCTATTGCACCTGAGCCCTTACCAGCATATATGTCAAGAATTTGATTTCTTGAATACTCTCTGGCTACCTGTGATATTTGAATGATTATAATATCAAGGTTTACTGCTAGGTTAGATAGATAGTGAGATATATACCTCACTTGTTCGTACTCTCCTCGTATGTTGCTGGGTGTTTCTACTAAGTCTATGTAATCAACAACCACTAAATTAGGTTGCAGGTCACGTATAGTCTTTTGTATCATATCCGGCGTAGGTGAGACTGTCTGTATGTTTAAATGCTGTAAATACTTATTGTAGCTTTCACTAACATACTTATAGTTCCTTGTAACATCGTCTTTACTCATCCCGCTAACAATTTGTTGGTTCCGTCTGTGCATATACCAACCACTAAGCTCTAGTGATAGAAATAGTGTAGGTATTTGCCATTCTTGTTTAATTTCATCGTTAGCGAAGTCATAGCCCAGAGCTATGTTTTGTGCTAAGGCTGTTTTATTAGCACCAGTAGGACCGAATATAGTTACCAGTTCACCCGGATATATATTACAGTCTCTATCGTTTAAGCCAAACATTTGTGCAAGATTTATCATCTTACCAGTAAAGTCTGACTCCAGCCTATCTTCTAACTCGTTTTGTAAGTCAGTAGCTGTTTTTATTTCCACTAGATAGTCCTTATTTTTATAATGTACACACTTAGGGTTACATACTTTTGCTAATAATTCATCGTGACATCCATATTTATAACCATAGTTATATGTCGATTCAACTTTATCAATTACTATTTGAGTATTAAGTTGATTGTCATTCCAATGTAGCAGTGCCGCCTTAGTGGCGTCTGATGGTATCCCGTTTCTTCTAAAATGTGACGCTATGCGAAGCAAAGTATGATTACGATTACCTTTATTAGGTCCATCGTTGTACAGCTTTTGTACGCACGGTACCACATTACTAGGTTCGTTAATCTTTTGCATACTTCTAACTTTAGGTACTTCAGTTATTATCCTATCAGATAATGATTCATCACCCCATAAATCGTTTTGACCGTAATCAAGACGTCTACCTGATGCTAATTTCACTATACCTGTATAGTCTAATGTATGTATTTCTGTATTTGTCAGAGGTATTTTATATAACGATGATTTTACATTTAAAGTGTGTGGCAATCTAATGATGCTAGTTCTAGTGTATACTGCTGGGTCTGGGTCAAATTCCTCAAGCATTTTCATCATTGTAGCTTTTACAATAAACGGCAGGTCAGGCGATGGTTCAAAACCAAAGCATTCTGCTGATACATCTATGTGATAACCAGTACCACTATAGTATACAGCATAATTGCCATCCTTTAAACACAATTCCTTATTTATAAAATCAAGGAGTTGTCTTGTTCTAGCTAACGTGTATTCATCTGAATCTTGACCTCTGTCTATATCAATAGGCACAGTGTTTATGTATCTTGTACCGAGAAAGTTCTTTATAGAACCATTGGCTTTGATAAATGCTAAAGCCTCTTCATCATATCGGTAAACTGATTTATAAACAGCTTGTTCTTGCCCTTGTTCATANACAATGTCCCATACATCATCTAAAGGAACGAGAGTCCCCCTTTTAGAGGGACTCCCGATTGCCATTTCAACAAACATTAAAACGGTGCTGAATCGTCTTGTGTTTGTGTTATACCACCATTGGCTGTTGGTGGTACTGCACCTTCTACTACTTCCTTGATAAGATTCTTAGACTTCATAAAATTTATGTAGCCCTCGATATCTTTCTTCCCCTCAGCAGTATTAGGGACCAACTTCGGAAATACAGTAGTGTATGTCTTAGTAGGGTCTTTACGTCCCTGCTCTTTATAGATATACGCTAAGTAATCTGTTGTTGGGTTTAGGGTATCGGTGACGTGGTTGATATTCAGGTGATTGACTAAGTCAATGCTGTTACCATCTCCGTCTACCATATTACCCTGCACATCTGGTCCACCATCGAAACCAATGGTGTCAAAGAGCCAGTAAAGTCTCTTTAGTAATGTACAGGTTTTTATGTTTCCATTAGGTTCTCTATCAAAAGACCCTGCAAGCTTCATTTCCTGAGGGTATTGCGAGTCTTGTACCTTTAAGGTAGCAACAAGATAGACATCAGCCCAATCAAATTGGTCTGATTTATCCTGCCAATCAAGAACTCCTACTGGACAAAAACCTAGCCACTTAGAACCTCCACCACTGGAAGTACCCAAGTCACTAGGACGAAAGCGAGTATTACTCATTCTCATTCTCCTTGTATTTTAGGATTTCGTTAGATATAGCACTATACTCAAACGGGAGTATTTTCTGAGCAAGAGGTTTTAGTCGTGAACCGACTACTCTCTCGTCATACGCCTCAAATGAGATATAATACTTTCCGTCTTCTTTACTAGCTGTCGTGTACCCTATAACATCAGCTTTAGCGGCTAATGAGTATCCTAAACCTCTAGGAAGTTCAGGTGCTAACTGCACTTTGCCATCTTGCATTTGTGATGTTTTAGAGTGACTTACTAGTACTAAGTTCCCGCCTTTCTTTTTCATAAGGTCTTGGAATCTTTTGAGGACATCTAGATTTTTACGTCTAGCTTTACCCCAATCAGCACCCCACTGACCTTCTCCCATAGCTGTTATACCTAGTTCATTGATAACTGCGTGTTCAATCCACTCGTTAACTTGTCCTATAGTGTCAATAACTATGGTGTCATACGGTAATTCATCCCACTCTTTAGCAAGCCAATTATATATCTCTATCATAGAGTATACATCTTGAGGCTTACCTTTATCATTACCAGAACGATGTTTAAAACCTCGCTCATTTGGTGGGATTATTTCAGTTTTAGGCTGACCGCCTTCAACTATCTGTTTTCCGTCTTTCATAACGGCTCTTATAGGAGCGTTTAAACTGGTGCAAGTAACTACATTAGCGTTATTAACAAAATCACTCCCTAGGTCGGTGTCAATTATTATGACACCATCGTGACCTAAGGGAGACCATTTTGATACTGCTGTAGTTTTACCAGTTTTAGGCTGACCTATGATTAAGTATGTCAATCCCGATGGCATTGCTGTCCAATCGGTCGAGACTTTCCTTACTTGTATCAATAGATACCTCCTTACTTGTTACAGGTTTTATTAAAGTACCAAATTCTACCATATTTGGGTTCAGGCTGGTCCAAATATAGTCATAATATACAAGCTGTGCAACTATATTATATACTTGAGCCAATCCTAATGATACTATATGGTTAGTAGCAAATACGGTATGTTTCATACTGCAAGGTGCGGCAGGTATAGTATGCGTGGGTACCCAGTGCTTATCGTAGACCTCTACGTGAGCTGGAGTGCACGTTACCATCTCTACACTAGTGGCACCCATACGCAAATCAATAAAGAAACTTCTACTCCATTCAGGATGTGCCCAGTATTCGTGAGCTGTTTCTTTCCATTTGTTGAATACCATCTTTCTTGATTCCATATCATCTGTGCATACTATCATTTTAGAAGTGACTTTATCATTTATACCAAAGTTTTCCATCGGTATAAACTCTTGCCAGTCTTCTGCGTACCTTTGAAAGAGACCCTGTGCTGAATCTCTTTTAGCATTACCTGTTTCATCAACAGGATAGGCTGTGGTACTTAAGTTATGGTCTTCTATAACGTCACCGTCATAACCTATAACTTTGTGCCATCCCATCATTGCCAAACCTTGTATTAAGAAAGAGCCAATACCGCCTAATCCTACTACTGATACTTCGTTTAACTGTTGTAAGGGTACTAAATCCTTATTTCTAAGGAATCTTGTTTTTATTTTATTTGCCACTCAATAAACTCCTTCAACATTGCGTGTGCNGCTTCTTCCGAACCGAACATAGCAACGTCTTTTATGCGTGTAGCNTCTTCATAAAGCTTGTTACGCTGGTTAACGATGTCATTATTTTCTTTAGCTTGTTCATTCTGGAGCTTTTCTTTATACTCGTGATATCCTTTTAACATAGGCTCAATATCTATACTGCCTAATCCAGTTCCTCCCCAATGAATGTCTTTTCCATCTCCTAGTACTAAATCAATAGCTTCCCATACTTTATTAATTTCTTGTGGGTATCTAATTTCTCCATTAGCCAGTCCCATTTGAGCTATAGCTTTGTTAGTTCCACCTTTTACGTCTTTTAACTCAGCTACTTTTTTCTGGCAAATTTCATCAATGCGTTTACAAAAATACTTTTTTTGTGGTACAGTCATCATATACTGTTTCTCCTTATTTATTTATTAAGATGTTGCAAGGCAGTGTCCGGCTTTATAAGCAGACGAATCCTCTTTCACGTAGTCGGTTTTATTAGCTACTGGCTTCAACTGCCTTGCGTTATGTGGAAGGGTGCTTGGAAAGGAAAGGGACTGAGCGGCGGCGTTTAACTCGCTGTCATAAATCCGGGATGCGACCAAAATTCAGAGCAACCCAGCCCCTTTACCAAATATACACCGTTTCATTTATAATATCAATAGAAATTTCTTCCTAGTGCATCTATATACAAATGTGGGTCTATATTTGGGCATTCCTTGCGTGCTTCTTCGATAAAATCGTGATACGTCATTTCTGCATTTTGAAAAGCATCGTGTAATTCTTCCATTTTCTGGACCTCGTTGTCAGGTACGTCAGTTTCTTGGTCCCAAGCAAATGACTGATTTACGTTCAGATTTTTTTTTGCAGGTTCTGCTGGTGCTGTAACTCCGTGTCCTCTCCATCCATATCCACCATAGTTATAGCCTCCGAAAGCTGATATTTGATTTGTATGTTGATTTACATACGTTATCTTGTTTTCTTTCTTTTTGGCTTTCTCTATTTGAGTGGCTTCTTGTTTCCATTCCTTTGGAATGTCAATATTGACAACCGGTGTTACTACTTCACCCTCTACCAAGTTTGTAAATCCAAACTGGTCTTTATACGTTAGGCAACAATCAAATGGTTCTCCACTTGATGCAACTACAGTACTAAAGAATATTCCGTCTTTAACGGCTTGGTCTTTAGCTGTGTCTTTATCTGTTCCTGATAGGAACGCACCCATAGTATGATGAGAGTGTATTAATCCTAANAAACAGTCCTTTAAATCAGGGAATCTTTTATATATCTTAGGCAATAGCTTACCCATTTGGTCCCCATCTAGTTCTGTTTCTGTGCCGTGTCCCAGATGTATAGGCTTAAAGTACTGTAAGCTAACTTCCGTTGGGAAGTTGTCTTCGTCAGTCTTATCTATGCTATACCACGCTGGTCCACTCCACTCTACTTTCTTAAACCTAGAAAGCAGATAGTTGATTTTGTTCTGAATCATCTCCGAAATGTGTATCTCGAACTTTGATTCGCTTGTGCTTGTCTGTTGCATTTAACAACCTCCCTGAGCTGTAGTTATGAATGACTTTTGTATAGTATTCAATGCCTATACTTGTAATGTGGTCAGAATACTTTGTTAAAGTATCACTGTTCCCCAAGTCCTCTTTATATCCTCTTACAAAGTTTATTAAACCTTGCACTTGAGAATATGCGTCATTCTCGTTAATGAAACTTGAATCTCCTCCATATAAATGAATGAAATTCCTTAATGTCTCAAATGGTACGAACATATCGTCTTGCATTCTGGCAAAATACCAAGCAATATCTTTCTTAGCTGTGTCTTCGTCTATAGGTCTGTCGAATCTGTCTCCAGTGATATTGTTTACTACTCTCTGATATGCGAAAAGATGTTCCCAGTCTATTGATTCATCATCCCTAGTACTTCTAGTAGTGCTTTTATGCTTACCATCATCAATACATCTCTGTAAGAGCTGTGTAGGTGGCGGCATAACATTACTTGTTCTATACCAAGGTTTATTAATATACATAGCTGGTTTTCCAGTCATAGCTTCTACTGTTAAAGCAGAACTATAAGAATCTGGTACTTGAATCGCTCTCTTTATATGGTCCATAGAAACATAATAAATATCATTGAGAAAAGTAAAGAATCGTCCTGTACTTTTGAATAGTTCGTCTTCTGTATCTTTAGCAATATAAGTATTTAGCCCTGTACCCATATATAAATCCATTAACCTTGGAGCCCAAGTGTTATCGAAATCATATAATTGTGCAAACGCTACACAGGCTCCTTCATTAGCTTCCAGCCATCGTCCAAAACTTCCTCTGCGTGGTAGTCTAACATCTTGTCCTGTATACTTATAATCTCTACTAGATAGAGAATACCATAATTGCTTATTAGCCATATAATGACCAAAAGGCATTGCTTTTTTAAACCACATTGGAAATCGTCTGTAATCCTGATACACTGAGTTAATGTTCCAGAATGCGTCATTTGACGTCCAAGTATTTAAAAATGCTTTTGCAACATTTACCAATGAAGGTATATGTCCTGTAGAAATAGCTTGAGACCAAGCATTTGCCCATCCACCTAAACAAGGCTGTCCATCTTCACTTACGTGAGGGTGTGCAGGTATGTCGTGTGTCAGGTGAGCTGTTGCTTGATATTTCATTTGATAATTTCTATCAGGTTTCCATCCTTTCATTTGGGATTGTATTACCTTATTAAATATAGGTGAGCCTACATCGTCACCAGATAATACAATACGTACATCAGTTGGGTGAGATGTATTAAATAATAAGGAATGTGAGGGTAGAGTATAATTAACAGTACCTCTAAACTGAGGTTTGCCAACTCTTACCGCAAATTCTTTTCTTAATTGTCCATCTCTGTTAATAAATTCCCAAGTATGATGTATCTCGCACTTTTCCATTAGAGTGGCGGCTAACTCTCTTGCGTCTTTATGGTCCCAGCCTGTTTTATTCTGGTAAATCCAGTTGGCTTTTATCCATTCAGTCACATACTGTTTGATTTTCATCAAATTGCTCATTTTTACTCCTGTTATTAAAAAATTTTCATAGGTGTGGGGACTCCGAAGAGCCCCCACTTGCCTAATCTCATTTGCTTACGCTAGACCTGAAGTTACCTTATCAGTTACGAATGCAACAAAATCGTCATCTCTGAGATTTGTGTTAGCTTCCGCTTTCTTTGCGTTCACGTTAATTGTGGTGTTGTCTAATGACATACCTAAGGCTTCAGCTAATCCTGCTGGATTGTCTGCTTCCATAGTCTTTACTACACCACCAAAGGTCTGTACTAGTACTTTTGCCATAATCAGGCTCCTTTGACGTTAAGAGGTTTTGAAGATTGCTTACGAGGACGTCCTCTCTTAGGCTTATTCAATGCCGTAGCCTTACCGTTCTCTAAAGCAAGTTCTAATTCATTCATTTTGAATGTGATACCGTTCAGTCTTCTTTGATGTTGCCTCACTTGGTACCAAATTGCATTAGTACTCTTTTTCCAAGGCATCAATATATATTTAAGTATCCTTAGTATTTTTCGCATTAAAGCGTCTCCTTTATTTAGGGTTAACAAATTTAATATCAATCTTCTTCTTCTTCGTCACGCACTTCCTTAATGTATTTACAGGAATAAAGTGAGCTATAGCACTCTTTACTCTGTATGGTGTTTCTACATTTAATAAGAAATACGCTAATTGACGCATAGGAGTCTTCCTTTTATCTTGAGTAAAAGGTTTGATTCCCATATATCTACAATAGATACCCATAGTCATTTGATATGTTAATGCTGATTTACCATTTTCTAGTATTCTATGGAACATTCCATTAGCATAAGTTTTACCTAATGCTCTTTCTAGCCATTTAATACGAGATAAATGTGTCGCTGGTATGGAAGCACCTTTTATGTATCTCCATAAGTACTGATTACCATTGATTAACATCGTATCTTCATTAGCGGCAATAAACATTCTATCATACACTTCGTGTGAATTACTATTATGTTTAATAACGCTTACTTCTACTTCTGATTGCTTCTTCTTGTTTTGTTTAGCAATCTCACTTAATGCGATATATCGTCTATGCCCATCAACGATGGTCATATCATTTGCTACAACAATAGGGACTAATAATCCGTTGTCTCTTATATTGTTAGCGAGTACATTTGTCTTCTTCTCACGCATAGGTGGATTAAAGGGTGATGGCACTAATTTATCTAGTGTCACTTTTTTATACTGCATTCTGCCTCCTTTTAGGCGTTGTTAATGAAAATATAAAAAATTATAAGGGTGCAAGGGGGATTGAACCTTCACAGTTTTGGACATAGTCCTTATAGTGATTACCCCCCTATCGCAGGTTAGTTTTGTTATTGCTCTTTCGAGTCACGTTTACATCTACTCATTTGGAATCTCTTCCTTACGGCTACGACTAAAAGCTGTTAACTCCGGTATCGTATCACATACCTTGACAAATTACTCTGTCTTAGGCTGTCGACCTACTAGCAAGTGACTACAGACGATAACACTCGCCTATCACTTTATGATGTTCCGTTTTACCAAACTTGTTATCTGTTTAGTTATCCACAACGTACAATTACCCTTGACGGACTGCCTATGACCCCTTTGGCTCTTTGACAGTAAGGCTCCATTGACTGGACAAACCAGCCCTAATTAACATCCCTGTTAATATGAAACGCTCATAATTGCCCTAGGATACCCGCTTGGTTCAGGTACCTTCCTAGGCTTTGCAACGTGAATATGCTTGGATGTACGGTCCTTGCCTACTCACTCCCTTAATATTAAAATCTTTAAAAATGGAAAAGGGTCTAGCTCTTACACGTATCGCTGACGGCTGTTAAACTGTGTTACCAGCAAGTGCGTCTTTAGATGCCGATGGTCTAGACCCTGTCGGGTTGGATTATTGTTCTTCTTCCAGAAGGGAACGCATATCGTCTGGTTCCACTACGTGCTCACAATCATCGCATATAATGCCTACTTCTGAGTCTGCTGATTCACTTGAACCATATTCCTCGAATGTTGTATTTGGTGATGCACAATTTGGGCACTCATACGGTGATGTGTCCCCTCCTGTCGGCATTGAAACTATCATTTACTCTCTTCCTTTATCAGTCAAAGCTCTTTGCCTCCAATAGTCTACTTGTTTATTGAGGTGCTTCATTTGTTTAACGTGGTAATTAGCTACCAGTATTAAACAGAATGTACTGATTAATAGTAACAAATAGCCAGTCACTAAGAGTAAATCTAAATAATCTGATAAAAATAAGTATCCGTCTATCACGTGATACCTCCTTCGGCTGTTACAATGAATATACGACCATCTTCGTCAACTTCTACATCCCAGCCGTCCATTTTTGCTAACTGGTCAATATAATCATCAGTTTGTTGTACTTTTTCGTCTAACTCTCTTTCGTGCTCTTTTAACATATTATCGAGTTCTGTTAACGAGTACTTAGAAAGTTCTATTTCAGATAGTTGGAGCACCTCTGAGAGATACTCCAACCATTGTGATTTGACCCTACCCACAGGTCGTTAATCCTCGAGCTCTCCTGAAAGCTCCAAAGTGGGTTTCTGCTCTGACGGTGATGAGCCTACCGTTAATGATGAAGTGCCATTTAGGCTTTTTGTTCTTCTTCATTTGTCCTCCGGTTGATTACGGGTTAACTGAAATCTAATGGATAGGCTACCCAATCTTTGTTAAACAAGAGAGAGATAAGGATGGATGCGGAGTCCATCTCGATTGAGTAGCCTTGGGAAAAAATCAGTCCTTCCAGATATGCCTGTCTTGATATAATAAAGTGCAAAATGCACCTAGTATCATACATAGAGCAATTACTAGTAAGGCTCCTAATGTTTCCATTAAGAGTCTGCTTTCTTCTCATCTTTAGCCTTAGACTT
>JGI25132J35274_1000151_pt1 | contig 19054 bp, 27 predicted proteins | sample ETNvirenome_6_30_FD_35274 | JGI IMG/M metagenome (IMG submission 35274)
AAAAGATTATATTCACCTATAACCTTCCCTTGTTGATCCACCATGAATTGTGTATATACACAACCTTTCTTTGTATCTAACTTTATTTTTAAAGGACTTAGCTCGTGCTTTTTTATTAGTTTTGATTCCTCTTCATTTAGTAAGGGATGTATCTCATATAAATAAGCTTTTGTTATATAAACAAACTGATCCCCATCAGGCTGGTAGTTATAAGGTTCATGCTCCTGACGATAACGAATTTCATCTTGAGGAGTTGCCCCAACCATACCCGAAGGATGATTGCTACTATAAGCCCCACTGTCGGCAGCCCCTTGTTGACCTACAGCGGAAAGATTACTTAATGAAGCATCTGTTACATCCCTGTCAGCAGGAGATACGGGAGATCCAAAAGCTCCAATATTACCATCTGTAAATTGTTCAGGCATTAATTAAAAGACGGAGGGAATACAGTAGTAGTTTCTTTTATATAACCACCCCTAGCTTTTTGTTGAGTTACCCTAGCTTCAAGACCATCGACAGCTAACTGAAGAAGATTGGGTGGGTCTGTGACAGGTAAGTCTTTAACATAAGCTGTATATTTATAAACAGGGTCAGTAGTTCCTGTAGTAAACCCAACTGAACCNCCATTCATTAAACAAGCTGGTATNCTTAAATTTATATAAGGAGTAGAAAATGCAAAAGATTGAGGCTGCATAGCTTTAGCTGAAGGAGCAANTCCAGCCCCTTCAAACTCTATAACTTTATATTCTTTTTTAACTACCGCTTTACAAGGCCCACTATATCCTTCTGGATTCATATGGTACTCTGGATTATGCTGAACTTGACCATCATGTTTTTCCCAAGCCACAGAAGAAATACTCTCTAATACAGGTGGGAATGTAAAATTGATAGAAGTGTCTAGTTCTTCAATAAGTAAAGTGGTATTTGAGTTGATTGTTCCGTCAGTAGTTGTCCCTGCAATCGTTTCTGTTTTTACAACTTCAAACCAATCTAAAGATACCTGCCTCCCTTCTTTATAAAAAGCGACTGCTTTCTTAGGATTACTCCCACTATCTCTATATTCTATGGCAGTACCCCAATAAGAATTATCAGCGTCAGAAATTAAAGTCTGTATATTTGAAGAAGCTCCAGTAGGAGTCTCTCCCAACGCAAAATAACTAACTGTTGTTTTTAAATTAGAACCTGATAACTCATCCCACCTCAAGGTTTCAATGTCTTCTCTAATAAAATAAACCCTTTGCTCAACAATAAAATATCCATCTAATTCTGGATCTCTTAATCTTTTTTGTTGGCGGGACATTAGGATATATCCTTTGCCAGTAAAGTTAGCTGAAGAAGGTTCAGTGGGCATAGCATCACCAGCCTCCAGAGATGCATCATCTTCTTTAAAATCAGCTCTCGGTATGACATACGTCCTGACTACAGTATTAAACTTAGAGCTTCCTAAACTAGCTTGAGAATATTCAAAGTTATATTCATCTTGGCTAGCCCTAGAAGCAGCGTAGTAGTATTGGTATAACTGCCCCTCGGCATCAAACTGTTTAACGTAAACTAGTTTGTGGTTAGGGAACTTAGTAGTGTTTGGGTGTGCTGACCCATAAACAGGGGGTGTTTTACCAACCCGTTGTTTATCTACAGTCTCATAAAATAATAAATCTTGAACATTTGGAGATACAAATGTTAATACTGACTGCCTTTGAGGGCTTGGTTGATTTCTCTGTACAGGCACTTTTCTTATTAAGCTTCAGTTAGTGTATAACGATATCCAGTGAAATACACTAAATCTACTGTGGACGAAGCCCCATAATCACTTGTTAAATCTTTTTTAGTAACTCCATCTAGTTCGTATACTGTTCCAGTTCCTTGCGTAGAAATTTTAACTATATATTTATTGGTGTTGCTGTTTACATTAGTTTTGCCTTCCATTATAGCAGTTCCAACAGCACCAGCATTACTATCAAAAGTAATAACTCCTGCGCTTGTTACAGAAGTAACACCCAAACCATTGTTAGTAGCCGTAGGGCATTTAACATGGACTGGATGATCAGGGCCAACAGAGATTAAATTCACTAAACCTGCTGGTATACTAATATCATAAGCAGTTCCCCCATCAACACTGACAGAAAGACTACCAACAGTATTTGTGTTCTTAATAATTAATAACCCCTCATGCTGGGGATCAGATCCTGAAACAACGAGAGTACCTACATCTATAGCACTACCAGCAACTAAAGCTCTCGCTCCTCCTGCTGAATACTCATTAAATTCATTTGCATTACTATATGGAGATGCTGTTGTGCTATATGTCTCACTATGTACATGATTACCATATACCAGCCTAACATTTCCTGAGATTGAAGTTGGCATCCTTAATTATAGGTCTAAAGCAAGCAAATAGCAAGCTCCCCACCCCCACAGTACTTGTGAAAATTAATTGACTTATCACTATATAAACCGACTATCAAACATGGAAAAATTATTTATAGCGACTCCAACATACGGATATCAAGCCTTTATAGATTATATGCACGGTTTGATTAACTTTGTGACTAGCACACCCCCAGAAGATCTAGAATATGAAACGTCTTTACACCTACACTCTGGATCTTCCCTAGTCACACACGCTAGAAATAACTGTGTGCTTGAATTTTTAAAGACGGATTGTACAAAACTTCTATTTATAGACTCCGATATAGGATTTGAACCCGAAAACATTTGGAGGCTTTTAAGAAAAAATGAAGATGTAGTTCTAGCTCCTTATGTAGTTAAAACTTATTCAGGTGAAGAAAATAATAATTTTGTTGTTCACTATAAAGATCCAAGCAACATAGCCGTAGATGAACAAGGTTTTATAGAGATAGAAGCAGGGCCAGCAGGTTTTATGATGATAGATAGAAAAGTTTTTGAAAAACTACACGAAGCCTATCCTGAGAAAAAAGTTTTTATACGCCACCTTATTGAAGGGGTCGTAACAGAAGAACCAAACTACTACACATACTTTGATTGTAGCACTTCAGAAAATGGACACTCAGGTGTAGGTGAAGACTTAGCTTTCTGTAACCTATGGACAAAAATAGGAGGTAAAATATATTGTGATGCCCACGCAAAGCTTACTCATTGTGGTTCAAGATTATTTAGTGGGGCTTTAATTGAATCTTTGGTAGGGAAAGAATAACCCTTACATAGAGGAAGCTTCTCTAAATATCATCAAGGCAGCTTCAGTTGCTCCGATGTCTCCAGAGGCTAGTGCATTAGCTAACTCAGGCATCATCATAACTAACTCCTGCAAGTCCTGCATTTGTTCTTCAGACTGTTCAGATTCATCTAAAGATTCTCCATATATTGTTTCGTATAAAGCTACAAAAACTTCATCACTAGGAGCTGCAACTTCTGGCGACTCAGAATTCATTTCTTCCTCTACACCATCCTCAGTCATTTTTTCTACAGAAAGATCATCTCCTTCTTCGGGTAGTACACTTACAAGCTCATCGAGCATAGCATCTGTGCTAGTCTCTTCAGTTGATTCCATTGGTTGTTCTGCTACTTCGGCCATAATGNATTAAAAAATAACCCCGATCCCCATTTTTGCAAGAGGATCGAGGTTATTGTGAAGTATTTATGTAAGGTTCCTTTTAAGAACCCCNCATTAAATTAAACAGCAGCAGGTGTAGCGGAATCTCTCTTGAAGAGAATCACATAACCAAAGTCTGTCTTAATAGGCTTGGAAGCTGAAGCCATGATACCCCTGAAGAAACCAATGTTTCCATCTGGGTTACGCACGATATCAGGAATGTTAGTCCACTTGAAGTCACCTTTATAGCTGACTGGATCAAATGAAAGACCACTTACATTAGTGACAGGCGCAGGAATCAAGGACTCCATTACATCTTGGTGTAAGATGTAAGCTACTTCGATAGCAGCACTATCGTAAGCTGCGTTCATTACAACTTTCTTGTTTGAGTGGTCTACGTCGTAGACAGGTACTTCAACAAGGTTGTCGTTTCCGCCAGTTAGAGCTGCGTTGAAACGTGGAAGCATGTCATCAATCAAGTGATAGAAACCTCTGAAAGACTTCTCAACACCTAAAGGAGCAATAAGATCACTCACTCTAGAATTGTTGTAACGTACATCATCACGGAATCCAGACTCAGTCATCAACTGATAAGATGCTTCTGATGAGCAAACCAATGTAAATACTGGTCTACCATTCTCAACTCCATGTGCATTGTTTCCAGCACCTTTACGCACAAGTTGGAAGTAAATCTTATCCAAAAGAGCGTTAGAGATGTTTGCAGTTGCATCTACAACGTTATCACTTGTTCCACCATCACCACCAGCGGTAGCAGCAGCATCTACATCTAAAAGCTCAGATGAGTCAGTAGAGTGTGTTGCTTTACCTTCAGCACCAGTAGCAAAGATAGAAGAAGCAGTTTTAGCGTAAACAACATTGTTACACTGCTTGTCGTACTGTTGACGGTAACGATTCTCCCAAGAAGAACGAGTGGACTCTTTAAGCAAATCCATAATCGCACGGAGTTGCTCTGTGCGGTGGGCTGCATAACGAAGTTCCTCTACGTTGATACGTGGAGATTCAATAACTGCTCTACTAAGGCTGTATGTTTTGAGAACTTTAGAGAAGTCAATGTGGTTAACATTGTCTCCACCTGTAGGTGCTCCTGTTGTAGACTCAGTTGAGTTAGCGATAAAACCAGCAGTTGCTGATCCTTGTGTAGTTCCTAGAGCACTCCAGTTAGTACCTACAAGAGCAGCAGATTCATCAAGATCTGCGTCAAGAGGAGACACGGGGAGAGCACGGTCATAAATCAAAGTGTTGAGTGTATAACCCATTCCCTCTGGGAATGTAGCTTGTTTAATAAGGTCAATCCAAGGGCTGGTGTGAAGAGTTGCTTTATGTATATCAGCACCAATTCTACCCGCTTCTTGGGTCAATATTGTGTTAATAGTTTGATCCGCAGCCGATCCCGATGCGGGGGCTGACAGACTGCTTGGAGGTCCAAAGGCCATTTTATTTGTTTTCTAATTGTTAAGTTATAGTAGTACAGACCTCTCCTGTTTCGTTCTGGAGACGATCTAAGTAAAGTTATTGGAATCTACTGAACTAGAACTATTTATGGCTAGAGCAACCAAGTAGATTGAGTATGGAACGGAACACAGCCCATTGATAACTTCCCACTAGAACTATTTATGGCTAGAGCAACCGTATGAGTTGTTAACATATATAAAATAATCTTATTTTATATATATGCAACAGCGTATTTTTAGAGCACTACCCTAGTACTAAAACTAACCTCACTTATTACCTTTTTTGTATTTAGGCTTTTTCGTCTTAGATTTTCCTTTTTTATAAGGAGCTAACGCTTTTTGTTTTGCTGTTTTGTGGTAAGGCATTTTAATTATTATAGCCTGACTTGGCTTTTTTCTTCTTTACAGAATTAGCTGCTTTTTTAACTGCAATAGCACGAGGAGCACGTTCTGGAACATCGGCATCAATAGCAAAACCTCCGCCTACTTCGGCTTCTTTCATTTGTCTAGTTTTATCATAGGTTCCCTTAGACATTTTAGATTCAGGGGCTGATCTCCTAGCTCTTCTTATGAAATTCTTTTTGTTTGGCATAAAAAACTATAAAACAAATTTAAGCTTTTTACAGTGGAAATTTTTAGACTTCATGCTTAGATTAACATATGAAGAAAATAATTGTATTACTCGGTCTAGCTTTTGCAGCACTCGCCAACGTCGCTTGTGACACAACTAATGCTAAAGTAGGTCTACCAATTCCATTCACAAACCCAGCAGTAAGGGTTAATCTTGAAACACAGGTTACACCACTACCACCTAAAATTTGTGTTGGTCTTGATGTAGTAGAGGATTAATCCTCTACTACTCCTATTTTTCCTTTATACCTTTTTCTACAGCGTCCATAAAAGAGATAACAACTGCGGTTCCTTTTTTATCTTCTTTTTTATCTTCTTTTTTAGACTTCTTTGCTTTCTCTTTTGCTTCGTCACTAAGGTCATCAAAATGAAATAGTTTCTCACTGTCTTCATTATGCTCTTTACCCGTGTGGACTTCACCATTAGGCATTTTATGTGACTCTCCTTTATAGAGAGTTCCGTCTTTTAAATAGTGTGGTACACCTTTCATTTTTTACTTTTTTTCTTTTTTGGTTTGTATTTCCTACCAGTTGCTCTGATAAATGCTTTTCTCTCCGCTTCTGTATACTTAGCGTTTTGTTTCCCCTCTGCTGTAGCTTTTCTTTTCCTACGTGTACCCGCTGCATATTTTGCAGATGATAACATTTTAATGGCTCTTTCAGGTAAGTAACGCTCTCCTGTTTCAGAGGACTTCTTACCAGATTTAGTACGCCACTTTTGTTTAGTCCAATCTTTTAAGGACTTCTGGGACTTTTTCAAAGCCATTACTTATAACCCCCACCTCTTTTTTTGTACATCATAGCAAGTAACTGAGCTTTACGTGCAGACCATTGACCTGCTTTGCCTCCTTTAGTACCTGCCATAATCTGACGAAACAACCGCTTACGCATCGTAGGCTTTGTATAATTACCTGCTTTGTTAACTGTTGATTTTTTCTTAGCCATTACCAAAGTTTTCTACATGCCCAATAACGAGCGGTTGTTTTATCTTTTGCGGTCTGACAATTATGCCTTGCCCTAAAGTTTTTACGTCTCTTAGGGTCTTTATGTTGTCTGAAATCTTGATAGTCTCTATGACCAAACCCTACTTTTTTAATCTTGTCCCCTTGCTTACCAAGCACAATAAACTTCTTCTTACTCCCCGCAGGAGCTTTCTTTGGTTTATTAAACCCAGCAAACTTCTCACCTCTCCATAGGATTTGCCCTGAAGGTAGTCGTTTGAATTTTGCCCTAGCCATAGGCTAGTATAAACTACTTTTATGCACCACTCAAGGCTGCACTAATAGCCTCTTCAAAGGATAAATCTGAAGGTCTACTAGAGGAACTATCCGCTTTTGGAGATCCTGATACCGTAGGCTCTGCGTCTTCGTACTCAGCTAATTTATTCATAAGGACTTCAGCTTCAGCACGAGAGGATAGGTATTCACGAACTATTGTAGGTAAAATTTGAGATGCTACAGAATTATAAGCAAAATCTACAGGATGTACTACTGATGGATCAAGATCTGAAGCTTTTGCTTCTATAGAAGCCATGTCTAAACCTTCTACTCCAGAAAGGAAAGGTAGTTTTTCACCGACTCTTTTTACTACATTGCGAGTAATCGCTTTACGTATTTCAACTTTTTCAGCTAATTCAGCTTGTTGCTTTTGCTCTTCTAAATACTGAGCTTCTTGTAACGCAGCATCGGCATTTTCAAACAACTGATTACGCCTATCTATGATAGGGTCTATATCTTCAATAATCCTGTAAATTGATGACTTATCCCTATCAGAAGCGTCAGGCAATAACTCACCTAGTTTAAGGTCTTGTTCTTCAGAATCATCTAAAGCAATAATATCAACTAAACTATCGTAATCAACGTCATACTTATCTGCTATAACAGAAGCTTTATCCATTAACCTATTTAAAGGTTCACTAACAGCTTCTTGATATTGAGTTGTATTTTCTAAATCACTAAAAGACTTTTCAATCTCGTACTGCTGTAAAGTTTCTTTTAATGCATCAACGTCACGGCTTTCTGCCATAGCGTTAAGCTCTTCCATTTTAGACGCTTGTTCTTTTACAGTTTGTCTAAGAGTATCAAGTTCTGATCGGTTAGTTTTAAGTTCGTCTTTTAATTGTTTAAACCTGTTAGCTGCTTTAGGTGTCCACTCATCTCCAATATCTTCAGATAAAGCTTCTAACGGCTCGTCAGTGTTTGGTTTTTCTGTACTCTCTTTTTTATCAGCAGATTCTTCAGTGGCTTCTGGTTCTGGACTTGCTTCTTCTTTTGGTTCTTCTATTTCAACATTTTCTAAAGGTGACTCAGTAATGTTACTCAAAGCAGAATCCAAAGCATCAAGGAAACTATCTTGAGTAGTTTCTTGTGGTAAACTTTCAACAGCCTCTGTTGATTCGGCTACTGGTGATTCTACTGTTGCGGTGTCTGTATGTGATTCCATTCTTCAGGTGTTACGTTTGTTTGGTTGTCCCCTTTTAATTTAGTTAGTTTATGTAAATCACTGAAAGCATCACGATATCCTGCGTACCATGCGTGACGGTTGCTGTTAACCTTCTCGTCTCCAGCAACTGATCCGAAAGTTGGTCCTGCTGTGTCTTTGAGAATTGCGACTGCCGTTTGGAAAGCCTCAGAATCCAAGACCGCTCGTAATTCTTCAATTCGTTTAACATCTTTGAACCACCTATCTATTGGAATAGGTAAGGCAACTTTTTTTGGCATCTATAAAATTATTGTTTTTGCAAGTCCATTGCGGTCTTCGCATCACGCAATGCTTGCTCTTGCTCAAACTTGGCTTGTTTTAACTGCATGTCAAGTTCAGCTTTTTGTTGTGCCATCTGCATTTTCATCTGATGCTCCTGCATTTTAGCAGTCATTGCAGGATCTTCACCACCTTCAGGAGTACCACCCGCTTCAGCAGCCTCACGCTGCATCTTTTGTACTTGTTTTGAGGTGTTATTTATCATCTCCTCTGCAAATTGAAGGGCTTGTTTAGCCTGACCAATCAAACCTTGCTGCATAGGATCTCCTGCTAACTGCTCCGCAGTCATTGCAATGTGCTCATAAAATGCTTGTAAGGCAGGTAAAACCTGCAACGGATCTGCCTGACCTGTATTCAAACGCTCAATTAACCCTGTCAAAGCTGGAATATGCTCCGCCAAATGAGCTGCATGTAATTCAGTCGAAACCACAGGAACAGAAATGCCTTCTGATAACTGTTGGTTCTCAAGATAAGCTATCTTACCATCAACAGTTGGGCGAGCACCCTCTACCACAGGAGCATACCTGTCAGCTAAATCATGCCCGACACGAGTAGAAACTATATCACGAGTAAGGTTCTTACGACCAACCTCATCAAACGAACCTGATATAGCTTGTAACTCCCGAAGGGCAACCAATCTATTCGCATACGAGCCATTGCCAATAGATCGGACGGCTTTTGTTCTAGCCAAATCCAATGTCTTGATAAATGATTCCTGTACCCCTCGGTCTGCACACCTACTATAAAACTCGTTAAGCTCTCTGTCTTGCTTCCCATTTACTATCCTCCTAACAATCTCTTTAAGAAGCCTGTTCCATGAAGCATAAAACAGGTTTAAGGAAGCACCAGATAATCGAGTACTAACATCCATGTCAGCAACAACCTGCATCTGATTCTTGTACGGTGAACTCTGATTAGGCCCATATGTACTGATAGTATCAGTATTCAAAGCTAACTGATTCGATATGTCGTTCAGTGCTGGCTGCACACCAGTACTCAAGTTAGGTGCTGCCTTCTCAATAATATTAACGTTGGGGGATAGGACGGCATATGCTCCATAATACGTAAACCCTAATTCATCTAACGCCCTCTGGTTTTCGGGTTGAATCATAACTGCCGATCCTAACATCGCACCGTCAATCATTTGGCAACGCAAGCGGTTGCTCGTCTGAATGTGGTTAAAGATACGATGCCCCAACCCCCGTATAGAATGATATGTTCCATTCGAGCCTACTCCATACGTAAACATAACATACGCATGTTCTGGCTTTTCATAACGGGAAATCTTCTTGTATAAAAAATCTTTGCAATCGCTTTCCGTAGATATGTAGTGAGATATACTCCCATCTAACTCACGTACCCAAAAATGTAACACAGATACTGTAGGGTTTTGATACCCTTCATGTATGTCGTTGTTTTTTAACTCAGACTGTAACGACTCCCAATCATCATAAATATTCTTATGATTCCTACGACCCCGTGTAGTCACGTTCTTCAAAAGAACCCGCTTAACCTCTTCAACATTCCAACCTACCTTACTAGCAGCTTTTGGGTTTTTGATGAAATTAAATAACTCATGTATGTGATACTGCCTACGACCAATCGCTACATCAATAGCCGACTCAGATGCAGGTGTTTGCCTCGGTATCAAAATATCAGCAAAACTACCCACCCTAAACTTCCAGTCATCAGGCGTGTCAAAGTAAGTGATCCCTGTACCATGTTTTATGAACGTCGTACAAAGACGAAGGTAGTGGGAATGGAAATCAGGCCAGCTACGCAACAAATGAGTTATCTCCTCAGAAACAATATCCTCTTGCTGAGTAATCTCGCTAGGCTCTCCCTGCGTACCCTTTACCTCCACTAGTTTTTCTAGTGAAGAGTAAAGGTCTACGTAGGCAGATAGCGATATATCCAAAAGACGTTGAGCCTCTCCGAAATTCAAATTAGTTTTAAGACCCTGACCGCTCGCATTTAGTTGCGCTTGATTGTAGGGATTAGCCCCATCAAACATTGCATCTACTCTGGCTCTGTTTACAGACGATTGCTCATCCGCTTTGCGAAGCCCTTCAAATATTTTTAACGCACTTTTTACATCTTTAATACGGCTCTGCATCGGTTTGCCGTCTTTGTCAAAAGCAGCTAAACCATCCAACTCCTGAAGGGCTTTTGGGTCATTATACATTAGTCAATAAATTTAAGGCCAATTTAGCTTTCTACAAGGGTGAATCTGATCCCCGTACCTTGAGTCAGGAATCATGAATCAGGGATCACCATACAGAGTCCACGATATGTTGAACTTGTACATAGCGACGGCAGCCTTCGTAGTCGTACAGGGTTACGTATTGTTTGCCTGATACATTTGTTTTTTCTCTGACAAGGTACATCTTCCCTGAGTTTGGACCTCTCTTTGGAGGGACCATACAGTAGATAGCTCCATATTCGGTCACAGAATAGCGAGGATACTCTGGAACCTGACGAGACTTCATCTGATCCTCAATCATGGCTCTCGTCAATTCTGGAGGATTCTCGTCGCTGAAAATCAAATCAGCTAGTCTTTCAGTATCTACAGTTAGACGCTTACCAGATTTTTTAGTTAGTACTACGTACCAACGGCCGCTTTTATATTGGGACCGCAAACGGTTTCCGTTGCGATAAACAAACCCATGTTGGTCTATTTCGTATTTTGTTTTGGGGATAGGTCTTCTTTCAGTTTTTTCTAATAGGTTTTCCATAAACAAGCAGTAGCACAGAAAAGAAATTGAATCAATACATATTATATATATTAATATAGATAATGTTATTTTCTTTTAATGCAGTTTATGACATATACAATGTATTTACATATATCATAAACTGCATTAAACATTTTCATATTTGTTAGAAAAAGTTTTGGGGAATAATATAGACGCTCAAAATCCATATGGTCAATTCTTTGTTCCCGCTTTTTTGGTAAATACCCGCTTATTCTTGTGAGCGGTTTTCTGTACCCTGTTTTTTGAGTTTTCTTTGCTCCATTATGCGCTCTTTGTTCTGTAGATAGTAAGCTCGATTATAAGCTCTCTGTTTTTCTCTCCACTTTGGGTCGTCAGCCCGTTCCCTTTCTCGTTTTTCAGCGATACTAATTTTATTCATTTCGTAGTATTTACGCTGGTATTCTAGTCTTTTCTTCTTGTTATTCTTGTAATATTCTTGCTTTTTAAGGTCTGCCATAGGTACTAATATGAGCGGGCAAAAAGAAGTCAAATTTTTTCTCAAACCCCCCATACATACAGGTCAGCACCACACAAAAATCCACACCATAGGGGTGGCGTACCCACAAAGCGCAAGCGTCAAACAGCATCTCTCCAGAAAACTAACCATACCATTTTGCACGGCTACGGAATCCTGATTCATGGTTAATGGTTCATTCGCACAGGACTCACTTGTACCCTGATTCCTGTATCATGAATCCTTAGACAGAATTCCTTTCAAATGATCTAGGCTTCGCATTGAAATGAATATTCAACAAAGTACACAACTCAATATTCACAAATCATTATGCTCGTTTGGCTGGCAAATGACCACATCATTTGTGCCAAACTGCGCTCGTGGTATCATTACAAGAAAACTACTAGCGTACATTTCATTTCTGGAGAAATGAAATGCCGTTTTCTTGATTTGTAGAAAATAAATCGGGTTGCTTGCAGGGCATAAAATTCAAAGATTACAGGTATATCAAGTCATAGAAAATATATATCCTGCTGCGCCCCTCTTTTTTATTTTCTATTTGAAGGTCACATCACTACGTATTTCCTCAAGGCTCCATCATACTGTGGGGAAAAAAGGGACAAGATAAGCTCTCGCTATCGCTACCGCTTCCTGTGTCCTCTTTTTCAATCGAATAACCCATTCCGTTCAGATTTTATGGTATGATAGTTTGTTGTGCAAATACAACAAACTTGCATCATACCAAAATCTTACGCCCAAAATCTGTTGTTGATTACGGCTCGTTCAAAGCCACAGCCTTTTCACTCGCAGTATGCATGACCACTTCGTTGAATCAACAACGGGGCGGTTCCCGCCTCCGCACACTGTATTTCTTTGTGTGGTTACTGTTTGCAGATTCACAACAATAGATAGTTTTGTGCTGCAAGCAGTAACAGAAGAAATACAGTGTGCTCTTCCAAAGACCATGTGTCTATTGCTAATTCAACAAGTTGAATTACATAGGCTAACCAATAACAAGTGACATCTAAATTAACGCATAGCCACTAGCAAAGTTCGGGTTCCACCCCTCACTTTGTAAACTGGTCTTTGATTTTGATACAAACAAGTTTGTATTTCGGCTAACGTCATTCGCACATGGAGTGGTAAGCTTCCGATTGCGGTGTCTCGTTCATCCTAATCAGTTTGGGTAGACTTTCTTTTTTATGGTTTTTATCCGTCGTGGTTACTATGGACAAAAACTCAGAAAAAAGAAAACAAACTGATTCTCCTTCACTCGAATCCTCATCGGGCTTCCCAAGGATGGCGGTTTTTTTCTTCGGGGATTTGCTCACTAAATATAAACTTAACTTAAATATAATAACTATGTACATCGAACAATCCACTATCCTATTATTATCAGCTATCGCTATCGTTCTAATCGGCCTCTTAGTCTCAATGGTCATTACAAATGATATCAAATACAAACATGAAAAAGGTAAATACAAAAGGAGACACAAGCACTACACTGATCTTTACAACAAATATCAGGATTGCGTTCAAGCAATGCAAGAAAGAGAAGAATTGTTTCACCACACATACTACGAGTTCTCTCCTGAATTCATTGACAGGTTCCCTGAATATAAAGAAACAAAGTGGTTTAAAACAGAGCAAGAACTAGATCAAGCTATTGACTATCACAATAACATAGCTGCTCTCGTCGAGAAAAGACTTACTGATCTAGGTTTACCAACTGACTCAATGGAACTAGAAAAAAGAATAGCTTCTGTATTGGATCAAACTGGAGAAGACAAAGCTATAGAAATTAGAAATGAATGGCATCAAGCAACCAACAAGATTGCTGATGATCTAAAAGTTAAGTATAACAACTATGCTTACTACGACCTTCCATACCATGTAAACGTCGCTGACTTCGTAGACGGTGAAGGTGACTGGTATCACACAAAAACAGTAAACGTCACAGTAAATGGCGTAAAAGAACTACTCAACTCAAATATATCATATTAACAACTAACAACTAAAAACTATGAATACATATTGGAATAATGAATACAACGCAGTACCCATTGACTTCTACGAACTTGTAAAAGCAATGGCATACCAATCGAACTTACATCTCAAACCAGAGAAAAGATTAACAGAAGATGCTATTAACAAGTATATAAAACACTATACACAATTCAGTAGAAATGTAGATGCATACAGATTCTATAACCCATCATTTGAACACACCATTGAAGTAGGTGTACGCTTCAGCAACGAAGGTCCACATTACTTCAGTCCACTACTCAAAAAAGAAGTAGCTAAAAAATTCAAACTTGATCCACTTAACAAAGACTAATCTCATATCAAAAACAACTATGAAAAATAAACTACTTGCTCCATTCAGAGCTATTAATAACAAGTTGGTTGATGCTATCATCAAACGAGCCAACATCACTGCAAGTAACATTGCATCAGAAATGGTAAATCAAGATATCATAAAAGAAATCACTGACGAGATATCAGAAGACAAAGACTTCTGTGATGCAACTGTTCAAATAGTTGCAGATAATATAATAGACAATGACTCGACATTAGAAGTAATAGCAAACAATATAAACTACGACCAACTTGCTTATGAAGTTGATCATGAAAGTATTGCAAGCAAAATAGACCTAAACGATCTATCATATCAAGTAGCTGATCAATTCTCACCAAACGAAATTGCAGAGCAATTTGATGCCTCTGATATAGCTGATCTAATACATGACCGCATGGAAGACAGATACGAAGATGAAGACTCCATACTAGACAATAGAATCAAAAGACTTGATTCAAACATACAAGAACTAAAAGATCTAATGTATGAAGAAGTAAAACTATCTACAGATAAGTTAAAGAAAACATCAAGCAGAGTCGCTGATCTCCTACAAGAACTTGCAAGAGAATACTAATACAATTTTATGATGATACAACTTCATCATAATCAACAACATATAAATACAAAATAGAAAGAAATAAATACTATGTCACATCAAATTGAACATACTGATACCGTAATATCCACTAAAAAAGAATGGCATGACCTTCAAGTCATAAAGCCAGAACTATCAAAAGAAATCATTGATAGTGATCACCGCAATGTATACTTCAACATAGATGAAGGTACTGCATATGCGGATGTAAACCCAGAGCTAAGAGAAGAGATATTAAACATCTCAGCAAGACAAGGTGGACTTCCACATTCCTCCATCATGGAGCTTATCAATACATGGTCAGAGTGTCCTGAAAACAAGATACTCACCAGAGAATTTGAAGGCATCAGATACGGACTTGGAGTACCATCAACACGATACAAATCAATACCTAACCAAAAACTAGTACAAGCAGTATGCAACTCACTAGATGATGAAGGTATCGATTACAGTATACAAACATTAGGTACACTAAAGAACGCAAAGCTATTCTTCTCATCAATAGAAATTGCAGATGATGCAGACCGATTGATCAATGGAGATATCTTCCAGTTCTATCTAAACCTACTACAGTCACACGATGGTTCATATGCAATGACAATGTTTGATTCAAACACAAGAGTTGTATGTGCAAATACATTCAAGTATGCACTATCAGATCAAGGTGACTTGTCAATCAAGATAAAGAAAACTGCTAATGCAGATCTTAGACTTGATGAAGCAGGACGTACCATTGCTAACATCTACAAAGGTAGAGATCAATTCGTCCATATGATGAATAAGTTCGCTGAAGTAGAATGTGATCAGAAGAAAGCTGAAGCACTAATATCTGCATACAAAGGTATCAAGGTAGATCCAAACACAATCATGTCTACTAGAGCGTTCAACCAGATCGTTGATATCGCATTCTTACATGAGCATGGCATTGGTAACAAAGGAGAGACACTCTATGATCTCTTCAATGCAGTTACACAGTACTACACAAGCGGTGATGGTACTGGCCACAGCGATGGCACAGCTAACAGAGCATGGAAGAAATACACATCAAGTGAGTTTGGTGCAGGAGCTGAAGCAAAAGCAGGTTTCGCATCATGGCTTGCTAAAGTAGTTGATGACAGAGAGCTAGACTATCAAGCTCAGATAGGTCACAACCTTATATCATCTAAGCAGGAAACACTACCTGCTACATACTTCAACCCTAAGATGATCAAAGCATAATGGGTGCGGTTATAGTATGGGCACTTATGTGGCTTATAATCGTATGCATTGCATTCATCGTAATAGAAAACAAATAAACATCGGGGGTGAAAGTCCCCCACATTTATCATGACAATCAAAGTTACATCAAAAGAAGCATACGAAGTAGCCAAAGACTGGCACATTGCCAAAGGATGGCCAATGTATGCACTCGTCAAACTATTCGAAAAAGAATGGGAAAGATATGATCATAGACCAATAGATCTACATGACACACTTATCTACTTCACACACTTCAAATCACTAAAAGAAGTACAAGAAGACCATCCAGACGACTGGTATATCAAGATAAGCGAAGGGTATGCCTTTGGCGTACACAACTCTGTAAGTCCAGTTGAAGACGTTGAAGACAACGACGACGGATTTCATCTAGAATACTTAATTAGAGACTAATACATCGGGGGTGAAAGTCCCCCACTTTCAGAATGAGATTACTTACACTAAACAACTCAAAAATAGACAAAAGCAAAAAGTACGGATGGATGACATTCGGCTTACACTTAGCACCTCATACATTGTCAGGATACAATGTATGCCCACACGCAAGTAAAGGATGTGCAGCAGCATGTCTTAACACAGCAGGTAGAGGACGTATGAACACAGTACAAGATGCTAGAATACGTAAAACAAAAATGTTCAAAGAAGGCAAAGCTAACTTCTTACATTTCTTACAAAAAGATATTGATATGGCTAAACGCAAAGCTAAAAAAGAATATCTTACACCTTGCTTCAGACTAAACCTAACTAGTGATATATCATGGGAAAGATATGGAATTATTCAAAACAACCCAGATGTACAGTTCTATGATTACACAAAGAATCAAGTCAGAGCTGTCAAAGCTGCAAGTAAAGAATACAGATTCCCTGAGAATTATCATCTCACTTTCTCAAAATCAGAAGATGACAATACACAACTAGTAAAAGCCTTAGTTGGTTATGGTCTAAATGTAGCTGTAGTCTTCAATAAAAAAGTAGATGAATGGGAAGGTATGAAGACAATAAACGGAGATAAACATGACCTAAGATTCCTAGATGGTAAACATAGGATAGTAGCACTAAACGCTAAAGGAGATGCTGTTCATGATAATACAGGCTTCACAGTCAAACTCTAAGTTCACAAGCCTACTGGGGATTCGTTCCCTAGTAGGTTTTTTTCTGTCACTCTCAGCAGAATCAGTCTCGTTCGCAAGCTCACTCGAATTAGTAAGGTAAAAAGTCAGGCTCGTTCGCAAGCTCACTCGCATTGTTTTCGGAGGGGGGCGAACAGGCATCTGAGATTTAATTTTTTATACCTATCTAGGTTTTGACCCCCATCAGGTTGAACTCTGAGACTTGCGCCCTGCACCCTGACTCATGAATGGGGAGATAGTTTTTAGTGGGCACACATCTGTGGGAAAAGGGGGTGCATGGGATAGAAAATAATTGAAATAACTGTTTGCCTAATTTTGCCTAAACTCGCTTAAAAAAACACACCCTATAAAAATAGGGGTTTTGTATTTTTAAAGTCACTGGATCAAAAAATAATTTGCATTATTTGATTTAGAAAAAGGTATGCACTGAAAGAAAATAATTGAAAGGGAAAAAGGGGGTGCATGGGATAGAAAATAATTGAAGGAAAAAGGTATGCACTGAAAGAAAATAATTGAAGAAAAGATCTTGACCGAATATTTACTCGATGCTATAATGAATTTCCGTTACTCAAGCAGTAATGAAACACAGCTCCCTCAGATAGTTTCCACCTAGTGAATTATACGGCTTCTATCTGAGGGGGCATTAACTCTAAATAAAATAACTATGAAAAAACCTAAAGTATATAAGTTCACATTCTATGGATGTGTACACCCGATGTCTGCTAACAGAACTAAGGCAGATATAATTGAAGAAGTTGATGATGCTATCTGGTGTTGTGACTCAATGACTATCATCAAGGAGCTAGAAGTAGAGGAGTACAAACTCAAACTGTGGGAGAACCACGTACAAGATAAAGTTGGTAAGGAGGTATCAGAATGAAAGACCTACTAGAAAAAATTAAAACCATTTGCACTACAAACTTGGACGTAGATTGGAGTGAGAATGATCCTAGTGATGAGTTCGCTGAGATACTTAAATTGATTGAGGAGGTATCAAAATGAGAAACCGAGGATTCGTAGTCGAAACAAACTTCTCTCCCTGTAAATGCAGTGACAAAGCTACATACAGTGTATTTCCTGATGACGTAGATTTAGATCATTTCCAGTGGATGACTAAACACGAAGATAAAATAGTATCTTTCCTTGCTAGAGATGGTCGTTGTTCTACTTGTGAACAGGAGATTAGCTTTGATCAGCATTGGGTAGTCACCCATCAAGAGGCAGAAGAGAAATTATTTTCAGTTTATCTGAAGCATCACGCTTGTGATAATATACACTTCAAATGTAAAGAAGATGATTTGGAAGAACACGTACACGAGTATATCAAGAATAACATATCTGACATTTATTGGGACTTTGAGGAGGTATCAGAATGAAACTCTTAGAAGTTAAGATACCAAACAGTGATGATCACATCGCTATTTATTACGAAGGTTCAATTAGTAACGTATTCTTGTGGGAGGGAGGAGCAGATACTTTGTTATCTGCTGAGTGTGAAGTTATAACAGAGGAGGAGGTATCAGAATGAACGTATCAGAAACCCTATGTGATTTAAATGACATCAAGGAGTTCTTAGAGCTACGCAAGTTGATGGATGAACCAAAGGATAATAACGGATCTGGTTTTACTATCGGAGATGTTATAGATGATTTGATTTATAAATTAGAAGAAGCATCCCAATGGGAAGATTATATTAAGGAGATATCATAATGGCTACAGATTTAAACAAAGCAATACACAGAGCTGTAGAATTAAATGGTGAATCTTATATTGTTTCATTGGAGCCGAACCCACCAAGGGTGACGCTCCGAAAGAAACGCCATAAGAACTTAGCCAGTGAAACCGCCCTTGCAGATTTACTGGAGGCAGATGAAAGAGAAACTCAGATGACTCAAAGGGATTGGGATTCAATCGGTGATTATAAACCATCTGATATAGATTACATTCATCCGAGTGATCTCAAGATGTGGGCGAAGTACAGCTATCCAAAGTTTAACGACGCATGGAATGAGTACCAGTCCGTTGTGAGAAAGAAACAACTAGCTGATATCCTGTGGCATACAGACGGCTC
>JGI25132J35274_1000153_pt1 | contig 18942 bp, 26 predicted proteins | sample ETNvirenome_6_30_FD_35274 | JGI IMG/M metagenome (IMG submission 35274)
TTGTTTATTATACTAGCCTCAGCAACATTTAGACTGCCAACAACATTGACATTACAACCAGCAATAGGATTGGTTTCCATCAAATCAATATGTTTCATAGCAGCTGCGTGAACCACTACATCTGGTTTTACATCCTTAAACACTCTCAATAATAATGATTTATCTTCTATATTACCGACATAACATTTGACTTCAGGATATAACCTTCTTAAATTAGTTATGTTCTCCTCATTCCTACTGATACTGATATACTCATTATCATTCTGTGAGATAAGAGCCTTACCTACAGTTCCAGTACCGCCTGTTATTAATACTTTCATATCTACCTCCTAAATGCTATCTTATTTTGGTAATCTACTTTCATTCGTGGGTAAAACTTTTGTTCTATATATCTAAATATATCTTGATCTTGTGAACCCTTTGGATAATCTTTTGGTTTACTATCTAAATAATCTTTATATTCATCCATTGTAACTCCTGATGGTACAGCATACTTCATAGCTTCCCCTATCATTTCTTTTACGAATGAAGTCTTTCCAATATAAACTCCACTATTTAAAAATCTACCTGGTATATTAATTGTCTCCACCCATTGTTTTACTTCTGGCATACAGCTATAACCATCTGTAGAATGTGTAGACATAAATAGGGCGTCACAATCGAAAGACTTAAATATATCCATAACTTTTTGTGGTTCGTCAACCCATATCACATCAATAGCATCTAAACACATAAAATACTCTGTTGGACAATCCTTTAAATAATCATTCAGCATTTCAAACTTAAATGTATTCCTCCACGGAAGTCTAGCATCTCTGAGAACAACCAAATCCAAACCTAAATACTCCATATTCTTTTCTAAAATGGAAATGTCTTCGTAACCAGCTAAGTGTGATATTATCCTATCCGATAATGTTCCCTCATTTCTACAGGTGGCTATCGTCAAATCTTTAGGTTGTTCAAATTTTATAGGACCAGATTCCTTTAATTGTTCGAAAGCTTGCTTGACTAAATGTCTGTCATGTATTATTGGTTGTGTTATATCCATCCTATTTCCCTTAATTGTAACTGTAAATTTGCTAAATAATTTTCACCAGCGTTGAAGTTTCTGATAAATCCTCTCTCTCCTTCTATACAATACTTACTAACTCTCTTTGTCTTAGAAAGCCATCGAGTTTTATCAACTAACTCTAACTCACCCAATCCACTATAGAGAAAGTCTCTAAAAGTTCCAGCATGCGTATTCCAAGCTCTTATACCATCATAACCAACACTATTTGTTTTACCAGTTCTTTCTACTATTCCTTCACCACCATCCTCTTTCATATTGAATCTATTATTTGGTAATAAATCTATCAGTTCTTTTTTATAAAAACCGAATGAACCTCTAGGAGTGAAAGCTTTTGGTATCTCCTCTGAATATCCATTATCTAAAAAATACCAATCGTTTTTATTCTTTATCAAATCTATTTTAAATTTGTCTCTACCAACTCTAGTTTCTATCAGCGGTTTGTATAATTCAGTTTCTTCGCTAACAACATCTACAAATATTTTGTCCGATAGTATAAAGTTATCATCGTGTGTAATTAAGATAATATCATATTCTTTGTAATCATAGTGTTCAGCCCATTGATTAAAACACTCCATATCACCAACAGTGTTTTCTTCCAACATAAACTTCCAACCAAAGTCCTCTATTTCTTTTGTAGTGATTGGATATTCATACATCATTTGGTCTAACTCATCTAAAAAGTTACCTTCGTTGAAATTTCTAACACCATCTTTTTCTTTGATTGTGTTCTCATCCTCTGGCATTCTGTGAGCAACACAATAGTAATCAACTCCCCAACCATCAGGTACAATTTGCTGTGACATCTTCTCATAAAAATGTGAACTAAAATGCCAGCCTGTAGCTACAACCAATATCTTTCTCATGAGAAATCCAAATTATATATACTCGGATTGTAAATTGCTGATGCTGAGTATTTTACATTACCTGTTAATATTTTGTAACCTATTTCGTCTTTTAAATCATTCATATTTCTACCATCCACTCCGTGCAAATCTCTCTCCTTTGAACCACCCTCAAAGAAAACAACTGAACCATCTTTTATTTGGTTTTTGACAGCATCATGTAACATCTCCAATTTTTCTCCAGTGTTGTTAATATCAAAATACATAAAATCAAATTTTTCTGGACTTTTTACCCAATCAAAAAAATTGTTTTCAGTTAAAGTTATGTAATCACCAACACTCCAAGCATCATACTCAGCTAAAGTAGCTTGCTTACTACCCCAATATTCATCAACCCACATATCATAAGATTTTATGTGACCATCTATATTATTTTCATGTAAAGCTTTAGCCATCGTTATAGTGGTGTAACCTCTTCCCGGCCCAAACTCTACTATTCTCTTTGGTTTTAAAGTTACTACAAAATCATACAAAATTGGAAGCCATTCGTATTTTCCATGAACTGGAATACTCATTATATATTCTCCTTAACTTTATCGATTATATATTCTGTTTCATTAAATGATAATCTCTCATTCATTGGTAGACTCACAGTTCTTTTCTGAGACTTTTCTGATTTAGAAAGTTTAGTGGTGCTTTTATCGTAGATAGGATTCTGATGTAGTGCTGGATAATGAATACCACATATTATACCATCTCTCTTCATATTTTCAATAAATTTTTCATTATCTAAAACCTCTATTCTATACAAGTGCTTACTCGTATTTTCATAACCTAACTCTCTATTATATATATCAACCAGATTACTCAAACTTCTCATTTTTTTATCAAAGTTTGTGAAGTTATTCATTACTATTTTAGCTTGAATAGAGCTCATATAAAATTTGTATCCTGGAAAAGATATACCCCTCTCCCAATTATTGTCAGCATATGTCATTCCATTTAGAACAGCTGATTTAAACCATTTATATTTATCGTAATCATCAGTTACAATCATACCACCATCTGAGCCACCAAGAGGCTTGGTTGGATAAAAACTGAATATCATTAAATCATTTGGTTCACATTCTTTCATAAACTGATTTTGTTCTAATTTCTGTGCTGAATCTACTATCTTATAATCTTCAAATGTGTGTAGAATGTAAGAATGCCCAACCCAATCTATATCATCGTAAAATCTAACTCTATTACCACTTGTTATTATAGCATTAGCAACAACAGGTGGAATCATACTTGGTATATCTACGATTGTATTTTTATTCAACATAGATAGGAATATAGCATTGGTAGCACTATTCACCGAACAAGCATACTTAGCACCAACATATGATGCAAATTCTCTTTCAAAATCTGTTACAATCTTATCATGAAGTAAGTTGGAAAACTCTGATGTGTCTATTATATGTTTATTTATGTTGAATAATTGAATCATGCAAAAACTACACCATATAATTGTAACAATTCAATATCATAATCCTCACACATTCTTTTGACTCTATCTTTAAGATTTATAAATAACTCCACATCATTATTTACATCGGTATACAAGTCCTCACTATCTAACATAATATGTCTTATCTTTCCAGTATCAAATAATTTATCTAAATTCAACACACCCTTCAAAGTTTCTATCTTTGGGACAAAACTAGTATGCTTTGGTAGTAAATCACAAATCAAATTTACCTCAGTAACCTCTTCTATATTTGAAGTAGCAAAATATTTTATGTTGTCATACTTTGAAAGAACACTCAAAGAATCTGTAAAGGAAAGAGTTGGCACAGGTGGTTTAGACCTTCCCTTCGGATAATCTAAAAATATATCATAGTCTCTATCTAAAAATTGTTTCAACTGTTTCATATCTTTTACATGAGCCATGTTAATTCTTATAACAACATCTTCTACTTTTTCAAACTCTTTCAACGTTAGTAAATGGTTAGATATTAATATCATCTTTTTTCCTCCAATTTAGTTGTTAAATACCTAGCACCCAATGATAAAACAACAGCAACTACAACATCATCAAATGGTGTTACAGATGGGTATCCATAGTTCCATATAATAACAAAAGTAAGCCAGATGAAGAATACTTTATAGTTCATTTCTTATCCTAGTAGCTGAAATTTCTCTTATGTCATCAGGTGGTATTAGTTCATTTAAATCGTAACCTACATCACGACCATAATTGACAGATTCAATAGGTGGTATTTTTATAACTTTTACTTTACCACTTTTAATTTCATCATCCATAGTTTCAAAGATTCTATTCAAAACTTCTTCATAAGTATATGGATTATTTTTAGGTTCCAACTCATGTATATCCATTACTGCTATACAAACTTTCTTACCTTCTCCAATCATTTGTTGAACACACCATTTATGTCCTTTATGAAAAGGTTGAAATCTCCCTATGTAAAGTGAATATCTATTTTTAGAAACCATAATTAAATAACTCCAAGTCTCTTTTGTATATATCAGAAACAATGTCTACCAATCTTTCCGTATAAAATTCTTTATAATTAGCAGAATAATAATTTCTTTTACTTATATCTCCACAACCATTTATTTTACCAGCTACCTCTTCCCAATCATTATTTAAGTTTTCAAATTTTCCTACATAGTCTATAAAACTACAACCATCTGAATACTCAACATAATTACTTTGGGGAAACCAATGGTCATTAGTAAAAGAGCCGTCTTCATGTCTCAAATTTTTTGAACCCCTATCTATTATAAAAGAAGAAAAGTTATTAACTACTCTTTTTCTTATATTGAAAGCGTTCCAAGCAGAAAATAATCTTTCAAATGGATTTCTGACAAATGTGAATTTGTAGTAATCATTTTCTATCTCATAATCAGTAATATTTTCTAACCAATCATCAGTTCCCCTTTTACGATAATACGGGAGACTGACCTCTTCCATATCACCTTTTCCTAATGAATCAACGATTGCAGTTGATGCAGTTCTTCCTATTCTTGTATAGATGAATTTTCTTTCTTCTGAAACTAATGTAGTGGTAAATACATTACTTACGATGTGATTTCTCAGTTTAGACGGTGGCCACTTTTTTCTGGTAAAATTATAACTCATCAATAACTTCTTTCATCTTTGATGTACTCATAGAACAATCCGTTGCCATATTAACATCAGATATTTCTTTTAAATAAATAGGTTCAATATTACTATTTTCTCTTTTTACAAAATCATAAACAGATTGAGACTTACCGCCGACATTTATTATACCAGTTTCATCTAATAATTTCAAAGTAACTTTAGCAGCATCTTCAATCCACATTAAGCTCTTTTTCATATCTTTCAAAGCTTTGGGGTGTGGGAATGGTTTTTTATTCATAGCCATTCTTAATATCAGATGATTATCATACATCTGAACAGCACACTCCCCACCTAATTTAGACCAACCATATTTGGTAAATGGTTTCATAGCATCTGTTTCCTTATAGTTTCCATCAATACCTTCATAAACATAATCTGTAGAAATGTATATAATCTTTTTACTATATTTTTCACAAACCATAACAACATTAGCAGTACCAATAATGTTTGTATTTATACTTAATGTAGGATTGTCTTCGTGAATGACCATCGGTCTTGTCACAGCGCCAGCGTGAATTACATAATCAAATTCTTTATGGTGATTATGAAAATACCAATTTAGATTATCGTAGTCTCTTACATCTGCTTCTTTTTTTGATGGAGTAAGAAAAGAATGCCCTTTTCCAACATTAACTAAATGCTTACAAAACTCCCCGTTTCCACCTGTAATTAGTATTTTCAATCGAACTCCAAATTATTATTGAATTTAGCTTTTATCTGATTACCTTTCTTATCTTTAGACCAATACATCACACCTAAAGTTTTTCTATCCATACCCTTTGTAATTTCGGGTAATCCATGCCAAGAATTTTCAGAACATTTGAATACATTTAACTGATTAAATTTGTATGGAATAGTCCCATGTTCTTCTCCATTGTGTATCCTCAAGTCAAAAGAAGAGTCATATTCCTCCGATAAACAAAGTATAGCACTATATTCCCTTTTCCAATCATTGTGTATTCCGTGATGACTAGCGTCAACATGCATTCCTAAGTAACCACCTTCTCCATTTTTATTAGGAGTTAACATCATACCACCACCATAATGAGACATATCAGGAAAAGCATTATCTGTCAAACCCATCACTATATTGGGATCAAAGTATGTGGATATATAATCTAACAAAAGTAAAGCGGCGGGTGGTACATTCTCACGACCTAATTTAGAACAATACTGAATCTGTCCGGCATCATCTCCACCATACTTTACCCAATCATCCACCGAATCATAACTCTCAGCAGCTGCTCTAACTAAAGATGGAGATGGTATAAAATCCTCTATTGTTATCGCTGGATATGGTTTATCTATCCTATTTATCTTCACTTTTCAATCTCCTAAACTCTTCATAATCTTCTATGTAATCAGAAGTATTATATAGTGTGTTAGCTAACACTAATAAAACAGAATCATTGCTAGTATATATTTGTTCATCCCATATCATTTCAGGAATATATAAAGCGTTCCAAGGTTTACTAAGTTTCCAAGTCCTAACACCACCAATACCATCATCACACTTAACATCTATAGCTCCGTTGATAGAAATTAACAATTGTTTTGTTTTATAATGGCTGTGTTTACCTCTATCATTTTGATTATGAACACCAAAAACATAGAACATTCTTTTAACCTTAAATGGAACATCTTTATGAAACTCAACTGGTGTTAATCTACCATCCGATTCATCAAAAAACTTTAAGTTAAATCTTTTCACATCATTAATTGTCGTCATTTATTCTCCGTTCCCCACTCCTCTCCAAAATGTCCTACAGGAACTCTAAATTCGTCTTTTGGATTATACTTTTCGGTTAAGTAGTAAAGAAGTATAGAACCTGGCTCTAATGCTTTATAACCATGATATACACCTGGTTTCATTTCAATTACTCTTGGATTCTTATCTGACAGGTAAACAAATTCACAACCATCTTCTTCCGTAGCCATCCCCACCTTAAAAGAACCTTTTATACAAGTCCAATAATCAGATTGTATATCATGTTTGTGCCAAGCTACAATATGTTCTGTACTATTCACATATGATACATTTATCTGCCCATCTATGACCTCAAATACATCTAGTAATCTTTGTGCTCTATCATCTTCATTATAATACATACTACTCTCCTTATGAAAAATCCATTACTTGTGGAACGTGTGTTATGAACTTTCCACCATTTTCAACAAAATCAGACTCTTTATTTGCAATAACTTCTTTAAAGTTCCAAGCTCCTAAGAAAGCATAGTCATAGTCATTTAGATTTACTGACTCTCTGTCTACCACAGGTATGTGACTACCAGGCGCAAGTAAACCTTGCTTATCAGGTGTTGTGTCTGTAATACAATCTATCAAAGAACTATCAATACCACAATAGTTAAAAACAGTAGTTGATTTAGATGTAGCACCTATACTGACTATTCTTTTACCATTCTTTTTTAGGTTACTTAATTTTCTGTTCAATACTTCCTTTGATTGTTTTACTCTCTCCGCAAATACTTTATAGGTTTCAAAGTTATCGACACCAAAGTCTTTCTCTTCTTTTAGATTTTCTTTAACGCTGTCTCCTATTACACAACTATCCATGTGACAAGCATAAATTCTATTAGAACCACCATGAACCGATAAATTGTCCACACTAAAAATCTGTAGTCCATTTCTTCTTAATATATTATTTAGAGCAGTTACGGAGAATACATGTGCGTGTTCATCATATATTTGGTCATAAGAACCTCTCTCTAACATACGAAGTAAGGATGGGTCTTCAAACACAAATATACCACTAGGAGATAGTGTATTTTTAATAGCTTTGAACGCATCATCTAAGTCTTGAATGTGACATATACAATTAGCAGAATAAATTAAATCCATATAACCATTTTGACTAACTATTTTCTTAGATAAATCAGTAGTCCAAAACTCTGTGCTAGTAATATACCCCATATCAGCAGTAATCCTTGCAAAGTTATCACAGGGTTCTACACACATAGAATTTTCTTGAGGAAAATTACATATGAAAGCACCATCATTCGAACCTATCTCCAAAACTTTCTTAGGTTGAAATTTCATCTTCAACGCTTCCGCTGTTTGTTTGAAATGGTTAACCATTGGTGTAGACAATGATGTATTATATTTGTAATCCTCNTTGAACATTAGCTCTGGTTTTACAAAGTCTTTCATAGAAACTAATTTAGTCTCCTCATCAAAGACTACTCTTAAATCAAAGAAAAACTCATCACTTATTTCATCTTCCTTTAGAAACTTATTTGCTATAGGCTGTCTACCTAAATCTAAAAACTCTTTTTTCATTTTAATTTCCTCCAACCCGTACCAAGTCTATCATGATACTCTTTTTGTTTTTTACGTTCTTTATCCCAACCAACGTAGTTTGTGGTTTCACTTGCTCCCCCATGCTCTCCACGTTCATCAGAATAATAATAACAACTTATCACCATTCTGTTTTTATCGTTAGGACACGAAACCAAATCAAATCCGTGATACGAATAATTTGATGTATTGAATACTATAAGATTATTAAACTCCGGTTTATATTTTCTATCCACAACATAATGTTTTCCTTCAATATGTCCTAATTCATTATGTCCACCCCACTCGTCTTTCCAATCCTTTGATAGAAACAATAGTACATTCACTCTTCTCCACATACCATTATGTGTATTGAAATCTGTATGTGGTTCTAAGTGACTTCCTCGTGGTTCAATATTTATTCCCGCACCATGCCAACTTTTGTCTGATTTCAAATCTTTTATTTCTGTCATATTTCTTAAAAACTCTACCCACTCATCTCCTACCAAATAATCTGTTAACTTAACAGTTGATTCTCCAAATTCACTAAAGCAATTTCCTACCGTACAAAACTTAAAGTAATCGTACTCTGTCTTTTCTATATCAGATAGAACACCATCAAGTAAATCATTTGGAAATATATTCTCTAATTTTATATGTGCAAATGGTGTATTGTTTTTGTACAAATCTTTGTTTTCTTTTCCTATTTCTATTATATTTTCAATCATACTAAACCTTTGTAAATAATAAATCCCTTTGAACTACAGTTTCACCGTCATAATGTTCTCCAATACTCATCCTTTCTTCAAAACCAATTTTGTTCATATAATCAGTAATTTCTTTGACACTAGGAGCACCCTCATTATATTCTATATAAGCAACCTCTAACACAATTGCTGAAGCCTTACTAACTAACTCAACACCACCTTTAAGTATATCTAACTCAGAACCCTGTGTATCTATTTTAATTAGTTCGAAGATAGCCCCATCTTCAAAAATATTATCTAATTTTTGTAATTTTATTTTACTTTCTTGCACCAACTGTGGTATATCCCAATAATTAGCCTCTTTGTAATATGAATTACCTTCTGTATGTGGTTTATCACTTCTAGTATAGAAAGTAACTTCTCTCTCCTCATCACCCAAAGCAGCTATCAAATATTTGTCACCATTCATCATAGCTAGTTTATCTAAATGACTTTCGTGTAGTGGATTAGCCTCTATCATAAATACACCAACATCAGGCCAAACTCTTTTAGACCAACTATGAAATTGTCCTGTGTGAGCTCCTATATCTAATATAGCATTCGGGTTAATTCCCATGTCTCTGACTTCTTCAAGTCTCATAGTTTCACCTTGTTTATATCCCATTCAATCTCTCCAATTCTTCTACACCCTCACAAACTTGTTTTATATTTTCCCACGCACCACCTTTATTAGCCCAAGGCTTGTGAATACCAAATGGAGCTTTCATATCTAAAGGTGAAATATAACCATTATCTATACCGAAAGTAATTACATCTCTTGTTGTTGGTTTTGTGACATATTCAGAAAAAAAGTAATCTTCTGAGTAAGGTTTACCATCAGCAAGATATTTATCGAAATGATTCTTAACTAAATCTAACATAACTTCTTTATTTCTTATAGACAAAGCACCATTCATCGGTAACACTTGTGGCCCATTATATGGTTGAGAATATGCACCTCCAGGTTTTAATTTTGGATACAAATCATCTAATGGTAAATATAATTGTGAGCCCCAATATCCACCAATGTAATCGTACTTCTCAAACTGAGAAACTTTGTGTTCTGAGTTTGGACATAGCATAGTATCACATTCAAATTTTAGTAATATATCCCCATCAATATTATCCCAAAAACCCTCCGTTCTTAGTAAATCACTTTCATCTTTATGTGTCATATTTTCAACACCTAGATTGTGTAACAAAAATCTTCCATTAGAATCCGCATTAGATATTATTTCACTCTCGTCTACTGCATTTTTTATATAATCAATATTGTGAGTACCATGATTTATTTGAACATACCATTCATCTGGCAGAATACTCAAGAAGTTCTCCAGCACAAATTTTAGTGCTTTATGTTTTCTTGGTTCAGTTAAGAATGCTATCTTTTTCATTTTGTTGCCTCTAAAGTAAAAGTTTCCATTTGTAAAATTTCTGATGTCAGACCATGCTCTACATTAGTTTCGTCTTCAGAATTTTCTAAATTTTTTAAATGTTCATCTTCGCTATCATTTATTAAATATGACTTCACATCAGTAAATCCAACCGACTCAAGCAAAGACTTGAGAGATTTTTCATCATATATAAAAGCATGTCCCCAAGCTCTAACAAAGTTATTAATAATGTAAGTGTCTACTTCAGTAGAGACATCATATGCGGGATGATTAATGGTATAGTCGATATATCTTTTTTGCAAGTCTGTTTTATTCTCATTGTAAAGCTCGATAAAAAACTTTAAATCAGGAGTCGAAGTCCTAATTTTACCACCGCTTTTAAGAACTCTAAAACATTCCTCCAGCATAAATCTACCATCCCTTAAACTTAAATGCTCAATCAGATGTTCAGAAAATATATAACCCACGCTATTGTCATCATAGGGAAATTTTTCAGTAACATCTAAGTGAGTGCATCCATGCGCGTCTGCTTTACAATTAGAATCTGTATTAATCCATCCTCTAAGTATATTTCTACCACAACCCAAATGTAATTTTGTAATCAACCTAGCAACCTTTCTACATATTTTTTTAAACTATATTTAGGTTTCCATCCTAGCTTTAATTCTGCTACAGAATAGTCACATAGAGTTCTATCATATTCACCTTTTCTAGCAGGAATATATTCTCTTGGATAATCCTTCCCAAACATATCTGCTACCTCATTAATTGAATAGTTAACTCCACTCCCTAACTCAAAGAACTGAGCTTTAAAATTATGTTGAGAACATCTAACCAATCCGTCAACTATATCTTCAACGTGAGTAAAATCTCTCCTCTGTTTACCATCAGCAGTAATAGTTAATGGTATATTCTCTCTGTACTGCTTTTCAAATATTCCTAAAACTGTAGAATAATCACCTTCCTCTAGCTGATAAGGACCGTAAACATTGTAAAATCTACAGATAGAAGTGTTGATATCGTATACAGAACTATACAACTTACATAGCTCTTCACCACTCCATTTAGACCAAGCGTAAGGACTGCTGTACAATCCATGATGATATGAACTTGAACCAGCATACACAACAGGTATACTCTTAACTCTAGCATATTCCAATACATTCAATGTTGATACGAAATTATTTTGTATATGCGGTGATGGTTCCGTCAACGATGGCTGTATCCTAGCTAATGCTCCGATGTGAAATATAACATCAGCTGAATCCATAAACTCATCGTAATTACTCACTTCGGATAAATCCACATCGAAGTATCGACATCCATTTTGTTCGTTCTCCTTTTTACCTGTAGAGTAATTGTCTAAGGAAACCACTTCGTGACCATCATCCAATAACCTTTTTACTAAGTTAGTACCAATAAACCCAGCACCTCCTGTAACTATAGCTTTCATTACTTAACTCCTTTACTTACTAGAATACCATAATCTCTAAAATATAAGTAGTCTATATTAGTTCTTAAAAAACAATCTAAAGCATGTTGTGGTGTTTCCACAATTGGCTCTCTGTCATTAAAGCTAGTGTTTAAAACTATCGGAACATCTGTTTTACTCCTAAAGTTATCTATAAAATTATAGTACCACTCATTATCCTCTTTACTGACAGTTTGTAATCTAGCAGTATCATCGAAATGAACTACGGCAGGAACTTTTTCTGACATATCATCTTTGAACTTCATAGCTACATTCATATACGGACTGTCTACATCGTGAACAAACCAATCTTTTACATAGTCCCTCAACACCGATGGCGCAAAAGGTCTGAACCATTGGCGATGTTTGACTTTCTCATTGACTATATCCTTTGTTTCTGCGTGTCTCGGGTCTGCTAAAATACTTCTGTTACCCAACGCCCTACGACCTGACTCTGAACCACCACCGAAGACTGATATAATTTGTTTATTAATCATTTTGTATATAACATAATCATCATCAGCTCCCGTAACTTCTATCTCATCACTTCTTTCATCTAAAGCTTCTTCAACTTCTTCTTTACTATATGTGTAACCTAAATAGGGGCTACGATTTTGAGGTGTATTATATATTCTTGGATTACCTAATATTTGATGCCATAAGTATCTTGAAGAACCCAAAGACAATCCAGCATCATAAGGAATGGGGTCTACAAATATATTTAAGTTAGGAAACCAATCAAACATTTTACCTACAGAGACACAATTTAAACTTACACCACCTGATAAACATAGATTCTTTGGTTTGTATTTTTCTATGTAAGGAGATAACAAATCTTTGATTAGTATTTCAGTTCTAAGTTGTAAAGAAGCCGCTATATCAAATTTATTCTGTTCTGATTTTTTAGCTTCTTCAATTAATGTCTCTATATCTATAGGTGCCCAACCTTTCATTGAACCTCTAGTATCACGCAAATCAGACATATTATCAAAATGAGAAAAGTACTTGTCTGGATTTCCCAAAGCAGCCATACCCATAACAGTTCCTGCTTGATCTCCTCTTGGGTCTCTCCAAGTTCCAAGCCCAAATATATGTTTGGTACATTTTGCCCAATAGTATCCAACATTTATGATACCGCTGGGAATGATTTCTAATGGTTCTATTTTATTATCTTTCCCATACCAAAAAGTAGTACAAGTTATGATGGAACCGTTGTATTTTTCTTTTTCTGAAAGTTGAGGTGTTAAACCAATTTTTGATTTTTCATGCAAAGAACCATCCATATTATCTATACCACCACCATCGATAGTCATTATCAAAGCCTCATCATAATCACTAGTAAAAAAAGCATTAGCAGCATGAGATTGGTGATGTCCGATTATGTAAAGTCCACCACCATTACTTTTTGCTATTTCTTCACACTCATCTAATGATTTCATATAATTATTCTTATCCATTCCACCAGTTCTATGAGTTGTTACATACTTAATATCACTAAAATCCTTTTCATTTTCTAAGAAAAACTGCATTGAATTAGCAACAGAATTTTTTCTTCTATTAAATCTTTCTAATTCATTATGAACTATCGATACACCATCTTCTAATACACTGTAAGACGAATCATGTCCACTGTGAAATCCTACTATTTTCATATTTTTTTCCTCATAAAGTTTAACATTAATATCTAAATTCTACTCTCTAAATAGTGGTCTTGAACATTTACATGACCTACATGCAATATGATTTCATTACCACATCCTATATAACCACTACCAACACCCCATTGTTGTGGCATTGAGTAAGGATGTATACCTGTATTCCAACTAGCTCTACTCATTTGAAGTGGTGCTCTTTTAGGATTGGTTTCCATCAACCTACAAAACTCACTTAACCAAGCCCTACCTCTGTTATCTTCTGTATCAAAACTACACCACCACAAATCATAAGTTAATAGATTACCTCTACTTTCATCCTCATCCAAATGATAATCACCGTCATTATTTCTAGTATGAATACCATCAACCTTAACCATCTGTCTTTCATTTGTTGGAACACAAACTCCAAACCTCTTAGTTATTGGTAAAATTGTCCTAACCTCATCGGATACAAACATCAAATCGGAGTCTACCGATATGGCTACATCAGCAGTCGATTCTAAAAGACCTTTAGCCTCATAATAATCACAACAATGCCAACCCCAACGATGATTCGATTTTGAAAATGGGCTTTTATCTACATCAATTATCCTAACCTCTACATCAGAGTAGTTTTTTCCTAACTCGGGTATATCGGTGTAAAGTGTTAGTTTCGCCTCTGGAAAAAACTTCTTCACAGAGGAATATGTTGGGTCTAATCTAAATTCATCGGTAAAACTACCTGGTTGATTAGCAGTAGACCTTAACCCAAACTCAGAAAATATAAATTCTACATTCATTAGGTTCTTTCCTTAATTATTTTTTTTATTGTATTAGTGGTGCTATAACTATGGTTCCTACTATTAAATATAATGTCAATTGGTAAATCATCACCTGTAAATGGTTTACCTTTGTGGTCTGCTCCTAAAATCCTAACATCTATTCTGTCTTTATTTGAATCCAAATAATTGTAAAGCTCTTCTTCACCATCGTATAAAAAAGGTTCGTCTACATATCTGTTTGAATCAACCATCAAAAATCTTTCTTGTGGTGTCCAAATAGGTTCATCTTTATGTCTACCATCTGGTTGTTTTGTTTTCGTTTTATATTCGTTCACAGCAACAATTAGATAATCACAATATCTCTTACATTCTTTTAACATTAGAACATGACCTGGATGCATGATATCAAAGTAACCGCTTGTAAATCCTACTACTTTTCTCAAAATAACTCCTCATACATTCTTTTCATCCAATAGGTTCTATCCCTACCCATATCATTTGGTGGTATAGCATTGAACTGATAAACCCAACCTGAATTGTAAAGATTTTTTAAATTATCTTCCCAATAGCATGAGGGATGGTAGTAAAATAATTGCTTTCTAACCATATCCATCATACCAAATTGTCTTGGTAGTAAATTTAATTCCACACCAAACTCTTTTCTCATACAATTAATTAGCGATATATCACTTCCCGTTAACAGAATATCATACGAATCAATAATTTTTTGTCTATTTTTTTCGTAGAAATCAAATACTTTATCAAAAAACTTTTTATGAGTTTTATTGATTATCACAAACCCCGTCATAAAAAATTCGAATGATGGTATACAAAATTCTTTATCAAAAAACATTTTAGAGTATCCATTTATAGCTCTATTAACCCATTCATAATCACCATCTGTAAGTACACTTGTAAATTTATTATCCGTCATCTCAAAAAAGTTAGGACAATCAGGATGAACCATAGAGTCAGCGTCAACAACTAATACCTGATCGTACTCAATGTCATTGTGTTCTAATATATCAAGAACCTTCCACCTCTGCCAAGTTATCAACATCTGAGATTCAGGACAGAGTAAATCTGACATAATATAGACTTCATGACCATTCTTCTTAGCCCAAGCTTTCCAAGAGTTTATACCATACTCATAACCTTGGTGTCTGTTTGCGTGACCTACACTAGCTTCTGTAAAGCTTGTTTCTCTTTTTATATATGGTATAAATACTACATTCATAATAATTCTTCCGGAAAAGTTTTTGTTTCTCGATTAATTGAATCAACCATTTCCTCATTCCTTTCAGATATTAACTTTTTAAAGTTTTGTGTGTTCTCATATCCCAATTCAGTCCAAGAAAATGGATGAAAATTTAACTGTAATTTATCATGCCTCACAGTTGTTGGGTATCCATATTTCCACATATGATTAGAATCAGCTACATACTTAACTCTTAAATTTTTAACCCTATTCTTATAGGCATGAAAATACAAATCATCATACGCGTTAATGAGATTTTCTATTTTTAAATTTGCTAACAACATATCAATTGTTGGTCTATGAAAACTAAAAACTTTTATATCTATTCCAGTAGAATCTGACAATATTTTAATGTCCTTCTTTATCATGTCTTCCATACTAGAGTAGTTATCCAATAATCCACAATGAACATGCAGTCCAATAGAATGTCCCATTTTGTGAATTTTTTGTATCGTAGGAATATTTTTTGTTGATAATGCATTATAACAATTATTCTTTATTTGAAATAAATATGTAGACTTTACACCCTCATTCTGTTCTACTTTTGCCAATTGATATGCTCTGTATATAGAATATTCAACATCATGTCTGATTACACAAAAACTATCAGTTGATGGTGTAACATCTGAAAATTTCATAATATTGTAATTATTTTTTACCCAATCGATTATATGTATATATTCTTTATGTGAAAAATTTCTCATTGCTGTTTCCTTAATAATTTGGCTGGATTTCCCACCATAATAGAATTTGATTCTACATCACTTACTACAACTGCTCCCATACCTATTAAAACATTATCTCCAATTGTTAATTGATTCCTAATACAACTTGATGGTGAAATCCAACAGTCTTTTCCAATTTTAACACTACCCGCAATCATAGATAAAGCAATTACCTGAGTATTTTCTCCTATCTCTACATTATGTGCAATATGAACCAAATTATCAATTTTAACTCCTCTACGAATTACAGTATTACTTAACGCTCCTCTATCAATACAAGTATTATTAGCAATTTCCACATCATCTTCAAGAATAACATTCCCAAAATGCGGAAATTTTATTAAACCCCCATCTACATCTTTAATATATTGAAATCCATCGTTACCTATTGAACAATTATCACCAATTTGAACATTTTTACCTTTAATTATTTTGCATTTATTAGGTTTAAAAAATTCATTAACACATTTCACAAAATGATATTTTGGATTATCTGTAATTACAACTAATAATGAACTAAAATTCTCTTTAACAGTTGTTGCAAATACAACACCAGCTGTATTATCAATCCACCCATTAGTTATGAAAGAAATATTATCAAATTTAGATTCTCCGATATTCCAAGGTGATTCAATTAGATGTGTTGAAGAATAATCATTGTTAAGTTTACATACTAAATTATTATCTTTAGCCCACTGTATTATCTTATTTAATTCTACCATTACTTACCTTTGTGTCTATTATGTTTTCCATATAAAAAATATTTATTTTCTCTAGCATCCCCGTCAATATAATTAAATTTGAATTTGTTCTTCCAAGCTACATAATTGAAACTTAGTTGATCTCTCTTACTACCATATCTAATCTCTTTCCACCAATCTTCCATTGCCTCTATACAATCTTTTTCGTTATGTCTTCTTAATACTACACCACCAATTATCAAACCATTATTTTCTGGATAACCACCATCCATATACTTCTGCATCTGATTGATTATAAGTTCCGGATTATCTTTATAGTTCTTCATTCCTCTCTCAGGAGTTATTTTCATATTTTTTTCACCAAACATTAAAATAGTTCTAGCCTCATCGTAAATACAATTTCTTTTATCATAAGCTGGTTGTAAGTTATGATTATGAAAGGCAGCATTAACATTATCTAAATACCTTTCTACTAGCTCACCAACATCTCCTTTTATGAGATAACAACCATCTATAAAAATACTAATTTCATAGTCACTAAGATACCTGTGAGGTAGTATTTTAAACCTTTTCGCATTCCTCATATTATCTTCATATAATGGTAAGCTGTTTTCTTCACTAAAACATTTCCAATCCCAACCATCTGGTAATTTTGGTTTTACCACATCGTCATAGTTTCCAAATACTGATGTGTAGACAATCTTTTTGTTCATAAGTAAGTTTCTCCCTCTACAAAATTATGTGCTATAGGAAATTGTCTCTGAACTTCGTAACAATCTGAATATCTGGCTACCAAATGATTAGCACCACATTGATTACTTATATTAACCTTAGCTTTTGATTTAATATAAAGTTGTATCCTTAAATTCATATGCTTCATATCTAAAGCCTTCTCTAATTTAAATCCAATTTCATCTAAATCTCTATAACTCCAATAAAAGTACGGTAGTTTATTATCTTCTAAAAAATTATTTACTTTGGTAAAATCGTTTCTGTAAGATTTTTCATCGTAGTTTCCGTATTGTGTACCAAATCTATCTGATATTAGTAGACAACCAAACTCCCTTTCACCGACAAATTCTTTTATTATCTTATCACCTAATTGCTTTTCTTCATCAGACCAATATAACTCTGGTTGTGAGTCTTTCATTTCTTCTTCATTAAATTGCCAAAAGGTTAACATTTGTTTTATCAACGGCACATTAGGATTTTCTTTATCGTATATTCTGTAATGATCATGAAACACTTCACCATCTAACTCATCAACAAAGTCATCCACATATGGATTGTTATCAAATACCACATGAACATTGTTGTGTTCTTGCCCAAATAATGATATCAACAATTTTTTAGAGGGAACATATACCTTACAAGTTGGATATTTTTGTTTTAGTAATTTAGGCATAGCAGATACTATCCCCCAGTCACCAATACCGCTAGCTGCTTTTACAACCATAAACTTTTGTTCGTCTAAATATTCATCAGGAATCCTAATCCCTTCTGATTTTTCAAATCCTAATGTATCAGTTTCTTCTACAAAATAAGCTTTATTGTCTACTATCCTCTGAAAAATCACATCTTCCTCACATTCATTTCTTTACTAAAATTTTGATTATAGAATAGATTCTGTTGTTCTTGCTTTTCAATTGTCTTCGGATGATACAAGCTAAGTTCTTCTTGTGGAGGGAGATGAGCATATGTTTTACAACCTGTTATATATTCATGTAATGGTCTTGTCCATCTTATTTTCTCATCATTACGAAATACACGAGCCTGATAATCAGGATAATTTACCCAATTGCTTTCATTGACTCTCCAACCCCATTTTTGTATATGATGGAATGTCATTC
>JGI25132J35274_1000154_pt1 | contig 18896 bp, 22 predicted proteins | sample ETNvirenome_6_30_FD_35274 | JGI IMG/M metagenome (IMG submission 35274)
AGGTTTCTTTTGTGTGGCATCTTGATATTCAACCCCTACCAGAACGCCAAGGGCTTGCGTAGTGCCGCCACTTGTAGCTCCAGCTTGGTCTATGACGCCTGCAGCAGTTGGAACACAAATGCTTCCGTTAAAAATAGCATTAGTGTTGTTACTAGCAATTTCATACTGAGTAACACCGGTGCTGTTAGCACCGCTTCCTACAAGACCTACAGGACGAAGACCAAAGGCAGTTTCTGAATTTGCCATAGTTTATGTCTCCATTCTGTGCGGCCCTACTTCTTTGGGCCGCCAAAAGTTACACGAGTTTGACGTTCAGGTTTACTGATCGCCATGGTTGGGTGAGCGTTTTCTCGCAACATATCACTTTCGACAGCTTCCATTTGATCCGCGTTTCGTTGAGCAAAATACTCAGCGCGTTCCTCCACAGTCTCAAGCGGTATACGTGCAAGCATTAATCCACCAATGCCAAACACACCCTCATATTTACCTGATTCAATTACCGGAGATTCAAAATCTGGATATTCGTCCTGACGAACAAGCTCGTAGCCTTCTCGCAATCTTGCCGAAATATTCTTGGTGTCATCAAAACCCCTCACTTCGGCGCGTATCCAACGATGTTTGAAACCCTCTGGTGCAGGCGGTGCCTCTAACATGGATGGGGGAGCCCAAGGTTTACGCCGTCCCTGTTTCTCCCTCGTCGCTGCTTCACGGGAAGAACGTTTGGTGCCCTCAAAGCTTTTTTTCTCTGTTGACATTCAAATCACTCCTTCACGTATTTCGCGTATTCTTCAAGCGGCACTCCCAATTTTTTAGCAATTGCTACTTGGGTCTGGGAGAGTCGGACCCTTTTACTGTTGCGCCCAGTTTTAGTGGAGCGTGAAACACCAGCGACGTTCTGGGCGGGTTTGCGGCTAGTGTCTTGCTCTTCTCCAAATTTATGCGGGAACTCCCGCTTAATTCTAGAGTCTAACTCATTGTAGTAGTCATCTGACTGAGGGTCAAACCCCTCATCTTCAATTAATTTCTTGTGAATCCCAAAGGCTGCAAAAGTCATTGCCTCATCGTTTCCAAACCAAGAGTTCTTTTCGGCCCACTGCTCGGCTTTAGGATCAGGTCGCTGCGGGGCGGCTTGTGCTTGCGGCTGTGCTTGGGGTTGAGGAACAGCTTGCGCTTGGGGCTGGGGCGGCGCTTGTCTTTGCGCTTGAGCATAGTTGTTAGATGCAATCGTCACATCGGTCAAAGCTTTTTGAGCCGCCACTGTGCCGTCTGCATCTCCTAACTCTACGGCTCTTTTAAGCGCGGCCTCGGCTTGTTCCCTTTGCAAATCAAGACGTTGGCCGTGTTCTGCCATAAACCCTTGATCTAAATTTTGCATTCTTTGACGAATCTTCTCTGCTTCAGCCTGCACTTTTTGCGCATAACTAATGGATTCATCACGCTCTCGCTCGGCCTCACGCATTTTTTTAGTAAGGCGATTTATGCGTTTTTTGACAGATTCGCTGTATTGCTCTATTTCAGCATCATCTGAAGATTGATTTGCCGAGGATTCCGGCTCTTCTTCTATCTCTAGAGAAGTTTGTGAAGGCGTTTCCTGGGGTTGCTCTAACTCTACTTCCGTTTCTTCAGCATCTCCCACATCTAACTCAAATTGAGTATCTTCCGCAGCATTAGCCATGCTGTATTCCTCCGTTACAGACTAAGAATATCTTCTGGATCATCGATGGTAGCCAGTACTTCATCATCGTTCAAAATACGGCACTCACCACCCTCTATACGAAACCTAGACCCCGCGTATCTAGCAAAAACCACCCATTGCTTTTCCTCGCACCATGGGCCGTCTGGAAACTTTTCCGGGTCTTTGTAGCACAGCGGCCCTTGTTTCACGACATAACCAACAACCGTTTGTATTTGCGTGTCATCCAAGACTTTATTAGGAATGTAAATGCCGCCTTCTGTTGTTTCTTTACCACGATACGGAAGAATCAACATGCGCCAGCCTGTAGGCTGTGGCATACGGTCTAAAAGACTTTTGTCCACCGCCTCGGGATCAAGGACTTTTGGGGTAGGGGTTTTATAAAGAGATTTTACGCCTTCTGCGGCGGTTTCTAAATCTAATTCTTCTGCTGCATCAGTCATCTAGTTGCTCCTGTTTTTCTAGCAGGCCCGTGAGTTCCTGTAATACAAAATTCAATGCCGATATTTCACCCATCAAATTTTGATACTGCTCCATTGATTTAACACCGTTGTTTTCTAATAACTCTAAAACTTGTAATCGGCGTCCTTTAATCGTTTTTTGAATAAATTGCGCTAATTGTAACGAATCCACATGCGCTCCGTCTTATACAATCGTATCTATATATCATGTGGGTATAAAAACAACAAGTCAATATGTCCAAACCACAGGGGTTGATTCCCTAATATCTACGTGAACAAAGCTTTTAGCCACACCAATGCCGCCAAAACCTAAAGTCAACGCTTTTTCTATAATTGTTCGCCGTTGAACCCCATCTACAACCCGCACATCAGCAGCAATACCTTCTGAGTGTTTTCCCGGGGCAGCTTTGGCCGCTTCAATGCTGTGTTGTGGCGAGCGATATCCAGATGTAATAGTGAAAGGAAAACCACACAATTCTCTTAATTCGTCCAAACGACGAATAAACTCAGGTGTTATTTCGTTTTCACCCGTTTCCTGACAAACAAACTCTTGCTCTGTAAAGTATTTGTAAGTCACTCTTTTTTGCCCAAAAATAGACCAAACGCACCCGTTAAAGCCCCTGTCATTACGCTGACTAATGCAGCCTGTTCAGGGTTAGGGTCAGGAAGACCCATAAACCACTCCACTGTTCTATATGTCATGCCAATCATGGCAAACATCAATATCCTGGGAATGATTCTCCACGCATTAAGCTGCTCGGGTGTCATCTTCTTTTCCTTTTTTACCCCAATAAACCACTACGAAAGCCTCGCACTTGGGGCACGATAAGTTTGTAACTATCGTGTGTTCTTCATCTTCCTCTGAAATGTCGTGATCAGCGCCCCAAATTAGTTCTGATTGACAGGCATAGCACTTCATTTTTCGCGAGCTACCTGTTTGGTCTTCTCAAAGGTACGAAGACCACCGAGGCCGAGCATCCCAAGCAAAACAGTAAGAAGGCTTTCCATTTCAAATACAGGTAACGGAGGGGCCTCCACACCAGCAAATGTGATGACAAAAACAGCGATAGGCTGCCCAACAAAGTGCCAAGCCAAAGCAACCCCGCAAGTCCACCCAACAAATGGCCGCCAACCCGCGACAAACATAGATTTATGCGCCGCTTCAGCTTTGTTGATTTCAATCTGACCCTTTGCAAGCTCTTGGGCGTGTCGTTCTGACATGGTTGCAATTTCATGCGCAAGCCTCGCTTTTTCGTCAGCATCCGGTATGAACTTGTCAAGCAGCCCCGTAACCGGGCCAATCAGTGCTTGTAGCATCAGAACCCCTTTTTATGCGTTAGTGAATCGTGAGCCTCGCAAAGCTGCTCCCATACCCCGTTTTTTGCCGGTGGTTACCTTGGCAAACATCGTGTCCGGGGTCTTTTCTTCTACCGCTTGGGCATAAGGAATAGAACCTTGGCCATCAATAACTGCCTTGTTTACAGGCTTGGGGGGATCTTTAGGTGGCGCACCGTTAACTTTAACTTTCATATCAACTACCTCGTTTCATCAATTCACGTTCTAAAGCCGCATCAATGCGAGCCTGCGTCTGTCGTTCCTGACTAGCCAGACGTTGCTGGAACTCCGTCTGCTTATTAGCCATTCGCTGTTGATCAAGCTGCAATTCGGCCTGATCCATTTGAGCATCTCGCTGATCCTTCTGAGCCTCCAACTGTAGCTCTTGTTGCTTCAGCTGAATCAACGGATCTCCTTGGTTTTGACCCGTAATCTGAGCAGTAAGCTGTTTCAACTTGGCAAACTCTTGCGCATTCATCTGTGCAATCATAGATTCCAGCTGTAGCTCCATATCCGGGGTCAATGCTTGACCACCTGTTTGCTGCAGCATCTGTGCCGTAGCCATTTCCTGACACTTCAGCTTCACATGCTCAATAATGTGCTTCTGTAACGCAATAGCGGCCTGCGGCAAAGCTTGTATAGTTGGCGAAGTAATAAATATCAAGTGCGCTTGTATATGCGCATCGTGATCTTGACCTTCAAAAGCTTTCAACTGAACCCCGTCCAAGGCATCCATATTTTCCTGCGCAGGATCTTTTGGTATCGGATCATCTGAAGACGGCGCTATCAATATCTTATCTACGTCATTGACACCCAAAGCCTCATACATGCGTCGATACGCTTCGTGCATGTCATGCATCTGCGGGGCTTGCATGGCCATCTGCAACTGCGACTGCGCCAGAGAAATACGCTGTGCTTGTGAGAATGAGTTGGGATTTGATACCGGAACCACATCTACCCGATCATCAAAGTCCTCTCGCATGATAGAACGGTCACCGCCCGCTACCGCATACGGATATTCCTGCGGCAGGTACTCAGACATGACCCGGGCTAGAGCCTTGAACTCCTGCCTCATGCCATAGTGCAGTCGTTTATGCACCGCACTCATAACCCGTGAGCCTTGCTCCAACAGAGCTACTGTAGTGCCCACAGCGGCCTGTTGGTTGCCATCCCCTACCTTCATGTCGGTTATAGTCGCAAAACGTCTACCAGCGTCTACCACGAAGCCTAGCAGTTGAAACAGAGTCGTATCTGGCCCTTTAAACGGTAAAGGCATCAAAGAATCACGGATAGCGCCCCCTGGGGCATCTACATCACGGAACTCCCCGGGCTGTAACGGCTCTTCATCGTCCCTGACCCGTAGGCCACGGGCCTTGAAGCCTGCCGGTAGATTGGACAGCGTACCCGCATCAATCAACTGACGCAGTGCTGCAGTGGCTGTGCGAGACAAACCACCAATGGTGTGAATCAAACCAAGGCCATAAAACCCAAACCCGGGCAAAAACTTGTAATGAACAAAGTAAGGTATCTTTTTCCTTCGTTCATCATCTTCGCGAAAGTTGCGGCGAACAGACAATACTTGGCCGTTATCTTCGCTTATTGTGACGATATACGGTATTTTTATACCTGTAGGCTCGCCATCTTCCCCCATATCTTCAAAGCCTTCCAAGTCCAGATTGACATGGCACTCCAGCAAAGTGCAGTCATAATCCAGATTTCCCGGCTCCATACCCTCTAATTTACTCATCTCGTCAACAACTTCGCTGTCGTTGCCCTGAGACGGAATAACCGGTATGTCTCTATAAAACCCCATGACCTGACGAATGCGCAGATCATTCAAAGTCATTTTTACAACCTGCGTGATGTTTTCACACGAGTCTAAATCGCTGGCACCATACGGCACCACAATGTCTTCCGCAGGTACAAACTTACTGACGGCGCGATCCATCGCCTCGTCGTAATATACTTTCTTGAACGTAGACCCCGCCAAAGGCAGATAAAACAACATCTGGTCAAACTCTGGCGTGTACTCCTCCATCACATTCGTGATGTAGTAGTTCATAAACTCTTTGACACGAAACGCTTGCGATTCATTGTCTCGGGTCTTTTCGCCAACAATCTGCGTCCTGACCGGACCCGAAGGCGGCAAAAGCTCGTTAAACGCCTGTGCCTGAAACTGCGTGGCAGCTTCCGCCAAAAGCGGGTGTGTTACACCGGTAGCGCCCCGGAAAGGCATCGTCCGCTCTTCATAGGTGTAGCCCAAAAGCTCAAGGCCCTTGGAATACGCATCTTCCCACTCGGAACGCGATGCTTTGTTCGATTCAAAATCAGATAAAAGCTCAGAAGACAAAGACGCTAGTTCTTGGTCACTTAACTCTTCAGAAAGGTTACGGTAAAAATCGCCGTCATCTATCCCCATCATCTCTTGAGGGTCTAGATCAATCACCACGCCACCATCTTCCTGGGGCTCAATTTCTATACCGTCAGGCAGCACTTCATTGACTTTGCCAACAAAAGTGCCGGGGGCCGCGATCTCTATGTCTATTTCCATCTCCTCTTCAACAGACTCCGGCCCCATGGCCGTACTGTCCATCAAAGAAGTCAACTGGGCTATGTCATCACCATTAGCCATTAAGCTCTCCTAATGAGCGGGGCATAAGAGCCTACGCCACGTCGCGCATCATCATACCCTTGGAACATATTTGTTGCCACGGGAGCCATGGAAGCCACCCCACCGCCCATGGCATACGTAGGTATTGGCTTACGATACATTTCTTTAATTTCGTCACTGAGCGGCATGTAGTAAACAGGGAGGTCTGATGAATAACCTACGGCCTCCATTGCTTCATCGCTCGCAAAACGTAAACCTGCTGTCTCAAGCGTCGTGCCATTGCGCTTGGCATACTTTTTTACATACGGAGCTAAGACATTGTCGTAAAACTTAAAATCACGACCATAACGCGCTTTTTGCAGATAATCTGGGGTAAACGCTACCCCATCCAAGCCTTCTTCAACAGCTTCCCTGACCAATCTTCTAAACGACAATTCGTGCCAATTGTCTTTAAAAGCCGCATCTGGTACTAATTGGCCGTAAACTTTTTTCTTGGCGTAGGCTCTTATTTCTGCATCCGAAATGTCGTATTTTTCTTTTAACTTTAAAAAATAAGCCTCACTTAAATTTCGTGGAAAATAGCTTTTTGGTCTACCATCGCCTCTAAACGTTCTTTTTAATTCTTCTGCGCTCATTTCAAATGAGCCATCGCCGTATGATGCATCTTCTTTGAGAACTTTGTGCATAATTTCAGCAGCTTCGTCAAGGAAGGCAGATTGGTGTTCTTGAACAAGCTTTTCTAGAGCAAGCTCTTCCAAAGCTGAACCCCCAATTATTTTTCCGGATTTTTTGCCTTGAGCATCGGGGGCCTCCATTTTAAGCAAATCCCTTATCTCCTTGTTAGCACGTTGGTGCCAATCCGATTGAATTTCATCAATAAACAAAACTTCAACAGGCTCTCCGTTTACACGGATAGTGCGGGTGTTAAAACGCATGTGCGCAAAAGTGTTTTCGGGCAGCCTGTCATGCAAGCCAACGGTAGGTCCATCTGCTGCAGTGCCTGTTAAAGGGTCCGTTTGAGTTACAAGCGCCAAGGACCGTGGGTCACGAAGTTGAGCTTCTGGCGCTAGTTCAAAATCATCATTGCTGCTGCCCGTAGTGTATGAGGTAGGATAAAAATTATTTTTACCTTCCTCATCTACTAAAAACTTTTCATATACAGGCACTTCTCGTTCATACAACCGCTCCCTTATTTCACTTTTAGTGACCGATTTGTTGTTAATCAAAAAAACTTCCAGGCCCGAATACAAAAGATCTTCTTGTTTAGCGCCCGCTTTTTTAATGGCCGCTAAGAATTGATTGCCCGTGCCTCTTTCTTGCGGAAGGTTTTCAACTATGTCAAATAAAGGGCTTTGGTACTCTATTGTAAACTTTGGAGGACGCCCCAAATCGCCCATTAAATTGCCAAGATAAATCGGATATCTATCCAACTCTTGCATACCATAAGCTTTTATTACATCGCGCTTATACTCATCTGCGTCATCAAAGAGACTGTCATAACGCATTGCATCTTCACGCCGCGCTGCTAACTCTGACGAGGTTCCCTCTTCTATCGTGGCGGGATACCTTAATTGAGCAATTCGATATTCGTCCATTGGAGAAAGAAATTGCCTTGGCCCGCTCCTGCCCTGTGGATATTCAAGGCTTGTTTTAAGCTCAAACGCCCTGTTTATCGCGTCTTTTGCAGCCTCACTTTGTTGCTCTAAAGGATTAAGCGACTTGGGTCTAACAAACCCTTCTTTTTGAGAAATATAATCTTGTATAGCTAAAGCAAACGCTGCTTTGGGGTTGCTATAGACTAAAGGTTTGTGAGTATTGTCTCTTACGTTAAAACGACTTTGTATATAAAAAGTAGGGCTACGGGGGTCATCCAAATCCTCGCCCGTCCGCTGCGCCTCTGACCGAATCGCCGCAACCGCCGCATCTGCTGATGCATACAAAGTGGGGATTGCTTCTGGAAGCACTGCTAAAATAGGGCTTGTGGTGTTTTCCCAAAGCGGACTACTGGCGTCCAAAAATTCAATTCTAGAATTTAAAAATTCTGGGTAAGCCTCTAAAACGTTTGGAAAATCTACATAATCTGGAAACTCAAGAACAGTCATACTGCCGTGTACACCACCAGTACGATTTATAAGCTCTTCAAATTTAGAAGTGTCTAAGCCTCCTTCGCCGACAGGGTCTATAAAAACACCCGGCTTGTTTTCCGTAAGACGAATTGCGCCCGTCTTGCGATAAACCGCTGTTTCTCTGCGACCATCATCGAACATCTCTTCTGCTTCTTTTGCGGCCTTCCCAACTGGACCTTTTGCTTTTGAGCCGCCCATAACCCCTAAAACAACGCCGCCTTGGTCAACCACTTTAGGCATAGTCAAAGCTGAAGCAGGGGCCATGAGCGTAGGTGCGGCAAGAAGAACCTCTGAAGAATCTACAACGGACCCTGTTTGGGGGTCGTATACTTGCTCCTTACCCTCCATGGCGGCTTGGGTTGACATCTGAGCGCGGCGAGATAACTCTGCGGGAAGTTCAGGAAGTGAAGCTATGCCTCGTAAGAAAATCTCTCGGGCCTCCGGATCACGGACAAGACCTTTGAAATTCATAAAAGCTTGCACCGCTTGCGGTACAGCAAACTCGGCCTCGCCATACTGACCGGGCGTTACCGTTCTATCTACATATACTTGCCCATCTGGGCCAACATAAGAGTCTGAAAAAGTTTCTTGGTAGGGTTCTATGACCTCCCGGCGAACAGGAAGCAGTGGACTTAGCAGCTGCCCAATGCCCGAACCTTCCGGACCTACGCCGTAAAGATATTCTTTTTCAGCCTCACCGCCGTCAGACATGTATTCCATGCCCGCTCTTTTTGGGTTGCGTTTGTTTGAAGAAACGCCCTTTGAAGGACCACTTTTGTAAACAACACCACCCGTACCGCCCGCGCCGCCGCCAGAACCTCCTAACATACCGGTATTCATAGATAAGTTGGCAATACCGGTGTCCAGTGTTCGATTTACTTCACCGGCTATTCCACCGCGTCCACTCTGAGCGATTTCTATTAACTTCAGGATGGCAAAGTAATCTGAAAGCTTGTCCATTATCGGGCCATGGGCATGATGCCCGTCTGCATCGTGGGCCGTGGTGCAACTTTCGCAAGATTGCGACGAAGCGCCGCTTTAGAACGGCTGCGTAAAAATGACTCCAGGCCCTGACCGCTGTTGGCCTCTAGGTTCATGCCGTCAGTAAGTCCAACAATGCCGCCTGTGGCAAATCCTGTCTTATAAAAGTCTTCAAAAGACATTCTTGGCTTGTCTTCTTTTTTTACAGAAGAAGGGTTTTGCACAGTGCTTAATATATTAGTAAACGTATTAGCCGGACTCTGAGCCGCTGCTGCGGCTGCCGCCGCCTCTGCTGCGTTTTTTTCTTCTATGGCTTGTAGCGCGGCTTGTGTTGAGGTCAAACCGGTTGGTCCAACCGGCACACCATCTTCGTTTGTTGTAGCGACGGTCTGCGTAGTAGTGTCTGCGACGGTCTGCGTGGTGTCCACCGGAGTGGTCACAGACGTAGTAGTGTCTGCGGGAGCAGTACCCGTAACGGTCTGCGTAGTATCAGTCGTTGTGTCTGCGGGAGCAGCACCCGCCACACTAGAAGCAAAGGCCAAACCCTCTGGTGAGTTTTGTATGGCTTGGTCAATATCAGCCAAGCTCATACCCGAGTTGACCCAATTCATTACATATTCTTCAGCGCCCTGACGGCCCAAGTTTTTTTGGTATAGGTTTTGAACAGACTGTAAGGTGACAGCAGGGGCCGTGGGGGTTACTGCGGCAACCCCCGTGGTTGCAAAGTTTTGGGCTTCTGCAGACGCTGCAATTTGAGCTTCTACGTCTGCCAAACTCATACCGGAGTTAACCCAGCCCATTACAAATTCATTATTGCCGGGATCACGACCTAAATACTGTTGGTAAAACCCTCGTACTTTTTCCGGCGTTACCGCCATACGCTCATTCGTAATAGCCGCAAGTTCTTCCGCAGAAGAAACTGGGACTCCTGTAATGGCAAAGTTTTTTGCTTCAGGAGAATTCATTATTTCCTGTTCAATTTCCGCCAAAGTTTTGCCAGATTGAACAAACTGCATGACATATTCATTTGGACCCGGATCGCGACCAAGGTATGTGCGATAAAACTCTCTGACCTTGTCCGGGGTCACCACGTCCGCAAAAACTTTTGAAAAATCTACGTTCGAGTCGAACGAAGTCGTGGTAGTAGGTGCCGTGTACGAAGTGGATAAAGACGTGGCTGGAGTATCAAAAGGGTTGGCTGTGGTTGTAGTGACCATCGGGTCAAACTGACCCACACCCGTGTCGGGGTCCACGTTATAAGTGTAAAGATTGGGCTGCTCGGTAGAATCAACCAACACATCAGATTGCGTGTAGTACGGTTGTTGTTGGCTAGGTTGCCCGGTATTCGGGTCAAGACCAAGGCCCGTGGGCCGTTGTCCAATAAACACCTGACGCCCCACCGTGCCCGAGCCGCTAACGCCGCCGGTTAAGCTTTGACCCTTGTCCTGTAAAAATCGCGCAGTCGCTTGAAACGCCCCGCCCGACTGACTAGCGGGATTTATTAAATTTGCAAGGCGGCGGAATCTTTCAAGGTTGGTTTCGTTGTAATTGGTTTGGGTTGCAAAAGTATCATCAACAACAAAGTCCTTGTTTGGGTCATTAAACAGCTGAGAAATCCACGGACTCGTATTGTCTTTTGTCGCTTTAACAAACCACTCGTAATCCGTTAGGCCGTCATATTTTTTATCACTAAAAAGACCTAAGTCATTTAGAAAATTGATAAATTGTAGGTTAGATGCATTGGGGTCTATTCGTACCAAACCATTTTCAATTGTCAGATAATCCGGTAAAGCTTTCGTATTGGCTCCGCCTTGATAACCTGCCGCCAGCATTGCTGCCCGCGTTTCAGGAGGTAATGCGGCCAGCTGTTCAGCTGTCAAAGTAATATTCCCAAAAGGCCCCGCAACGACACTTCCCGCAAACGTATTCCCACTTTGTAAATCGTCTAACGCGCCGGTCCTGCTATTAACCTCATCATATACTTCTCCGACAACACCACCGCCCGTTTGCATATAACGAGGCGCGTATGCCCCAATCCCAGAACTCATACTCGCCCTATTCATCATAGAATCTATCCGTAATATTGCATTGGTCGAAGATTTGCACTCTCATCTTCCCAATAATCTGATGGCAACTGAACAAAGTTACCCTGGCGGTATCGCATCAACGCCTGTGTCGTGCTGTCTACCAAGTCATCATACTCCCCATTAGGGAATGCCGCACACTCTTCTATCACATCGTGCGCCCAAGACTCATCCGGTGCCCAAATCATCCCACTTTCAAAAAGGGGAGAGACACTGTGTACCCGCGATACCTTATCGTTACCACGACTCGGCGTAAAGTTTACCACAGGGATGCCCATATTCCGCAATTCATGGGTCAAAGGCATACCACTCGCCTTTGCCTCAATAATAACCGTCTCAGGCTCCCAAAATTTGTAGGATTCCATCGCAACTTGCTTCAATTCAGGGAAATCCCAGCGCCCTTTCTTTGCATCCAGCAAAATCAGGCCCGCGACCGTCCCCTCTTCTGGATAAAACACGCCCCACGTCGTGATTGCACTGTAATCTGCCCGGGTATTCTTGGAAAAAGCTGTGTCGTAGCTCTGAATCACATACTGCAGCTGCGGAATCTGGTCTTTATCCCACACATTCCACCACTCACGCTTGATAATCGCGTTCTCATCACCCGTTGGGTTCTGCTGGTACTGCGCATTCCATTTCGGTAGCGGAATCGACGCCTTTACCGCCTGCATTTCCTCAAAAGACCAGAACTCAGGCCACAAAGGTTGCCCCGAAGGCATCTCCATCGGGAACTCAATGACCTCCCAGTTGTCCGCTAACTCGTCCCGACCCTGTGCCCGGATCAATTGACCCGTCAAATCCTTCTCAGACCACCTTGTCATCACCACAATGATGGCCCCGCCCGGCTGCAAACGCTGTCGAGGACCGCCCGTGTACCAATCCCACGCATCATCAAAGCCGTTTAACGACATCGCCGTCTGCTCAGAGTGCGGATCGTCAATAATGATCAAATCACCACCGCGTCCCGCCAAGTTTGAGCCCACCCCCACGCCGTAATACATGCCGCCACGGGCCGTGTCCCAGCGGCCAGAAGCCTTGGAGTCCGCAGAAAGCGCCGCGTCAGGAAAAATTTCAAGATATTCATCACGTTCAAGAAGGTTTTTAATTTTTCTACCAAAATTGACCGCAAGCTCCGTGGTGTGCGTAGCCTGGATAATCTTCATCGCAGGGTTTTTACCGATCATCCACGCCGGGAACAGGTAGCTGGCAAACTCGGACTTGGTGTGTCGCGGCGGCATGTTGATAATCAGCCGCTTCAAATCGCCACTGGCCACCCTTTCAAGCTTCTCCGCCATAATCTTGTGGTGCCTACCCGCAATGAACTCGGGCCACATAGAACGAACGAAGGTCAGATAGTTGTCTTGACACGCTTCAACCTGCTCAATCTGAGCCAAACGGTACTCAAGCTTGAGCATTTTCTCTTCGGCTTCGTCTTCTGAAATGCGTTCAAGAGACATAAATCGTCCTGCACATAGAACATTTAGTTATAAACATGTATGCGATCCCGTAGGTTCTCAAATTTTAAAAATTTTTTGAGGCTCTGGGACTCCTATACGCTTAATTTTTATCACCCTACCACACTAAAAAGCCTTTGCTTCCCCTTTACGGGTTTTTTCCAAAAAAATCATATGGTTTCACCACGGTGTTGTTTGTAAGAAACATGCACCTTGACTCAGCTTGCTAGGCCGGGCCGCGAACGCGAAAAAATGCAGCTGCAGCCGGGTCCGGGGCAGCTGGTGACGCGCTCCGCAGCCGGGCCCCATGGGCCCCGGATAACTTCCCCAAATGTGCATTTAAGACAGTTGACACACCCGCAGCCGGGCGCAGCTGGCAACCGGCGCAGCGGGCACGATTCCCGCGCCATGGCCCGGGGCAAAATGCCCCCGGCAGCCGGACCACGCAGCCCGGTACGTTCTGGGGGCAGCATCGGGCCCGGACCACGGGCCAGCTGTTACGGTTACGCTGCAAACGTGAGAAAACACTTAAACGCGCAGCCCGCATGGTTGTGGAGTTTGTCACTCCCTGGGCGAGACTCACTTTTTTTTCTGGCACGATTCATGCGTTAGGCAAAAAAAACCCGGCTGCTGCCGGGTTAAATTCAGCTGCGCAGCGGGGGCGCTAATCAATCCAAACTAAAACGTTCGGCTTAAATTCTCGGCCATCGCTAGTAGACCATTCAGTGCTACACCAGAACGTAGCCGGGCCAAATTGATCAGCGCGGTTGTAATGCTCTCGGATGTACCAGTGAGCGGATTCCGGCTTGCGCTTAAACCATTCCCCCTCGCGTAGTTTTCGCAATTCGACTTGCCTCATAATTTTAACTCCCAAAGTGTCGCGGCATCATCGCCGCGCTTGCAGCGTATCGTATACGCGGGGCAAAAAAAACCCGGCTGTTGCCGGGTTAAATTCAGCTGCGCAGCGGGGCGCTAATTCCCCCCGCAATTCCGGCAGCGGGGGTAATCATCATACCCGCACTCTGTGGTGTACGTGCCCGCTTCGGCACTGGGGGCAGTGTAGCCGCAGCCCCAGTCACAAATCCATTTGTGCCCCCGTTCCCGGGCCTTCGCTTCGATTTTTTCCCGTTCTGACGGGGGCGCTGCCAGAACAACCGTTTGCCAAATAACGCTCATGATTTCAATTCCCAAAGTGTAGGCGGGGGCAGGCTATCGAAATAGGCATCTAGCGCAATTTGGAAAGCGTACCCGTATCGCTTCATCATTCCCCCGTAGGTAAAGTGAGACGTGCTCACAATGGGGGATTGACGTTTTACGTGATCAATATAAACCCGCACGGCTTTTTCTAATTCCTCCGGGCTCGGGTTATCTTTTCGGGGAACCATGGGGAACGGGTCAAAAACGTCTCCGGGATCATGATCTTTTTCGTCATACTCCCGAGTCATGATGCAGCTCCTATCACGTCCGGGTTATTGACAACAAAGTCATAGCCCGCAGCCGGGGGCCATAATGCCGGGCCTTTAGCCCGCAGCCCGATAACGCAGCCGGGGGTAAATGCGTTCGCGATATCGTCTCTGTCACCGTCTATCACGGGGCGCGATTTGAAAAACCGGGGCAGCCCGTGACGGAACACTACCGCGATAGGCGCGTTAGTCCGGAAAGCTTTTCGGTTCTGATTAGCGAATCTAGGGCTGCCGGAATAGCTAAAAATCAATTGGTAGTTTTCGGGGGTTTTATCCAAGCGATAAACGGTCTTGGTGTAGTCGATAAACTGAATACCCGCGAATTCCCCGCCCATATCGATATGGCGTTCCCATGGGATATCGCTCAAAACGTTTAGCCTAACAGCTGGACGGGCTCCGCTGCGCTCGCACGTTTTAAGAAAATTGTGTAATTCCCGGCGCAGCTGCGCGATGAATTCCGGGCGCTGATTAAGCCAGTATTCCGTTTTAGCCATACGCCCGCTGCGCACGTTTTCAAACTTGCCCCGCCCGGCTTCTGATAAACAGGTATCTAGGCAGCCCGCTGCCTTCGCGCCCGGGCATAACTCATTGGTGGGGTATAGACTCAGCCCGGCATAACGGAACGGGGCAGCCCGGTTAGTTTTCGCGAGTTTAGTGTTACCCCCGCGCGTATCTAAAAGCATTCGCATTTATTCATTCTCCCATTGTGCGCAGCCGGTAGGGCTGCGATATGAGAATGATCCCATATCCCCGGGCATAAAAAAACCCGGCTGCTGCCGGGTTAATTTTTGCGCTGGTGGGGGTTTAAGCTGCGGTAGCGATTCGCTGCCAATCGCTGCGGGGCAAATCTAGCACCCGGCTGCCGCGCTGTTGCCATGTATCGACGTTATCAGCTGCGGCATTGTGCGCCACTGCAGTGACCGCGTTTACCATGGTTGCCCGGCTAAGGGGCTGCCCGGCATAGCCCGGCTGACCCATGGTCTGCAACAGCCCGTCCAAAACGCTGCTGGTTTCCGCCTTGGTCAATTTCATGACTGACCCTAAAGCTTCGACGGCTGCGTTAGGGCTGCCTTCTACGCGATCCTGACCAGCTGCCTTCATTTTTTCGAGCATTTCATCAAAGCTTTCGCGGCTGGCAAGATGAGCGCAGTTATCCCGGAATTTCAGCTGCGTGGCGCGGTTGTCAGCATCTTTAGCTTCATCCGTTAGGATTTTAGCCTGATCAGCGTCCCCCCGGGCACTAGTGATGTGGTTCTGGCGCAGCCAATTGGGGCTTTGCAATCCGTTTAAGCAGACCAGCGTCCAGAACATCTGACCCAGCACAATGGCGGAGTCGCCAATTTCGCTGTTTTTCATCATGACACCCAACGCCATGGTATCCCCCACCGCTGCACCTTCGCCCGTGATCACATTCGACTTCAGGCGCACGTACATCGCCCGCTCAGTGACTGTGGCATTTTGCACCTGCCACTGGGCGTCGGAGTCCATTAGCTGCGGCAGCGTTGCCTCCAGCAAATGATGGTTGTCAAAGGTTTTAAACTTTTCCGACACTACGCCGCGCAGCGTCCCCGTGTTAGGGCCTTCCGCGAACGTGCGCAGCATATGCACTTTCGCTTCCTTCAGCCAGATGGCGTTAATCAGCTGATCCCACTCGCTGCTGTAGTCCTGCTGCAGCCGCCGGGCGGTGCGGACATCGATGGCCGCCTTCTGAGCAATGTGATCAAACGCTACGCTGTTGGCCGTCAGGATTTGCGTCGGCATTCCCCCGGTCTGTTCTAGAATCACCTTGCTCACCTTAGTGCCATCGCCCCGGTCAGCTGTTGCCAGCTGCAGCTGGTTTGTAGGCGCGAGCAAGTCTTGAGACGCAGCCGCTTGAGATTGCACTTTCTGCAACAGGGCAGCCAGATCACCGCGCTCATTTTCGATTGTCATAGTCATAGTTTTTTCTCCCAAAGATATGGCGACATTGCCATCCATTCATATTACGGGTGTTTACACGCAGCCGCAATTGTTTTTTTTAAAAGAGCAATGCACAAAAAACCCCGCCGAAGCGGGGTTGGTTTTTACCAGCCGAAGCTGACACCGCAAGTTTCTAAAACACTGTAATCATCAAGCGATAAACCAGCGGCCTTCAAAGCATCTAACCCGTCTTGCTTAGTCTTAAACGGAGTATCCTCGCCTTGCTTAAAATGCTCTTTAAGCTTGGCGTACAAGGCCTTCCGCTCATGACGCTCGATTCGTACCCCCGTCTCATAATCGCCCCCACGATAAAACTTAGGGCTGATGGTGTAGTACGTATCAGAGTGATAGATGTTAGTCATTGCTTTTCTCCCAAAGTGAAAATGAATTGTTTTTGAGAAGTTGCCATCCGATAGCGGACTCGCGTCTCGGTGATAGGCCAGCGATGTTAAAGAACTGTCACGCCGCTTGGGCCTGACCCGAGTATTATAACATCCGGGTTTTTTGGAATTGCCGAAAAACGGCTAAAACAAAGCATTTCCTGGGGGTCGGCCTAGTAGCCATGCGGGTTTCCGGGGCGTGAAAAAAAAGCTTGACAAAGAAAAGCCGCCCGGAGGCGGCTTGTTGATCAGTGGGTCAAAACGCCCACTATTTTGTCCCCTTCCGGGGTCAGTGGGGCGGGGCGGCCCATGACTCCCCCGGCGTCATCATAGAGCCAACAAACGTGNCCCCGGGGGTCCANNCCTTTATCCAAACATTGGCGCAGCCACGGGTAGGGCAACGCAAAATCAAACGTCTCCCCCGGGTAGCGTTCCTGCGCCAGATCTTTCACTGTTTTCATCCTAGACTCCATAAAAGTTTTTGAGGTTTTTGTGATGGCGCGTCTCACCCGGCTTGCATCCCGGGCAGTCCGCGCCTGCTCTTTCTGGTTTTTTTCAAACCAGCGGAATAGAAAAATCATCGCCCTCCCTTGTCTGCAGCATCAGGCATCAGCTGCGCTATATCACCGCCTAACGTATGAATAAGGTGTTCCACATCAGTTGTTCTATACTGATGACGTACCTCAATACTGCTATCCTGATTGAGTCCCTTACGCTCCCCTTTCCCGGTTATCAAAATAATGCTCCGGTCAGTCAGTTCCTTGACTTCGTCTTTGGCTAAGGAAAAAGCTTCCTCCCAAGTGTTTGCGTTAACTGTTACAGTCCAATAACTTTTGTGAACAACGGCAATTTTGTATTCAGTCATGACGCCTCCACCAACCGGCGATACTCTGGCTGACGGGTTACGTTAACAACCCAGACAACCTCGCCATCCGCAGTGACTTTAAACGTGAGCGCCACGGTGTCCCCGGCTTCACACTGTTTTTTTATTCCGCGCACACTGAAGCGGCGGTCACCCCGATTTACCGTCCGGTAAAAACTCAAAACCGTAGGTGTACCGTCCGTGAATTCGCCCTCAACAGTATGCTTTTCACCGGGCTGCATTTCGTCATAGTCGATGCCAACCAACTTGGCAAACGCCCGAATAGAGGCGTTGGCGTCAATGATGGCTTTATTAAGCATCGTGGCGGTTAAAACTAAAAACGCCGGAGCGTGGCTTCGCAGAGTAGGTAAACTCATTTCATTCTCCCATTTGCCGGGCAACATTGCCCACCACCACCTTACAGGTTGTTACTCCCACGCGCAATGGTTTCTAGCACAGCACGGTAATTGACCGGGTTGCTAAAATGTTTAGCGGGCCTAGCCCTCAAACCTTCAAGCTTTACATCTACCGCTTGGTCGCCCCGATATAAAAAAACCTCATGCCCGGTAGCACTTGTTAGCTTGATAGCTATCCAACAGCTGCCCCGGGCGTGTTTGGTCAAAAAAGCCACCTGATGCGGCGTTATATCAACGCGCATAGAAGCCGTGGTTTTTAACTCCACCATATGCCACTTGCCGCCACTGTCTAGAATTAAAACGTCAGGAACACCCAACGTGGCACGGCTTTCCAACCGGGTAGCAGACCAATCCGGAAAATTGTCTCGGATCGCTTTTTTTAGCGACTGCCAAAAACTAGCTTCCCGTGTCTTCTTCCGTTTCGGTTTGGTTTCCAGAATATCCATCTATTTCTTCCGCTAGTCTCTCCCGGGCGCGAGAACGGTTCGTGGATTCTTCCGCTCCCACATCGTGCGTCAAAGGCGCGTAGGTTTGCTTCAATTCATTCAAAGCTTTCATAACCTCTTCTTTCGACATTTGATCAATAGTGCCGTGGCGAATCTCCGTTTTATTGACGTAGATATCCCCCTGCGCCTGACCGCGCCGATACTCAGCTTGAACAGCTGCACTGAAAGCCCCGTTCTCTAACGCCGCATCCCGAATAACCTGGAGGTCACGTAGGTGTCTTTGATACTCCACACCATACTTTTCATCCAACTCCTGACGATACTCGCGGATAGCTCTACAAACGTGGGGATGGATGCGCGGGTTGGTAAGTTCTGACGCCCGGACGTGCGCGGACTTCTCCGGGTAACCGGCATTGATCGCGGCCTCCCGCATAGTGATCTGCCCGTCTTTTGAAACGATCTCTTTAACAAAAAGCTCTTGGCGGCGTGTCAAACGTTTATTGACTAAAGGAGGGCGGTTGGTTTGCTGACGTTTGGCTTCGGGCAGCGCCGCCGCTTTTACGTCCAGTACTTTGGCATAACGATCTTTAGACATGGTGTCTCCGTATCAGAGTAAGTCCGGCTA
>JGI25132J35274_1000155_pt1 | contig 18819 bp, 17 predicted proteins | sample ETNvirenome_6_30_FD_35274 | JGI IMG/M metagenome (IMG submission 35274)
GTGACGCGCGGCAGGCACTGCTTTGGGCCGCGGGAAAGACGCGGTACACCATGGGCGTGGGCGTAGGCCTGCGACGTGCGGCCGAGATCATGGAGGGAGCANCANGCGAGGCNTAGAAGCCCAGCACAATCCGACACGCGATCAGCCCCGGCCATGTGCCGGGGTTGTTTGTTGCCATGCTCTCCCTTGTNTGCGGGGGTGTGGACATCGGGGGAGATCGGCGGCCNGAGATCTGCAGAGAGCGCCGCAGCTGCAGCCACTCGGTGAACGCTGGTCAGTTGTCCCGGCCCAGTCTTCTGGTGCCGGCGGCCGACGAGATCGATCCGCTGGCCCGGCCGGATCTGCCCGGCCAACAGTTGTCGCGGTAGCGTTGACGCACAGCCAAAAAGGTGGCGACGTGCTGCAGATTATGGGGGTGCCCCCCCCGCACAGCCTGCATTTGTGGCGACATGTTCCCCATCCGTGATCCAGCCGATTCTGAGTTACCGACTATACTGCGGCCATGACTGACAAACAGGACGGCCATCCCAACTTGGTCAAGTATCCCAAGGGTCACACCCCAGTTCGGGCTGTGTCTCACCCCCGTGGCAGGCAAAGCGTCACGGTCGAGCTCAATGACTTGCTGCATATCCAGACAGATGGGACTCCCCGCTACACAGTCGCACAGTTAGAGGAGGTGGTCAAAGATGCGTCACAGCCACCTGCTCGTATTTTGGCGGCGCGGCGTGTGCTATCAGCNTGTCGTGACGGTCGCCGTTATGTCAANGACAAGCATGGCAACGTGTTTGAGGCTGGCAGTGACCCAGAGCCGGGTCGCGACTTTGACCGTATAGTGGATCGCATGGAGGGCAAGCCTCTTGCTCGCGTTGAGCATGACACGGGTCCGAATCGGAACGCAGAACAGATCAAAGCTGAATTGTTGCGATTGGTTTCTGCAAACCCACAATTGCTTGGTATCCTCCAGATGAAAGCATTGGAGAACGATGAAAGACGAACAGATTCAGGAAATGATTCAACAGCAGATTGTTGATTGCAACCCACGTGCGTTGTTCGCAGATGGGTTTGAGGGTTGTCTGCTCGGTTGCACCAGCATCCGTGGTCGCACTGTCGCCGTGTACTCCCGGTCGATGTGCATCAAAAAGCTGATGAAGGATGGCATGGACTTTGAGGAGGCTGTAGAATACTTTGACTTCAACGTAGAATCCGCGTATGTAGGGCCGAATACGCCGGTGTTCTTAGACTTATCGGTCCTCTCTGAAGGAAGTTTCTAATGCCTGGACATTACGGTGGCGCCATGGGTGGCGGCAAGAAAAAGAAGATGATGAAGAAGGCTGGTGCCTTTGGTCAGACCCCCTTTGGCAAAAAGGTGATGGCTAAGAAGAAGAAAAAAGTAGCCAAGAAGAAGAAGTAATGGCTAAGAAAAAAGCTGGCGATGCATGTACAAAGAAGGTCAAGGCCCGTTACAAGGTCTGGCCTTCTGCGTACGCATCGGGCGCTTTGGTGAAATGCCGCAAGGTTGGTGCAGCCAACTGGGGCAAGGGCGGCAAGAAAAAGCGTAAGAAGTAATGGCGAAGAAGTCCGCGACATCTGGTGGCCTACGCAAGTGGTTCTCCCAAAACAAAGGCAAGGGTTGGATTGATTGCAAGACAGGAAAACCATGCGGTCGGAGCGGACCTAAGGACAAGCGAAAGGGCTATCCTGCTTGTCGCCCTACTCGAAGTGCTTGCACAGCTGCCGCTAAGCGAAAGACTGGCCCTGCTCGAATATCTTGGAAAAAGAAGGGCAAGAAAAAGTAATGGCGAAAAAGGGATCAATGAAGGGGATGTCGGTTAGGAGCGGCCACAAGCGGCCGACCTCCAAAGGTGCCGGCATGACCAAGAAAGGGGTGGCGGCCTATCGCCGCAAGAACCCCGGCTCAAAGCTCCGTACAGCCGTCACAGAGAAAAACCCATCCAAGGGTCGGGCGAAGCGTCGTAAGAGCTACTGCAGCCGCTCAGCGGGCCAGATGAAGATGCATGGCATCAGCTGCAGCAAGACCCCTAAGAAGCGAATCTGTGCAGCCCGCAGGAGATGGCGATGCTAAGGTTTTTGCGGACCCTGTTGGGTAGCTGCTGGAGAGGCTAATGTCTTGCCCAGCATGCGAGAAGAGACAGGCTCAGGAGCAGCGTCAGCTATCTGACTGTGAAAGCCGTTGCAAAGAGATCAACGCCAAGAACCAGAAGCTGACCATAGCTCTGGCTGTGATGACAACTCTGGTTGGCAAGGAGTCCTTGGATTTTGCTTTGGGGCTGTCATCCACGCTTGACCAGATATCCTCACGTCAAGTGGATTCTGAGCCAGTAGAGCTGGCCTCTGCTCCGTCTGCAGTACCCAGTAATGGCCGAAAATACGACTACAGTGAGCCTTCACTGCTGGATGTGTCACTGTTGGCCAGCCTTCCACCATTGACCCCAAGTATTCGTGAGAACGACCAGTGGTTTGTCACGGACGATGACATATGGAGCGATTACTCCGGTATGACATATCTCCCAGAAACGGGTGGTTTGGCTTTGGGGCTGTTACTATTGGCTAAACCCAATAGGAAACGATAATGCTTCTAAGCCTTCTACTGTGCATGGGCAGTGGCCCACCGACTGACCCAGATGCTGTCGCCATGTGGATCGACGATCTTGGCCGGCTAACACCTTTCGGCCGTACGTTTGATGTCTACATCCAAACTGGTTTTGATCCTGACTTCTCCTACCCCAATGGCGACCCACGTCGCCCATACATGATTGGCTGCACCCGTGGCAACGAGTCGCCTGCTCGTTCGTTTACTTGGATGATCGAGGGTGAGGTGTTCAAGAATCACCGGCCTGACAGCGTCTACCCGTGGCTAGAGAACTGCCAAGAGTGCATTGACTATTGGAACCAAGACACTGGGATTCTGTGTCCTGGCGCAGGCGAGTATTGGGAATGCATCCAAGCCAACCCCTACCAGCGTTGGATGTATTTGGGTATGAACTTCACACCCATCAACTGGGAGTTCCAAGGCCCGCAGGGATGCTGCCCGCGAACCGGCGATCTTGTTGACCTTGAGTACGCATGGTGCGACTCATGGATTCTGCATGGGCCGTTGGGTAAGAAGTACGGCAATCAAAGTCAGTATCGCTATCCGATGGTGCAACAGCAGCATAAGGATCTCATTACCCCACACCCAACACTGAACAGGGTTATCAAGTACTGGGAGCCTTTCCCTGTGGGTGAGATTCCGAACGAGAGGTGCTGCTCGGCCCCGTCACAGAATGACTACGGCGACTTGATCCGATGGGACGCTGACACTGACTGGATGAGTGAGAAGTGGCCCGGTTCGTTTCACATCGCTCGCTTCACTGGTCCCGATAGGTTCGCGTCTTCTGGCGTTGTTCGCTTTGCATGTGGCAATGACCACCCCTGTGAGCCGTCGCCATACCAAGTCATCTACGAAGCGGACAACTCCTGTCCGTCAGACCTCAACGAGGACGGAATAGTTGGCTTCGAGGACATTTTGCAGGTACTATCAGATGTGGCTGGTTACAAGTATCATTACCAGACCAATAATGGCTTCAATGCCATTCTTAAAGTCCTTTCAGAATGGGGTCAATGCGATGCATAAAAAAGGTGGCAAATGCGGCTGCAAACACGGCAAGCGTGGTGGAAAGAAAAGCGGTAAGAAGAAATGACTAAATCAACACCTAGTTTTATTAGCAGTAAAGGCACTAAGACTGCAACATCGCAGACTCGTACATCTGCAACAGGTAGTGATGGCAAAGCAAACGCAGTGATCTTCTGCACGTCAGGAAAGACCACTCTGTCTAGCTTTGCAGTTGGGGATGAACTTGTGCTTTGCGAGCTGCCGGCTTACGCAATCCTTAGTAGCATCAGAATCCACCACGCAGCTTTGGGCTCATCAACCACCATGCAGGTTGGAGATATCAGTGATGACGATCGGTATATCACTGCAACGTCAACAAGTAGCACTGGTGTGTTGGCCTACGGTGACGCCTACAACTCTGAATTCAACTTTGACATCGAGACTGTGCAGTCAGATGGCAACCAGCAAATTATTATGAAAGGCGCTGGTGCCACTGCTAATGGTGTAGTTGCATGGCAGGTTTTGTACCACGGCGGCATGCCTTCTGTGCGTCAGCTCTGATACAGAACTTCAACAGATCGAATTGACACTTTAGGTATGGTGATGACGTAGTCATACGTCTTGAGCTCTTGTTTCCATGCGCCTGCGACACTTACGGAATCCTTGGTTTTTTTGACCAAATACCCTACCTGAATGATGTCTTGAACCCCAGGAATATCCTGCTGTTCGATCTCTGAGTTGGGCTGCGGTTCGCAGCTGTCAACCCAATGCACCATCACAATGTCCATTAGCTTTGCAGATGCCACGTTTCCGCTTCCCATTCCTTGCCAGATGAACGGGGCACACGGATCTTCGTGTTCACTTCCCCTACAACACACGCTACTCCCCACTGACTGACATCCTTTCGCTGCATGTATCGAGGCTGCTGGTCTCCCAGTCCAACGCTTCCTGCGTTCGCATAGAACCATGGCAGCAGGACTTTGGTTCCTGCTTTGCACTGGGTGATGGGGGTGGGTCGATGGGTGTGTCCTCTGATGGCCAAGCGCCATGGGTGGCCGCCCAGTGCGTAAGCCATCTGCAATCCTTCTGTGTTGTCAGAATTAACTCCACAATCGAACCCGTGGTAGAAGAATACTTGCCCGAGCGAGTAAACTCCCTTAGCGGATTTGACGTAGGGGATTTGTTTCCACTTTTGGAATTCTCCTCCAAAGGCTGCCGAGTTGTTCCAGTCTGCAAGAGAGCGAAGCTGTTTCGGAATGCGGCGAGGATCTTTCGCACGAAGGTTGTCATCATGGTTGCCATGTATCCATACATATTCTGCATCGCCTGCGTATTGGCGAACAGTCCGCAGATAGTCATGTGCAAAGGCAAACTCATCTACTAGATCGTGGCTGGTCTCATCCGGGTGGACTGAGGCAGCGGCTGCATCGAGGAGATCGCCCAGACAAATAACATGCGTGGGCCTGTGTTCTTCGATTGAATGGAGTAGAAACTCTTTGCCGGCCTCACTTGCGTGAGGCGCATGCACACAACTAAATGCTAGAAACTTCGCATTCACCACTTATTACCGCGGGACTTCAGCCAGTTCCATGCGGCTGGGCCGGTTGCTGCTCCGAAGATGTACGCGAGAATAACTGCGGTAACCGAAATAGAGAACGAAGTGAGAAGCATTTGTGTTCCTTGAAGAGTTTCAGAAAAGATAGAACGAGAGTCATCGACGCGAGGATCCCTGCCGTGATGGCTATCGGCAATATTACCACGTTCATGTAAACTTGGATCGCCCACGTGCCAACTACTAGGAGAATTCCTATTACTAGAGGGATTTGACCCCTCATCGGCAGCCCCAGAGATCTGGTTGCCGTCATGATCAAAATACCGCCGATTACTGAGATGCCCCCTGCCCACGTCAGAGGGCTCAACGTGGGGTCTTGGGGGGTCTCCAGCGGCGGAACCCATCCCGGTGGAAGAGCTCGGTTAGATGCGCAACTTAGGAGCGCGAGGCTTCCAAGTGCGACAATCGCGTCTCGTGGTCGCATAGTCTACGCTCCATCTTGTCAACCGACTGTTCCAGACGATTCACAGAGGCGGTAAGGGTGGTTACTGCAGCAGTGATCTTTGCGACCGACCAGACGGCGCCCGCTACAAGAACGAACACGTTCATGATGGGCATCATCTCAGCAAAGGTCATCAGATTACCTTGGCAAGAATGTGAACAGCAGCAGGGCCAGCTGCAGCAGTCTTGACTCCAACAAGAATCTCGTTGTTGCCGTCAAGATCAAAGGTGTTTGCATCTGGATCTGCAAGCGTATATTCATACGTGCCGTCATTGGTATCAGAAGCAGAGTCAGCCAACGTCAACTCAAGGGCACCAGCCTTGTTGTACAAGCTAGTCCATGCGCCCGTCATATCGTTCGGATTGCCCTTTTGCACTGATCGGCCAAACACCTGAATGATTGGGTCTGTGCTCATGGATGCCCCAGATGTGTATCGTGCGATGATACGGACGCTAGTCCCGAAAGCACACCGCAAAATGTGGTAGTTACTGTTCGTGATAGTGCTGTTTGGGTTGGTAATGAACGTCCCGCTGTTACCGCCTGCAGTAGCATCGTCGATTACTTGATTCCAGAACGATGCGATCTGCATCGGCTGCGAGAGACGATCATGATCGAGCTGAGGGCTGCCCGCCCCAAGTGTGTTTCCAAGTGCCATTAAAAGTCCTCAAGGGCGTAAGAATAAAAGGTTTGAACTGCTGTTTGCCCTTTTAGCATAGCAACAGATGACAAGATTTCCATAACTAACGACTTCCGGCCCTCCTCGAAAGCCTGATAGCGTGGATCTTCACGAAATTGAAAGTGGAACACATCTTCACGGTTCAGCATGTCTTTGACAACTTGCTGACCCAGCTCGGTAGAAAAAAGCTGTCCCAATCGTCGTGACGGAGTGTCAGTTTCGATTGGTGATTTGGTTTCATGTTCAGACACCGATGCCTGCCTCTCTTGCGATATTTACCGCTTCTGCAGATTGCTGTGCTGCCGACGCTCTTGTGTTGGCAACTTCGGCCTGCTGCTGCTGTTGAGCAAGATCAGACTGGGCCTTCTGCATCTTAGCGACTTCTTCGCGTGTTCGCAGATAGGTTGGATCTACGCCAGACATATAGAAAATGTCTCGGAATGCCTCATCAGCGTTGATATTCATCATGACTGCTGGGTTGGTATTGATCAGTGGGCCTGCAGTTTGCACGGCCTGCAGGAAGGCCTGGGCGCTTGCAGCCTTCTTAGAAGTTGCCATGGGCGATCGATACTCAGGAGCGTACTCCACGCCTTTCATGGCCTCTGGCATAGGGGGGAGCAGGTTGTTGTCAGACATCACTTCGTAGGTCGTACGGATCAACGGGTCCAAAAACTCGCTGTAGAGCCGAGCCAAGATGGGGGCTGCGGCCATGAGACCTTCTTGACGCCGTTGGATGATCTCCGTTGCGGTCATTCGGTCGTTATCAGGAAGCTTCAGCTTGTCCAAGAAGAAGGCCTTCTCGATCCTTGCTTCCTGTCTTTGCAACAGATTCTCTCCCATCATTGGGTTTGCCCCAGAGGTCAGGGGCCGAATCATGTCTTTTGTGCCCTGCCGCGTGTAAATGATGGAACCCGGGGATGTCCTGATTGGCCCCTCAATGCCGTTTGCCGGTACTGTGATAGGTGGCCTAATAGCGAGCTCTGTAGCCTCCATGACGGACCTTGAGAGCGCGTTGGCTACCTTGATGCCCGGAAGGATGGACATGGCTGGAGAGCGGCCGTAGGTCTCTTCTGGAGCCTTGGAGTACCGCGGTACCAAAAACGGCATCCGGCGGTATCCACCTTTGCTCACCATGTGCTTGTTGTTCACGTCGATGTACATCGAGGCGTACTTCATGTTGGTGTGATCCAACTTGAAGATGTCGCGGTGGTAGCGTCGGATGATTACGTGGACAAACTCAAGATCCGATTCTTCATCGATGTTTGAAGTTTGAACCGAATCTCCCTGCTCTTTGATTTCATCAAGGACATCAGGATGCAGGCTGTCACCAAAGGTGCGATATGCCTCGCGTAGATTCATTTTGAACGAGCGGTAGCATTCGCTGATGTCACCATTCTCATCCTCGACGATGTAGAAATCAGCAAGGCGTCGTGCTTGGAAGACCGGGCCCGAAGGAGTATTTCTGACAAAGATCACGCCAGTGCCAAACGTCACGAGATCTAGATACAGCTCGTGAGTAGCAACTGAGAACCTGCTGCGGTTGGAGTCGAAGTGATCCATCATCAAGCGGCTTACCTCGTCGAGGTATCGCATGACGCTTTCACGCTTAGCATGGATCGGGTTAGTAGGTTGCAGGTTGAACCACTTAGTGCTGGTGTTTGTCAGCAGGCCAGAAAGAGCAGCAGCAAGGCTTTCAGCAGCTTGCGGTGCAACATCACTGAAGATCTTAGTCCGCCGTTTGGACCCTTGCGTGAACGAGGTTTCAAACTGACGAGTAGGCAAGACGTAGTCGGCAACCTCCTGCCAGTGGTGGTGCCAGTTTGCTCTTACAGCTTTTGCCTGATCATATTTAGATAGGAGCTCAGTAACTTCCAACTGCTTGCCCTTCAAAACCTTGGGTCAAGAGCGTTGCCTGCATGCCGCCCTTCATGGCTTCTTCACGTGATTGCAGTCGGCCTTGTTGGCTTTGTGCTCGCAACTGTTCTGGAGACAAACCCTCCGGCTTTTTTGCAGTTGCCGGGTCTGGAATATCAACGATTCCTAAGACATCGTCAACTAGCCATTCAAACGCATCACTAAACCAACCCATTAGGAGTTCTCCAAAATATCAAACGGATCGTAATCCGTATTATCGGCGTATTCTTGAAAGTACGACTCGGAATCCGCTTCGCACAGAGCATATCGTAACATCATCACGGCGTATCTGGTAGCAGATTCGATATCGTCACGTTCAGCCACGATTTTACCGTTTTTGCGGTGCAGCATACGTTTCTCATCGAACCACTGCTCCAGATGCGAAAAGACCTTGAATCTGCCGGTTCGCATACGCTCAAGAATGTCCATTGTGATCGGCTCACGTGCCTGACCCCCACCTTTTTCATCATCGTAGCGGGCAGAAACAGGCAGCATGTTTGCCCCGTGATCCTCATATTGATCTTTTAGAGCCTGACCGCCCCCTTTGTCACGGATCATGCCGTCATGCGGCCACGCCACTGGGATCCAGTCTCCCCTTTGCTGGATAGCAGTAGCGTGGTACGTGGCTGTCTCATTAGACTTTTTGTAGCAGTCTGTGACATAGATGATGTCTGAGTCAGGATCGTATGCGATCCATGCAGCCGCGGCTGGGTGGTCGATGCCGAAGTCGATTCCGCAAATGCGGCGGAAGTAGTTTGGGATTTGAAACGGGCTGCAGCTTATCTCTTCGTCTGGGACGCTGTAGACGCCACCAGAACCCATCAAGGGCACGCCGGCAGCTCTCGTGTCTCTTTCGTGCTCTGGATATGACATCAAGAGTCGTTTCCGCTCTTGCTCGTTCAAGTGAGGTGAGTTGTCCCATGTAGCTGTTGCGTAGTGAATGCCATCTCCGCCATCAAGAAAATGTCGAACGATGTCAGACATGCCAAAAAGTGGCGTCCGGGTGAACAAGACCATGCCTTTTTTGTCAAGGACACGAGTCTGGCATTCAGTAAAAATAGCGTGATCAGTGGGTTCTTCGTCAAGCCACACCCCATGCCGGCTCACACCCTGAAACTTGACATTGCCCTGTTCGTAAGACTTGAATGCCAGCTCGCTAATGCCGCCAGTCACGTGCTCAACTTTTACAGTATCAATGACGTTTTGCACCCCACACTGACGAAAGTCAACATTCTTGATGCATCGAGCAGGTATCCAACCAGTGCCATCGGGCTCTTTTGTTCCAGCTTTCATAGCTCCCAGCAGTGCAAACTGGCAAACGTCTCGTGTAAGTTCGTTTGTAGGGCCAGATACAATCCAAGACGTTGGCTCGTCAAAACGACGGCCTTCCCACCAGTCTGGGTAGAGCCCTGTTAGGTGCAATGCAACTTCGGCAGCGGCAGTCCTGGTCTTTCCCGTACGGTTGCCGGCAATGATTGCACGTTCAGGGTTGTGCACACCTTCGTTATGCCACGCAGCTTGCCAATCATAAGGCCCGCCTTCAGAGCCTTTCGACGCAAGTTCGCCGTATTCTGTTTCAATACGGTTCTCGGAATGTGCCTTTTTTAGCTCTTCTAGAAGTTTGAGAGCTTCAGCTTCTATATTCAATCGAACAACTCTTCTCTTCGGACATGAACGTTCCCGAAAAACACTTGGCCATTGGTATATTCAGCAACTCCAGACCAACCGTAGTGAATGAACGGGTACACCGTATGTGTATTTCCGTCACCGTAAGTTCCAAGTTCAAAGGATTGTGTGTAACGACACTGGTATGGCGATGTAAGACTAAACAGTCCAAACCCATCATCTTCTTCAGAAATGGGGAAGTATGTTGGAGTTTTTGTGTTACCCAGCAAATCGGTGATTGCATTACCAAAATCGGTTCCAGTGCCAAGACTTTGGTTGTTAACGGAAGAAGTAGACAGCCCGCAAGCAAGTTTGCCTGTTACAAGACCAGTGCTTTGGACTGAGACAACTGCCTGAATAACATCCCATTGGAAATGATACGTTCCAGACTTCAGAGTAATAGAGTGTGAGCTTAAGCTGGCATCAGTGCACCAACTTGGCAGTTTTGCAAATTTGTCACCAATCTTCAATCCAACAACGTGAACTTGGTAGTTTTGCTGTCCACTGGCAGGGTTAGTATTTGAACCAAGATCGGATGTAATAGTGGTTTCACCATTGCCTCGATGACCAAAGGTGATGTTCATTTCCTCTGCACCAGTAGCACTAAGTTGCCCGTAGTTCACGGCATCTTTCGCATCTACACCATCCTCAACATTTTTGAGACGAGTGTCTCCTCCAGTTGACCCGCCAAAATTGACTACTGCGTCTTGGATATCTATGACTTCACGACCATTGACGTATAGACCCATGCTGTCAAGAGCTTGACTTGCAGCCCGCGTAGACCGGATGCCAGTAGACATAGCCGTCTCATTGCGAACTGCAAACTTGATGTCATGGTCATCGCCGACGTTTCTATCACGGCCCATGATGCACAAGCCGGTGTGATCTGCAGTGTCAGACTGAGCAAGAATGACCGTGTTAGAGGGGCCATTGCTAGGGTTAGTCACACTGCTGGATTCTTGAACATGGAGGCTGCCCTTGGCGTTCGTGCAGTCAACGTTTACCCCAACGCCACCAGACTGTGCTTTGATGTGTCCGTTGTCTTGGATTTGCAGATCATCAGTAACAATTACATCGCCAGTAAAAGTAGCGTTACCAGTCACATCCAAAGTGCCAACAATTGCAGTGTTACCGCTAGATGCAGTAACGGTAAATTTGTTGACGCCTACAACTAAGTTGCCATCGAGCTGTGACGCCCCGGCTACGTCTAGATCGACCCCAACGTTGACATCTCGGAAAGTAACATCGTCCGTTGTAGCCAAGCCCAAAGTGCTTCTAATAGTTCCAGAGTTTGAGACCCGGTAAACACCGCCTGCGATGTCAATCATCTTGCCGTTGTCTGCAGACGAGATTGTTGGGACGCTACCGCCACTTTCAGACCCCGTTGGGCCTGTGATGTTGACGTTGCCAGATCCATCAGTAGTAACCGTAATGTTAGTACCAGTCACAGTTTGGATTGGAGCGGCAGCTGAAGCTCTTGCGTTGGTGAAGTAAAGGTTTGCAGCTTCAGTGATATCGCCACTATCAAGAACAACAACACCAGTCTCACCATTGACTGACTGGACAGGGGCTACTTCAAAGACCTTTTCTGCAAGCTGTTCGTAGTTGACCGCATCTTTAGGGTTTTGCCCATTTGCCACGTTTGTGATTTTTCGGCTTTGTGCGTCGTAGTGCTCGCCACGCGTGGTATCGATTGTGATTGATTGCTGGGCAATACCGACCAATTTGTCAAACTGGTTTTCTTGAGATTCCGCATCGAAGGTCGAGTTGGCCTGCAAGTCAGTTTGTTGTTTGAGTTCAACAACACGAGAAATAGTCAGGTTGCTTGTGCCAGACGCAACTGAGCCGTTGATTTGCACAGATCCAGTGCTTCCAGTCCCAGCTCCAGTAGGAGTGTACTGGCCATTGGCTGAGCCCTGCACCAGCAGCGTACCATCGAGGACAACTCTAAGCTCTGAGTCTTCAAAGAATTGGAAGTCCAAGGCAAACGTCGGGTCCGTAGATGACGTTGTGTTGAAGGTCTGGGTGAAAGTAGTCTGTGTTACGGTCATGATCTATTCCAGTTTACTTAATTTCCAATGGTCTGCCAAATCTCTGCCTGCGTTTACGCTGGTCTTCTTCTGCCTCTCGAAGCTCTCGCAAGCCCAAATATCCTGGGGTCGAAACGCCTCTGGTAACCGGCAATGCCACGTGTAAGGCCAGCATGCCAAGTTCTGTCAAAGCCAGCATTTTTTCTTCGCTTGAAGCTTTGTCTTGCAAGTCAAGGACTGCTGCAACTGCAGCNAAGATGTCCTCTTGCATCATCCCAATTGGGGTGGATTTTTGCGGAGACGGCTTTCCTTGAATCTGGTCATATGCAGTTTCAAGCATACTGGCAAGGACCGGGAAGTTGGTTTGCAGCAACTTGCGGAGCGTATTGATGCCAATTTCTCGTGGGTCAAGGGTATCAATATCACCCTTCAAATACAGCGTGATTGCTCCAAGGGTCGAAATCGATGCCAGAGTGCTAATTTGTTGTATGACAGATTTAGTCGTACCCTTGGTACTGTTGTTTTCGCCATGAAAGCCCGTGCCTGATGCCTCTTCAGAGCCCGCTTGTTTGCCACGCTGCATTAACTCTTGTGCCAACTCTTCAACATTTTGGTCATCGATATATTGTTCGATTTCAGCATCAGATGCTCCGTCTCGCCTAAACAGCTCTACTTCACGTTCGATTTGTTGTTGGGCAAGACGCATAAAAACTTTAAGTTTTTCTTGCTCAAACTCTGGCAGACGATCCAGCTGGCGACTCAAAATTCTTTCCTCGACCGTGTTGCCGGCCAGAGCAGAAGACGCAGTTTGGAACATTGCTTCAACACCCGCGGCTGCAGGGAATTTACGTGCTGTTCTTCTGAGCCAGTTAGCATTCAAAATGTTGCTCATTGGCTGTGTCATTTGAACCACGTAGTTGGTTTTTGCGTTTACAACTTCATAGAGAGCAAGCGTTTCAAAACCGCCAATAAAAGTATTTTTTGCGGCAGGGTCCATAAATGGGTTGGCACTGCCGGGATCAATGCCCATTTCTCTAAGGACAGCTTCCGTAGATTCGTATTGGGCTGAAACATCTTGCCCATGAATGTCCACGGCTTTTGGCATAGGGCCGCCTGTTTCAAGTGCTATTTGTTTTTCGCCATACCATCGAATCCAATCATTCATGACTTCGATTTCTGACATTAGATTCAACTGCGACACTGCCATGTGGTCAACGCCTTGAATAGTTCCAAGTCGAACAAGGACGTTTGCAATACGGCCTTTAGCTTCTTCGTCGCCACCTGCTGCACGGCTTGATACGTCCCCGAGGTTCATTTCTGTAAACATGGTGGTAGCAGTACGGTCACCACGAACACGCATGTTGATGTTCGCTCTAAACATCCGTTGTCCTGAGTTCAGGACAGGGCTACTGCCTTCAGCAAAATGTCTGCCCAAAACCAGTTGGCTAAATGTTTGCTGGAGACCTACACCAGCTGATTCCACTGAGTTACGCATCCAGCCAATCGATTGTTGCAAAAAGTAACCAAAAGAATGGTCGCCTGTAAGAGTGACTCCCAATTTGGCTGCGCCACCAGTGACAGGTCTAATCATTGGGTGGTTTTGAATTTCCGGGCTGTAGTAGCTTGAACCGGGGCCAACAGACAAAAACTGGTAAGCAGTAACTGCAGGCGCATTGATAGGGTTGAGTGCCAAAGCCGTCGTAAACCTGATCGCCCCAAGCACAAGCCTATTGAGCATGCCAAGGCCGCCACTAGTTGTGTGCAATGGCACTGCTGCCATTTCCAACATTGACAACTTCATTGATTCGGAGATTTGGTCCCAAAACAATGCAGCTGTAGATTCTCTAACTGTCGATGCTACAGCATCATTAGCCATAATCTCAGACCACATTTGGATGTGCGGGGCCATAGCATACGTGGCTGCAATCTGTTGGACTTGACGTGCAAAGTCAGTGAAGAAGTTTTCTACCACGATTGGGTATTCAACATCACCAGCAGCACGAGCACCTAGTACATCTTCTCTGCTTGCTGCGGCAGACAAAGCACCAGCGCTGCCTTCTCTTGTGCCTACAAGCTGGTCTGCCAAGTCTCTTACGTTTTGAATATCAGCGTCTGGGCCTGCCTTATCAACGCCACGGCGTCGTGGCACATACGGCTCACCGTCGTTTGGAATGACACCAAGGTTTGATTTTTCATTACTGTTGGGCAAATTAATTCTAGCCGTGTCATGGAAACGCCTGCGGAGCTCTTTGAATTCGCCATAGTTCAGTGCAGCAAAGGCTTCGTCAATAAGTCTTCGGATGCCGCCTTCTCCAGCCAAGTGTCCGTATTCACCGTCTGGTGCAATCTGTGTGTTAAGGCCCATGTCAACGTCAAATTTGTCAAGAGCCGCGTAGACCTCGCTTACTGTTTCAAGGTCTAGACGAATCGAATTGCCACCTCGCCTTGCCCGGAACAGATCACCTTTGATGAACAGCCGAGCAAAGTTATCAGGGTCTTTCATAAGAAGAGCAAGGTGTGCCAGCTCACCAAATGTCAAGTCCAGGTCTACTCTTTCTCCACCCTCTGCTTCTGGCCGTCCAGAGATTTGCACCTTGTAATCTTTGCCGAAATCAAAAATGCCTGACGTGCCGGCTTTACCAGCTTGTCCAACTTGTTGTTCTGACAGGCCAATGGCTCGACGAATCTCGTTGGTTCTTTCGCCATGACTCACCATGACAGCATTTGCATAGCTTTGTGACGCATTGATTTCAAGCACCAAGAATCTGTACAAAGCACTGTCTCGGCTGCCAGTAAGGTATTGCACAAGACTTGGATACCGTGACATAAAGAACGTGTAGAACTGTTTTGGGTCTCTTTTCAACAAAGACCCTGCATCACGCAGTTGTTTGAGTAGTCCGGTTCCGGTGCCAACTTCAGTGCCTTTAAATTGTCCTGTAGCCAAACCAGCTTCGATATCAGCAACCAAGTTGCTAACCATGGCATCAATTTTATTAGCACGCTCTGTTTCTCTGGCAGCAGTCGTTTGCGATGCTTTTACGCGCAGTTCTCTAATAGCCTCACGCAACTCGTTGTAATAACCATACGGGTCCACTTCCATCATGTCTTCGTATGTCTCTTTGCCGCTTAACCGCATGTCGTGCAGGTTGCCATAGTTTTGGTTCTCAAGTTTCTGCCGATATGAAATCAAAACTGTCTCAGGAATCTCTGCACCTTCGGCTGCAAGTTGCAAAACTTCTTGCATTTGTTGGGCAAGTTTTTCGTTACGTCGAACAAATGAAAGGCCTTCTTCTCCGCCAAATTTTCCACCGGGACCGAACAACTCGTTAAATTCTTCGCGTATTTCCGGCGTCATTTCACGTTGCAAAGCTTTTTCTTCTGAAAGCAATTGGTTAAAAGCAAAGTTAGCTTCTTCGATTTCTACTTTTCGCAAAGCTTCAATGACTGCTTTTTTCGCTGCTTCTGGAGTTTTGGCATTTGCAATACCTGAAGTTGCAAAAATCTTGGCGCGAATATTTGTTTCTTGGCCAGTGGGACTTACCGGAGTTCCAAGACCTTGGTCTCTAAGACGTTCCGCCTCTGCAAGTTTTTCAAGCTCGGTGCGTGCAACAGCGCCCTCTGCCTCTTCAAACAACGAGGCAGTATCTGTGTCTTCACCCGCTAGAGCTGTAGCTTCTAGCTGTTCGGGTCCGGCAAGCAAACCTTTTTGGATTGCCGCCAACACTTGTGGTCTAACAACAATCTCACCAGTGTTAGGATCAATTCGGCCACCGTACAAAATTGCAAGCCGACCCTGTGCAATAATCGTTCGACGTTGTTCTTCTCTACCTCTTCTAGTGCCTTCGCGCTCCCGCAAACGATCGATTTCTGGCTGCCTTTTTTGCTTGCCTTCTTCTACACCTGCTCTGAAAGCGTTTCGGGTTAGCTGTTCAGCTGCTCTAAGTTGATCTGTAAGCTGTCTGTAAGCCTCACGTTCAGTCTTGCTGCGTGCCTGTCCCGTTACACGTCGAACAATACGTTTTGTGTCCCGGCCAATTTGAAGTTCGCCAGCTTCAGTGAATGGAGAAAGGCTGTTTAATGCTCTTTCGTGCCATTCCTGTTCGGGCCGGCTGTTATGCCTGTATCGTGCACCATCGACACGAGCCAAGCCTTCAGTAGCCTCTCTGGCCCCCTCATACAACTCGCCAACAGGAAGCTCTGCAGCTTCGCCGGCAAGACGCCTGTCAATCATGTTTTCAACAAGCTCAAGATATCGACGTAACCCTTCAATATCGTCGGGTCTGGTCTTTTTGCCGGGTTCCAATGCGCTTGTAAAACGCGGGTCATAGCCATCTGGATATGAGCCCCAATAGCTTTTACTGTTAAAAGGCTTGAACCAATCTAAGTTGCCAAGGCTCTTCCTAAGCGTTTCTACTGTTTCTCGTTCAAGTTTCCCGCTTTCGATAAACGTTTGAACGTAATTGATGAGTTCCCTCATTTTGCTCAGCTGGTATCTATCTATCTTAAGAATAGGCACAACACCCTGCGAGTCTCTAGCTCCATCAACCATGAAAGCTTCTGGCACTTCAACAAAAATTGGTTCGGCGTTACCTGCTTCTAGGTTGACCAGCAGAACGTTGCCGTTTGCATCTGGCTTAACGTTTGAATACCCAAGCTCGGTAAGTTTTGCCTCGGTCAATCGCACAACTTCTACTTCTACAGCTCCTTCCATGGCAGTGAATACTTCACCGTTATTAAGCTGAGAACCATCGACAACGAGCTGCCAACTAGAGTTAGGGCCATACATTCGAGTGCGACCCGCATCTCCACCTTTACGTTTGGCGTTTTGCAACAACCCTGCCATTGAAAAAACGTTGTCCAGAGTGACAGACCCATCTCGACGTGAAATCAAATTAGATGCGAAAGTGTCGGCAAATGGAATGAATTCTTTTGTTGTAGCGTCAACAAATTCAGTACGCCTGTTTTTTGGAGTCATGCGATACAAAAGCATGTCACGCAAAACGCTGAATGGGATTTCACGACCGTTTTGCCCATAACCGTCAGTCAGAACTATATTGTCACCAACCAATCCTGTGCCTTCCCCGAAACGCCCCATGAAACCCATGTCATAAAGTGCTCTTGACACTTTTTCAAACGTAGCTGCTTTACCTAGCCCAAGCGATTTAACAAGGGTGTTGACTACAGGTCTCGTGAGATAGACGTTGTGTCGCCAATCACTTGTACCAGTGGTACCGGAAATTTCTTGGAATATTGGCAACAGCTTTTCAAACGATTGTTGAGCAAAATCGTCTACGAAGGTTTGTATGTTTTGTCCAAAGTTGGCAACTGTTCTAGGGTGCGTCACCTTTTCAGCAATTGGTGATTGTTTGAACGGATAGAACATAACACCAGGATTTACAAAACCCTCGGCTCCCCTCCCGTGTTTGGCAAGAAGCCCGTTCACCTTTTCCTGTATGTGTTTTGGTGCAAAATCTTGGAACACTGCGTCAGCAGGTGTGCCTGTATTTACAGCGTTGGCAAATGCATAGAGGTTGTTGTATTCCGAAAGCAATACTTGCATTTCTTCACGGTCACGCAGTGCGTAACCAGTGTTATTCATGCCTTCATTAGAGGTGCCGAATACGAAGGTGTCCTTGCCTACTGTGCTATACGACTCCATACGGGAATCGCGCAACACACTATCCAAAGCGTATTTGGGGTCAGTGATTGTATCGTCCATTGCCCCTGACTCCATATCCTGCACGTGATCTCTGATGGCTTCAGGGCTTTTAATGTACTCTGGATCTGCTTCTGCTTTCTTGTTGAAATCAGAGCCGGGAATCTTGCCGGCAATCAAACCTTCTGCTGCTTTGATTTGATCGTCCGTTCTTGACTCAAACAGCATGCCTTCAGGAGCTTCTGGCTGCTCTGCAGGAGTGTCGCTGCCCTCTGGCTTCTTAGGGTCATCTGGAACTTCGTCAAACAACGTAGGCTCATCAGGGCTCATGTAGAGCTGACCTGAAGCTGCAGATCGAATCATCAGGCTGTGGTGATACGCAGCCTTTTGTGCAGGTGTAGCATCAGCAGGCGGCCGTGGGACTGGCGCTGCACCAGTATGTATTGGTCTGATTTCTGCATCACGGATGGCGGCAACAACTGCTTGTTGGCCGGGATCAAGCGCCCGCGGACCTGTGGGGTAGCGGTATTTATTACCTTCGGCAATAGGGTTGCGTCCTTTTGGAGACCCCGGAAAACGTTGGTTTCTTGCTCCAATAAACAAATCGCGTAGCGCAATCATTTCCCTGCGTTGTGCTTCAGTCAAAGTTAGACGTTTACCTGCAGCTCCTTGGTATGTGGGAGCCACCAACATCTGATCGATTCTGGCAATCATTTGGTTTAGCTGAGCTTCCGTACCTGTTTTGGTAATAGCCAAATGCTCAATCACCACTCTGTCACGTGCAAGAATCAACCCCTCTCGTTGGGCTACACCTAAAATTTTGGGGTCTGCAGACTTAGCAGATCCACCGCCAATGGCTGGTGCCAATTCTCCTGTTGCACCGGGGTTGGCAGGATCTGTTGCTGCCAGCCTTCTGGCTTCATCCTTGAAGCGATCTACAGATTCGCGGTATAAGGTGCGTGATTGCTTGAATGCGGATCGAGCTCCGATTCCATACAAAAGCATAGTCATGCCGCCAAAAGCCAGAGCTTGGTACCCGGCTTTGTCTAATCGAATTTGCTCTTCAGTTGCGCCGTGCATGGCCAAGTCATATGCAGCGACACCGGCATCTGAGATAATGGACTCTGCACCAGCCGCAAGTGCGGCACGGCCGGTTACAGATGCGCCTGCCCCCACAAGCCCTCTCACAGCTTCTTTTTCTGTAATAGCAG
>JGI25132J35274_1000158_pt1 | contig 18792 bp, 21 predicted proteins | sample ETNvirenome_6_30_FD_35274 | JGI IMG/M metagenome (IMG submission 35274)
GCAGCTCTTTGTATTGTATTGAATCCTGTTCTAATAATTTCAGCAGGGAAAGCAACAAACGTACCTAGAGGTAGTTTTCTTAACGCTTTGATATTGTCTCCAACATAAGCGTAGTTTGGAATATTGTTTTTGGTAACATCGGCTGATAAATTTTTAACTAAAGCTTCTACTGCGTCTTCTTCTAAAAGAACATCGTCGCCTAATCTACCAGCATAAGAAGCATCGCTTTCTCCCTCTAATCTTTTAAGAGTATTTTTTGGTTGATAGAAAATAGGATCGTTAAAACTAATATCTCTTCTACCTACCAATCGACCTACCTTTTTTCTTAGCTGTTCAATTACAGCTTCTGGATTCTTAACTCCTGTTTCCTTTTTGACAGCTTTCAATATATCGTTTTTGGCATTTTCAAAAGCAGGATTTATAACAGTCCTTCCTTGAGCATCAACTACAGTTCTAGGAGTGTTTTCAATATCTTTAAATGCTCTTATTAATTTTGAAACAGTTTCTTTACCTCTAGCTTCACCCATTTCTTTTAACTCAGGATTTCTCATTATAAATTTACTCATGAAATTATTGTAATTACCCTGCTCAAAGTTGTAGTTATAGATTTTCCAAAAATCATCTTCAGCCATATAGGTGTCGGTGATCTTACCTCTTAGTTTTCTAAAGCCATCAGCAACAACATCAAAAGTATTGTTTAATGCCTTATCTGCTCCAAAATTATCTACGGGTTGAAGTCTAGCTCCTAAGTCCATAATCTCACCAAGCACGGGGTTTGTTCCTGTAATTCCTCTTCTTGTGTAATCTAAGTATAAGTCAAAAGCTTCTTGACTATCTCTACCTTTTTTAAAAGCGTTAAATGATTTTTTAAAAGCATCGGCTGTTCTTCCAGGATTAGTAAAAGAAATGTTACCGTTAAGTAAAGTAAAAGCACTTGCACTTAATAAGTTTCTAACATGAGTGAAAGGAGANAAAATNGTTTTAGCTTGTTGTGATGCTGANTTAGGAGCNAATACAAAGAAGCTGTATAGNTTTGATAGTGCTCCTTCTTCTGCTCCTTTAACTTGATTTGTGAAAGCGTCTGCTATTTCCTTAGTTGTGTACAACCCTGAAATATCTTGATCTATGTTTATAGTTTTTGACAGTCTGCCTACAGGCACAATGTCTCCTGATCGAGCATTTAATGCCCTTGCAGCTTCATCTGCTTTTTCAAAAAATATTTTACCTTTTGCTAATTTTCCAAGTTGTCCTAACATCTCAACTTCAGTGATCAAAGCACCTTGCTTTGCGATAGTTGAAGATATGTTGTAGAAAGGATTTTTAATCTCACCAAAAAACTCTTTTAATGCGTCAGGTAATTTTTTTTCTTTTAAAATACCATCATCAATGGTTAGTCCTAAAGATTTCAATGCGTCAGCGCCTGGTAAATTGGTTGTTCCTTGAGTGATATCTTCTTGAAGAAGTTTATTTAAAATTTGTTTAGCTTGATCCTCTGGTGCAACACCTGATTGAGGAGCAATACCTTTGAACTTCTGATCACTAGGGTCTGCGCCACCTTTCAAACTTTTTCTTCCTACTTCTATTTGCCCTAATACATAATTATAGGCTTTTTGATATGCCTCATCTGTTGGCCTAAATTTAGCAAAGGCTTTACCTAGAGCACCGTGTCGTTCAATTAAAGCATATCGAGTAGTGGTATACTCCCCTAGATTATCTTTGATGGCTTGTCTTAAAAATTTAAATTCTTCGTTGTCTGGTATTATTTTTAAAATAGCATTTGAATAGTTGTCAATGGTCGATCGTGCATTGTCAATTCCTGTAAATAATTTTTTAGTTAGCTCAGGATTATCTACACCAAGATCAAGTAAATACTTATCCAAACCAGTTCTATTACCTGATGTTAAAAAACTATTAATCGCTTCTCCAAATTGTTGTTTAACTAATTTAAGTTCATCGCCTGTCTTACCTGTTTGTTTTAAAATATTATCAACAGTCAACTCTAACTGACGACCAAAGGCTTGACCCTCTACCTGAAACTTACCAAGTTCGTTTTTTCTTGTTTCTAGTAATTCAAATATTTCTCTTGGCTTAACACCTTGAGGGGCAAAATCAGCTATAATTTTTTTAATACTATTATCCAAAGCGTCGTATTGCATTTTATATTTAATTGCACCTGCACCTTTCGCAATACCTTTACCCACACCACCAATGAAAGAAGTAAGAATAGCTCCTTCTCCTGCAAACTTTAATCTGTTAGTTAGCTCTCTGACTGCTTCGTCTCTACCAAAAGTTTCTTGTGTGTCTCTTCTAGTGATACCCCCAAACTCATCACCTAGAGTCCCTATGTCTGGATCAGCAAACACAAAGTCCGCTAAACCTCCGCCACCAAGACCTGCACCGAAAACATAAGCTTTATCTTTAAAAACTCTTTTTTTTAAATCAGGAGGACTAAGTCTCTCTACTTCTTCTAATAAGGCGTCGTTGACTCTTCGTCTTTTACCGGTGACAGGATCTCTAAGTTTTTCTAACCTAAGAGCCTCTTTTCTTTCTTTTAAAGTTTTTGCGTTACCAAATCTTTTTAAATCTACATACTGATTTAATCTCTTTGCTTTGAGTGCTTTACCAGCTAATCTAGAAGCTAGGGAGTAACCTGCAGTTGTTGGAATACCTAGACTCACGAAAGTCTCTGTTAGTTTACCTGCAGTTGTTGACTCTGCTATTTCATCAAACGGATTAATTTTATCAAAGAAAGATTCTACAGACGCTGCTGTATCAGTGTCTAAACCTAAATCTATAAGTTCTGCACCCAAAGATACAAACTGTTCTGGTATTTTAAATAAACCTGAACCTATACCTGCTAATGCGCTAACAAAAGCACCGTGTTCGTCGTCGTCAATTTCTCTTAGATTCTTGTCTTCATCAAGAAGATCCATGTCTAAAGTTGATCCTAGAGGCATGGTCTTACCTATCTAAAACTTCTACGCCTTTAATTTCAATGAAATCTGATTTGTTAGGATTTTTTGGATATTTAAAATATAAATATTTGCCTTTGCCTTCTAAAGCGCTAGGTTTTACTTTATATAGCTTACCATCATCGCCTTGAAACACTTGATTAGACCCTCCGCCTTCATTAAATAGTTTTTTATTAATTCCTGTTTCATCTCTATAGACATCAATCTCTGTTATTTCACTTTTAGGTATAATACTTGTTGTTGTGGCCGCCCCTAATGGATTACCTGGATTAGATTCTTTTGCTTTTGTGTATAAAAGAACTTTTTCTAACTCATCTGTTTTACCTGCTATTTCGATTTCTGTTTGAAGTTGATCTTCAGCAGATTTGATTGCTGCTAAGTCAATGGCTCTAGCATCTTTACTTGCATCGCTAGCTAGTTGAGCAAACGCAGTTAATGGATCTTGAGCTGACTTTGCAATTTTCTCAGCTAAGTTACCACCCCTAGCAGAGGCTAGATTTAAACCAAACTGTGCTAATTGTAATAATCCTTGTTGCTTCATCATTTCTTTAGGATCACCAAGCATTTGTTTGTATAGATCAGATCTTTCCAACGCTAAAGTTTTTAGTCTATCTAGTTCACTTTTCTCTTTTTCAATATCGTCTTCAACTTCATCAGTATCTTTGACTTGTGTTTCTTCTACATCAACTTTTGTTTCATCTTTTTTTATATCAACTTCACCAAGTTCTTGCTCTTCACCCTTAGCAGGAATTACTTTTTCTCCTCTAGGGGTTTTTACTATTGTTTCTGGCTCATAAACTATTCTTTCATCTTTTTGTATTACTTTTATTCCTCTAGCACCATCTATCACCGTCTCAGTAACCTCTATCTGTTTTCCATCTCTTTCTATTATTTTTCTACTAATAACTGTTCCAGAAGGAATGTTAGATAAATCTGTTCTTTGTGGAGGAGGGATAGCCGTGTCAGTTCGATCTGCTAAAAAAGGAGGTTTATTAACATCTCCTCCATTATCGAATCTTTGAACTATGCCACCATTAGCAAATGCAGGAATACCATAGGCACGTAGTTGGTCCTTGGTCAATCGTCGCTGAAAAAGGGGTCTATCTAATATGGCCATTATCCTAGTAACGAGCTAATACCACCCGTCCCTCCTAAGGCACCTAAGGTGCTAAGACCTGCAATACCTAAACCTGCAACTTGTTGAAATAAAGATGGTGCAGGAGTCTCTGTATATCTCATTTGAGATGAAGGCACGCCTCGTAAAATATCTGCAGCGAATGACGCTCTTCTAAATGGCTCTTGTTGTCTGGCTAGTTCTGTTCTTCTAGCAGCTTCCATTTCATTTTGAAGTTGTTGTTGTTGAACACCACCGACACTTAATAATCTGTTAATATCTATTCCACCTAATCTTTGCCCAGCTTCACCCAATCCAACTTGCGCTTGACCTGCTTGTAGTGTTTGCACTCCAAGTTGTCCTAACTGTTGCGCTGTTCTTTGCTGTGCCTGTTGCGCTTGTAAAAAGTTTCGTGATAAGTCCTCAAAAATTCTTTGTGATTTTACCTGTGATAAGTTTCTCGCTTCTTCTGCTTCACGAACACCGAATCGTGATCCACCAAATGCCCCTGCAGCTACAGCCTCTGCCGCTGTTCGTTGCCCTTGCATAGCTGCCTGCCTGTCTAGTTCAGCTAAAGCTTGTTGTGTAACTTGTTGTTGATACGGATCCATGAAAGTGGAAACTTGTGACGGATCTAATTGTTGCACTCCTGCGCCGATGGCACCGAGCCCTGCGCCCACAGTTGTAGATGCAGCATCTAAAAAAGGTTGATAGACACCCAATCCTTCTTGTGCTTTTGTAACTGCTGTTTGTTGTGCTTCAGTTAAAGGTGCAATTTGTTGTGCGGGAACTGTTTGAGGTATGCCTGCTAGTCCTCGCAGTCTTAATTGATACTGCTCATCTGTTTCATCAGGTCTTCTAGTAGCGCCTAATTCTTCTAATCTTAATTCATATTCTTCGTCTGTTTCACCAGCTAGTCTTTGAAAGTTAGGAATACCAAATGTAGAACCTAATAATTGTTCAACTCTCTGCTCTATAAATGGCGCTTGCCTTTGATATACTACTTGATCTACCACTATGCTACCTTCTTCTCTAATTTATCCATCATGTCGTACATTTGCTTTGCACCCCTACGACGTTGTTCTAACTTATCACCTTTATCAGCGCCGTTCAATGCTCCTAATCCTCTGACTGCTTTTGCAGTCATTACAAACTCACCATCACTTAACATGGCAGGGATGTCATCAGATTTTTCTGTTCCGGGCCCAGAGATCTGTCCTGTTTTTCTAGGAAAGCCTCCATCTTTTAAACTTCTATATGTTGGTGCTGCTGCACCATATGATTGTGTTTCAGGGTCGTAATAACTTACATCTGGTGTGCTAAGATCCAAAGGAGAAACACTACCTGCTTTTGGTGGTTCAGGAACTTTTGTTTCTTCTTCCTCATCCATTGCACCCAACGCACCGATAGCACCTAAGCCTAAAGCACCAGCAGTGAAAGGTTTGTCTTTTATAAATTGACCAACTTGAGATAGTAATCCTTCTTTTTGTGCAGCAGAGGTCGCTGCTTGTTTAACAGCGTTTGCTTCCATTTGTGCGGCTAAAGCAGATGTTGATGTTGGGGCACTAGCGGCAGCGGTTTGTCCTAAACCAACTGCAGCTTTTGCACTTGAACCAAGAGCACCTAACCCTTGACCACCAACTAATCCCATGCTACCTCCCAAGGCTCCTAAACCATAACCCATCAATGCTGATGTAGCTATGTTTGCGGGATTGTCTCCTCTAATCGCTGATCCTAAACCCGCTCCAATAGAAGCGCCCATAGGACCACCAACTGCGAAACCTATTGCTCCTGTTATAACGGGTAGAATCTTTTTAAACATCTTTACTCCGGTAGGGTGTGTGCCCCTGCAAATACATTTGGAGCTGTTACATGAACATCTCTTCTAATATCTGCCTCTGTTGTTTCTGTATCAGGATTGTCAATATCTGCCTGACACTCCTCGTGTGAATTATACTCTTGACCTGTTTTAGTATTGGTTATTGTAGTTTCAACTTTAGCACTATAAACAGGAACTTTTTCACCATCAATCTCGTCGTAACGCAAGATTTTAGGTTCATCTACAATTTTCGCCATACTATAGTTTTATAGACGAAAACCTAATAAATCAACCGATTATTGAAAGCCTATGTTTCCTGAGATTGATATTCTATCTTCATCAGAGGTGTAGAACGGATAGACCTGATGATTTAATTGAGCAGGGAACAAAGCCATTTTACCCTCCCATTCATTATCGGCAGGTATTGCGTGTGAGGTTATGTTTCCTAATTCATTTGTCATTATAAAAACAAAATGACCCGCTCTTATTTCACTTTCTTTCATATGTGGAAATCTAGCTTTTTCATCAGCCATTTTAAAAGGAATTTTGTGCCAAATAACAAAACTAAATAAACCATCGTGTATGTGAATTGGATTAAATTCATGTTTCTTTTGATAGTTTACCCAAAGACTATGTAGTTCTAACCTGAACTGATCTCCTTTATGCATACCACTTATTCTTGCAAAATAACCTGGATACTTGTCAAAATGTGCTTGTATACATTTATCAATCAGAGGCCAAACAATAGGTTTGCCATCAGGTATTAAAAACTCACTTTGAATATTACCTGCTAAATCGTGATTAGCTTTTTCGGTATGTTTTTTGTTTATTACTTCGTCTAGTTTTTTTGTAATGTCTTCAGGGACATTTGTTATAAGATACATTTATTGCTCCTTTGTAACTAATACTATTCTTAATAAAGAAGATAATCTGACAGGGGCTAAAGCTCTGTGAGGTAAAACTCCATTAAATAAAAAAGTTTTACCAAACTCAGGAGTTACTCCACCCACTACTACCCTACAATCTTTACTATAACATAACACTTCTCCACCCCAACTCTTGTCCCAATCAATATTTAAAAAAGTTATTGTGGTTAGTTTGTAGTCTCCTTCTTCCTCTTCATAATCAGTATGAATAAGACCGTCATAGCCTGACGGATAAATCAGTATTTTTGAATCTTTCTTACACCACTTACGATTTCTTTCTTCATACATCTTCTTACAAGAATTTTCTAATTCTTCATATCTATGAAAATATTTTTCTAATGTTTCAAACATATTCGCAAAAGATTCAAACGAAGTAACTTCTTGAGTTCCAGAAGCATTTAAACCCCACGGAATACCATTTGAAATACATTTTTCAAGACTTAGAAGTAAATCTCTAGAAAAAATTTCTCTTAATTCCATTTCTATTGTTGTTGTTTTACCTCTAATACTGATACTTCAACCATTGCTCTTGATGATGCGTTAGCTTGTAGTTTCATAGCATCTCCTTCTTGATAAACCATAGAGGTTGAAATAGTATTTGTGTCTGACGCTGATACATCTACTTGAAAAACTTGTAGATCATTACTTCCGTCATTGTGATCAATGTTAACTGTCACTGCGCTTGATCCATCATAATTGTGTGTATTTATAGTTTTTACGATAAATGTCGACACTGGTGTAGGTGGAGTAGCTGCCACGTTTGCGGTAGGCACAGTAAAAATTGTGGTTAAATCAGTTGTAGTCAAATTAGCAACAAATCTTCTAAATACGTCTGCCATTAATTAAAAAACCACGCTCTTCTCGTGGACTCCTCCTGTGTGTCTTGTGTGTATTGAGTATTTAATTGCTGTATCATTTCTTCTAATTGTCTAATTAATTCAGCAGACTGTTGAACATCATACTCAGGTCGTGGATCAGGAAATCTCTGTAAGATTAATTTTGCCATTATCTTCTTCCATCAGGTTGAATATCAAATCTTTGTGTTCCAAGTCTCCAAGCAGTGCCTGTAGTATTTGAAACGACATTAACAGTGAACTCTCTTCCTCTTCCACGTAAGCTTACAAATTCTGTAGCATCAGTGAAGGTGGCTGTTTTTGTGGTGCTAGTGCTATTGTTTGGATAATACTTAAATTCTAATTTCATATTTAATGTTCCTGATTGATTTTGAATATCAGGAATCAATTTTTGTACAAAAAGAATATCGTTTCCTTCTCCTATTTCAACAGATCCAGATTTAACAAATGCAGTCATTGCTTCTCCATCAGCATCATTACCTGTCTCATGTAAAAACATTTGTGTAGCACCATCAGTTAAACCAGAAATAGTTTCATTATTAGCCGTGGTTGTTGGCAAATAATCCGATGCTACAGGATTGTCGTACACTTCTCGATCAATCCAAGTTGTTCTGTCCAAAGTTCCTGTCCACCAAGTTTGTTCTAAGTAATTATAGGCAACAACAGCATTGATTGTGTCCGATCCTGTTCTAGGATAGAACCACATTATTTCATTAAACTCACCATTGTGTCCTGCAAAAGCGTTTTCAGATCCTGTAATATTTATATTGTCAAAAACAAATTGTTCCACGGTGCATGGTAGTTTTTTAACCGTACCATCAAATAAATAAAAAGAATCTTGAGACATCCAATATGCAACACCATTTAAATCAAGCCCTGCGTGTATACCTATAATACCACAATTTTGACCTAGCTGTCTTAAACCAAAAGTAAAAGGAGGACCAATAAACTGCATTGAGTGTAATGAAGAATCTGTCCATACTAATATTTGACCTCTCGATCTTTCAGCCGCCACGATTCGTGATCCGTCGGCAATACGTAATGAACCCGCAGTATTTTCTGCGGTGGGTTGATACGTGGTAATATCTTCTTGATCTGAAAATCTAATTAGTAAATCATCTTGAGAGCTTGTTGTTCCAATAGTATTTTCTGTTCCCATAAAAACTAAATGTCTATCAGGTGTTGATACTAAACTTATTCTTGACGCTGTTGGTGCTCCTGATATTGCTGCAGCTCTTGTAGACACACCAGTTGATGTATCCCATTTAAAAGCTCCACCGTTTAAAACTGTTGCGATTAAATCTTCACCAAAATTATCAAGTGACCATTGTCTTGCTTCCAAAGTTACATTTGAGACTGTTGAAGGAGTGCCCCATGTGCCCGAACCCCAACTGTCTGTGCCCCAACCAAAAGCAGAAGTAGATATCTCAGGACCTATTGATATTTGATATTTTGCATTACCTGAACCGCCACCACCAGATGTAGATCCAGAGGCTGCAGCCGTTGTCGTTACTACATAAGCATCACTGTTTGCTATAGATGTAATTTCAAACTCTTTATTCATATCTAAACCATCTATTGCAGAAAAAGAATCAAATGTCACAAAGTCTCCCGCTTGAGCACCATGAGAAGTATCTGTGACAACTACGGATGTTGTTGCATTTGTAGTAAATGGATTAGTTAAAGCTTGTGTTTCTCTTATAGGAGTAATGTCGTAAGCTAAACCCTCCTCTATCACATAGAGCTTTCTATCCGTGCCTACAGCATTATATCTTGTGCCGTCTAAAGCTACCCATGCGTGCATATCACGAGCCACCCCTACCAAAGTGGTAGTGATAAACTTCTCCCATCCTTTGATCTTTTGTGGCAATCCTTGAAAAAAGCGTACGTTATCGCCGTCTGTCCACTTGCCTTCGCCTGTGTAGTCGGTTACTTCTTTATTGATACCTGGTGCTGGTCTAAAATTAACTAAGGGCATTGTGCCAATATACTATATTTTTCTAAAATTAAAAGCGAGTGTAATCCGTTCATGATTTTCACCACCACAGGAGGACACAGAATGTGGTATATTTGCTTTGAAAAAAACCATCATTTTTTCTTTTGGATGTAAAAGGTACTGTTCTGAAATTATTGTTGGAACCAAACTATGAAAATTAAGCGTTGCTTTTTCACAGCATACTTTATGATAGTACACTACTGACCATGCTTCTTCAGTTGCATGAATATGTGGAAGATTAAAAGAATTGCCATCATTAATATTCAACCAAAAATTAGATAATTGACAATTAAAATCAATTGAGGCTAAGCTCTCAATAGCAAAATTGATAATATCATCAAAACCAAAAGTAATATTATTGCTTTGATAACCTCCTCGATTACTGACAACTCTGCCTTTATCAAAGGTTAAAATGTGATCTATGTGTTTCTGTATAATATCAGTATCACCAGTGTAATCATTTAAATATATTGATTCTTTACGAATTACTTTCTCAATCATTTTTTTTGTGCAACTAAAGACCCAACGTGTCCCTTATATGTCCTGTTGCCAAAATGTGTTAAAGGCATTGCTAAGTCTGCCCAAATTTCTCCTCCACACTCTTGCCATAGTCTTGAAAAATAATAATCCTCTGACAGATATCTAACTTGTGGTTTACCATCTCTGGGCGTATTGTACGGGCCCACTGCAAACAAATCATAACAGTTGTCTGACTTATAATACAAACCATTTACTATTTGATCTGACTCATATTTTCTTTCAGGAAACTTTTTAAACATAGTTCTAAACACCTCTCGTTTTACAAGCATCATTCCTGTTGCAGCTTCATTAACCGGGAAAAAACCATCATGCCCTGATAAGTTTAAAGGGTCATCGAAATTAACATTGTATCCTAGAGCTTTTGCTTCAAGTTCTTCCTCATCAGCGTTTGGATTTTCTTTGAGAGTTTTTTTAATTTTATCAAAATAAATATGTTTTCGAGGATAAATACCACAAACAATATCTTTATCTGCTCTAATTAATCTATCTATATTTTGCCACCTAAAACCTATATCAGCGTCTATGAACAAAAGGTGTGTGGCAACAAAATCTGTTTGATCCATCATCATTGACACTATGGTATTTCTAGCACGAGTAATTAAACTTTCATTTCCCATAGTTTGAACTCTCATTTCAATACCACTATTTCTAGTATAGTTTTGTAATTCTAACAAACCATGTAAAGTAGGCTCAGTAAGCAGTCCGCCATACATTGGCATTCCTAAAAATATTTTAAAATTTTTGTCTTTTAGTTCTTCTGGTTTAATCATTTTACATCCTTTCAATTAAAATCATAAAAGTAAACTGCGTTATATCTCCAAGTATCGTTTGAATATTTAGAATGATCTTCAATATATCCTCCATGTGGTATATTTCCATTAAAAATAACACACCTATTAAAGGTGGACGGTATTACATGATATTTTACATTCTCTTCATTAGTGTCAAATCTTATATCCATTTCTTCTAATACTTTAACTTTAGGCATTTTTTCATAAAGAGCGGTGCCTCCAGAATTTATTTTGTCTAAATAAATCAATATATTAAACGAGGGGTCTTGATGAGGAGAAAACTGAATACTGCTTTTAGGAATATTTATCCATTGAAAAATATTCATATCAACACTTTTGCAATGACAGTTTTTCAAACTAAAAATGCTTTTTAAAAAATCAGATGTTTTATTATCTCTATCAAATCCATTGTTTTCTAATGGAATAGATGTTCTACAGTCGTAGTAGTCTTTAAAATTTCTTCCGTCTTTTTTAATTTTCCAATTGTGCGCCCAAGAAACTTTTAGCATATCGTAAATATCCTCAGGTCTTTTGTAAAAATTATCGATAGAAATATATTCGTACGGCCCTAACGAATTTACTTGATGACTTAAATTATCGTTTATTTCAAAAAGATGACTAGATAAATAAGGTTGGGTCATCTGTTTTTACTCCTGTCCACTTATCACATTTTCTATAATTAAACGCTAAACTTACTCTTAGGTCTTCTTTATTATTTATTACTCTGTGTGGTATGCTGTCCTCAAATAATAATATGTCAGAAAATTTTGGTGCAAATAAGAATGAATCAAAATGATGAGAAAAAGAAAACTCTATGCTAGAATTTTTTTCTGTTAAATAAATTACGCCAGAAATAAACTTAGAAATAGGATCCACATGAGTATGGTATTCTTGAAAAAAGTTTTTTTCATAAATATTTATCCAAGAAGTATCTATGTAACCATTAAAAAATTCTTTTTTTTCCATCATATAATTTTCAATATGCATGATTATATTCATTTTTAGATTTCTTAGACGAGGAATATTTAAAATATTATTAGTAATATTTAAAGAAGTTCTAATATCGCAATCCCATGATTTTTGTTGAAATTTTTCTTTTAGTGGTAAAATATATTCGAAAGATTCTTTACAAATATTTTGATCTAATTTAGATGAATAAATTGTTTCCTTGTATATTTCTAAAATTTTATTTTCCATAATTTATTTATAGTTTTTTTTAGACCAAGCAGTTTGTCTATAACCATCTATTAATCTTCTTGCCAAACTAAACCAATACTTTTCATTAAAAGCATCTTCTTTTAATACCTCCATTTTCCAATCATCTCTTTTAAAAGGGATCACTTGAACCATTGGAGTTCCATGTTTTAATAAATATCTTTTATCAATGTCTCCAGTCCAATAAAAAGGAAAATTAACACGATTGTGATATTTATCAGTGTCTACAACTCCATCTATAATTTTAAAAGGAGCGTTTTGATTTAAAGGTTGTGTAAAAAGACAACTATATCCAGGAGGAGTAATAATTGTCCAAGGATTAATAAATTTAAAAACACCATCAACGGTTCTTTTATCATGCCTTAGTTCTCCAGGAACTTGCTCATTTGCGTGAAAGTCAATTTTAAAATGTTTTAAAGCTTCTGCTTCTTCGACCCCTGAAAAAATAGTTGAAGCATCAAAATTTAAACGTCCATCATGATAGTAAACATCGTAATCTATTTGAAAAGGAAGTATGTATCCAGATTTGTAAGCATCTAAAAAAGGAACACATGCTTTAACAGTTTGATTTGTTTTTTTATGCTGTCCTGACACTTGTCTATCAAGTTTTTTAAAAGCCTCAGGTATAAATTGTAGAGCGGGTTTTGGTTTATCAATGCTATCAGCCAATAGTGATTGAAAAATTATTTTTTTATCTTTTTTTAGCACCTAAGCAACTTCTTTGATCATATTGATAATCTTTATAAGGACCTTCTTGATCTACGTAGTGTAAAAATACAGTTATGAAATGATCGTGTTTTGAGGGCTCTCTCCAATGAACTTTATCCATCCCTTTAAAAATAACAGCATTGTTAGGAAGCATAGAAAATTTATTATCTATTCTATATTTATTATACTCTCCTTTTTTATTGTAATATTTGTAATCAGATTGATCATCTTTTTCGCCAATAAATAATTCGTAAGGCTCTTCTATAGGATCGCAACCTAAACACAAGGCCACGGTATATTCGCAAGATTCTCTATCAACATGAATTTTTAAATCATCACCTTTTTCATAGATTCTAAAATATGAATATGTGGGGAAAAGTTTTTTTCCCACATTGGACTCTATGACGGGAGTGCTTAAATCAAGTAAAGTTTCCATTAAAGCATCTCCATATACCCCTACAAGACTATTCGTTTGTAAGTCTATGGGTCCTTCAAAAGAATGATTAGAAAACTTTAAAACGCTGTAACTATAACTTAAATTTAATATTCCATCTGGTAAAAATTTTTCTATAAAAATTGGATTCATTATATTGTCCATCCTACTAAAGCATATCTTACTCCAGAATTAATTTTTTTTACTTGATGAGGAAACATGAAATTAGAAGGAAACGCTATTACATCCCCAATATTTTGAGCAACTTGAAGTTCCCCTTCAGGTAAATCAAATAAAAATTCTCCACCTGTAAAATTGTTGTTCAAACATAAAGATATTGAAAGACTACGGTTTGGAGCTGTTACTCCTTGATCTACGTGATATACATAACCTGCATCAATATCATTAGCTTTATATTTTAAAAAATCCACTTGATTTAATTTATTAAATCGATAGCGAGAATGTTGTCGAATATATTCCTCAGCTATGCTCATAAATTTTTGTTTGATAAAGTTACTTAAAATTGTTTTACCGAAAGTGTCTGGTGCAAGTACGTTTTTTAACTCACAATTACGAACATTTTTATTTTCTTCTCCAGCGCCAACTGCAGCTACTTTTAATTCTTCATCATGATAATAGATGATTTTTTTACAAACTTCTGGAGGTAAAAATTTTTTAATTTCTAATATGTATTCTTTCATTTTTTATTTATACACAGAAAACTTAGTAAGTAATACTGTGTGCAGTCAGATAATTTGTTCTGGCTGTATTTGCAGCAGTAACTGCTGCTGAGTCATCTTCTGCACCAGCATCAGCATGACCGTTGTAGGCTGTTTGCCAAGCATCTTGTGCTTCGCATCTAATAACAACATTTGTTGCCCATTGAGGAAAAGAAGATAAATTAAGATTGTCTCTATTATCAATGTATTGAATCTCACCAGTATTAGTGCTTGCGTCCCATTGTAATGCATGAACATTAGCATCTATTTCAGTGTGTGATCGCACGTTATAATGAACAGTGTCATCTAAATAAACATCCGATTCTGTATTGCCTGTGCCTTTAGCTGGTCCATTACCATCTAAATCGCCTGAGGCATCAAAAATAATAGTAATTCTACTATTTACTGTTGTGTTGTTTACTGTTGTTGCCATCTTTTTTTCCTTTCTTAACTTTTACCTTATTATTACTTAATTGTCTAATAGTTTTGTCTTCCATATCTTTATCCTTAACTTCAAGAGCTTTTTGATGATCTCCAATTTTTCCAAAAATTGAAGTAATATTTTTTATTTCTGTTCTTGTTTTTGGACTAGCGGCTAAGATATTGTTCATTACGTTTTGACCTTTCACCATTTCATTTCTAAAAGATTCTGTAGCAGCTTTATTTCCCATAATTTGTTGTGAATTTTCTACTAAAAGTAATGGAATCCAAGCAATTGAACATCCCCACTCTTGAACATCTGCTCCTGTTTGAGGATGCTTTCCTTGAAGCATGTTGTACCAAATACATTGATGCTTAATGCACTTCTTATTAAGAAGTGGACACTTCCCATCGGGGTCAAATATTGGCATTAATCTTTAGCAGCGATAATTACGTTAGCAAATTTTAAGTCCATTGCAGGTATTGAAAAACTAGCACTAGGTGCATTCGCACTTGATAAAGTACCACTAAATGGGTGAGTGTGGTTTCCACCACCACCTGTGCTTGGAAACGTAACTGGAGTAAAAGAAGAGGTACCCGGACTTAAGCTTCCATCTTTAGGGTTTCTATTGTTAAAAGCCGTTCCTCTAAAACCATAGTTATTATCTGATGGATCATTGTTGCCAGGAGGAGCAAGAAACTGTTGTGTCGGTGCCGCGTGCGAGTGACTTGCTAATTGAGGAGTTGATAGAGTTGTATTTCCTACAGTTCCTGATACAGAGCCTGAAACAGATAAATCTTTTGTTTCTGTTGATCTTGAAGAACCAAAAGTAGTTTGGAAAGTATCACTACCGCCTGTGCCTCCACCAGTTCCTGTAACTACACGCATCGCTGCGTTACCTAATGCAGCAGTGGTGTCTTGAGTCCAACCTGTTGGAGCTGAGGCTTGATAAAAAACTTGTTTTGTTCCTGAAGGAAAAGGTTCAACACCTGTTAAATTTGATCCATCACCTGTATAGGTTGTAGCTGAGACTGCACCATTTGTTCTTAAAAGAATATTACCACCACCTGCTGTAACGGTATCTTTGAATGTGGTTGTTCCTAATAAAGAAGTCGAAACTTCAACATTAAAATTGGAAGCGCCATCACAATAGACTCTTGAATATGCACCTTGTGTTATTACAGAACCATTAGCTGTATGTCCTGTAGCTGCAATGGTTAAGGTTTGAGAACCTGTTGTATTGTTAAAAAATAAATATTCACTTTCAACTGCAGGTACAAAAACAACAATGTCGCCTGTTAAGGCTCCTGTAAGTTCAATAACTTTATTAGAGGATTCAGCGGTATCTGAAGCGTTGGCTGTAGTAAGAGTAATATTAGCTGAACCCGCTACGGATTTAGATAAATAACCTGCTGCAAAAGCGTCTAAAACTTCTAAATTGTTATTAGTATTAGTACCCCATGTATTAGCATTAGCGCCAGTGGCCATGAGTTCTAGTTTAAGTCTATCTGAATATGTGCTTGCCATGTTTTAAACCTCTTTAAAATATATCTTTTTTAGCTAATAAGACAACTATTTTGTGTATATCTCATCTCCCATTACTAATACATCAGCTTGAGAATTGTCAAACATTATTTTAGCTTGTTTTTTAGTTCCTACAATAGGTTTTCCCGGTAAGTTCATAGACGTATTTATAAGCACAGGATATCCTGATAAATTCTCAAATTCTCTTAAAAGTTTTAAATAAGGAGGATTGTGATTCATACCAACTGTTTGAATTCTACAAGTACCGTCGACATGTGTAATGTTTTTAAACTTAATCGGATCTTTGACTTTAGCTTGATATAGCATCCAAGGACTTTCAAAATCTAAATCAAAATAGTCTTTATAACATTCTGTTGGCACACTAGCTCCATACGGCCTAAACCATATTCTTTTTTTGATTTTATCATTTATAACTTGTTTTGCATTTTCCACACAAGGATCCATTAAAATTGATCTAAAGCCTAAAGCTCTAGGACCAATCTCTCCCCATCCTTGTCCCCACATTACAATTTTACCTTGCTTAAGATATTCAGCCACTTTCTTAATAGTTTCTTTTGAGGCATAACCAAAATTCTCATCCCATTGATGTAAACTTTTAAAGTTTACTTTTAAGTTTGGTGCTTTTCTAGTAATACTATTTATCCAAAATAAAGCTCCAATGGGAGTGCCTTCATCTCCACAGTGTGGAATGGGTTCAAGATTAGGAAAATCTTTTTTTAACATGGTGTTTAATACAATGTTGTGCCCTACACCTCCTGTAAAGGATATACGATCTTTTTTTGTAAAATAATTTTTTAAATGTCTTTTTATTTTTTTATACCAATAATAATGAAGAGAGGTAACGTAATTATTACAAATTTTTTCTGTTGATATATCTTTAAATTTACTTTTAAAAATTTCAAATGCTTCTTTACTTAAACCTTTATTTTGAATATCTATTAGGCTTGAATAATCCTCTCCAAAACCATGTAAAGCCATTGTATGCCCCGCATACATTCCTGTATTTTTTGAATTAACTTTATCTTTAAGAAACCAACGATTCCACAAATTATCTAGAACTCCTCCTAGAGAGAAATGATTATAACTATCCAGTTTTAATTTTTGTTGACGTTTTTTAAAAATTGTAAAAGAATCAATTTGACTTCCTATATTATCAATAACTAAACCATTTAATTCATTACCACTATGTATGTGTGCTACATGATGATCTACTAGTCTATATTGAATAGAGTGTTTAATATTTAAATCTGACTCATATAAAAAATTAACGGTTGAAACTAACCACACATCAATAACTTGTTCTATGCTATATCCAATATGATTTAGGTATTTAATCCAAGAATTAAGATCATTATAATACTGTCCCTTTACTTCAGATATTCTTTCAAATTTTAAATATCGAGTTTCATACGTTTCAACATTAAGAGTGAATATAGCTCCATCATGATAGAAAGTATGAAGACCTACTATTATATTTTTTTTCACTAAATTTCTAAGCTGCGTTGACCTCTGTCCAAGTGTTACTTGCTCCTGTCACCACATTTGCCCATGGTGTAGAAAAAGGATTACCTGTTACTATTGTTAAGTCAAGTCCTGTCACATTGACTAATGAGTCAGCAACAACAGTTTCGGTTCCTGTTGCAAAGCTAGAGGATAGCCCTGTTACGCTGACAATAACACCTGTTCCACCTGTGGCCGTTGCTGTTCCAGCGGTGAAGCCCATCGTTAAACTACCAAGAGTGACTAGAGCGTCTGCCTCTACAGTAGAGCTACCTAAAGTAGTGGTCATGGTGACTGCTGTAGGATCTACCTGAGTGAAGATATCTATGACAGGAGTTCCAATAGCAAAATCTAATTGATCAGATGGTGCTATAACTGCAACACTACCTTCACCTGATACAGTTGCTCCTGATAATGCTACCCCTACAGATAAGCTGTCTAATGTTATTAAGTTTGTTCCTGTTTGTGATGTAGTGCCTAGAGCACCTGTCATTTCAAGACCAGTGACAGAAACTATAACACCAGTTCCTACTTCTTGGGTAGTAGTTCCTAATGATGTAGACATCGTCACACCTGTGACGTTAGTAATAAATTCTATATTCTCGTTCCAAGCAAAAGATCCCCATGTAGATCTTCCCCAGCCTGCATCAACTGTTCCTGACGCAGACTCAGTGCCCACACCAAATGAGGTGGATAAACTACCAAGAGTAACATCTACCCCCTCTTCAATACTAACACTACCTAAATTAAATTGAGATGAAACACCTGTAACAGAAATTACGTGTTCTGCTTCTCCTGTTGCTGTTCCTAAAGCTGAAGTTGTTTGAAGTGAATCTAGTGTAACTAGACTATCGGCGACAACTGATTCTGTGCCTAACGCTGCTGTTGTCGATAACCCAGTAAGAGATACTGTGACCGAACTTTGTTGGCCCCAAAAGCCTTCGCCCCAATTATTTTCACCCCAAGCATCAGCCATGGTAATGCTCCACTAAATTAAGATAGTCTTAATATAGCACTGTCTTTATCATTAGTTGGGAATGCGATTGTGAATGTACCGTTTGTTGATGTCTTTACACTTCCGAAATCAAGAACTGCAATAGCTGCATTAGTAGCACTTGATGATCTGTTATAGATCAATGCTGCTTGAGCAGAAATTGTTGCTGATGTAAAACTTGCGTTTGCAAAATCAACAAATGCTGTTGAAGCTGTAACGCTAGTTGCTGTTAATCCAACAGTTGC
>JGI25132J35274_1000159_pt1 | contig 18765 bp, 21 predicted proteins | sample ETNvirenome_6_30_FD_35274 | JGI IMG/M metagenome (IMG submission 35274)
CACTTTCTTCAGTGCTCTCTGGTGTAGTATAAAAAAAATGAGATATATCAAACTTAGCCAACTCAGGGCTTAAACTTTCTGCATATATCCCTGCTTGTTTTTTTTGAGGTATTTTCTCTAATACCATAGAGAGCCTCTTATTATATAATTCTAATTCTGCTTGTTTAGATAGTAGGTTAAAGTCTTTTGGAGTTATAAACCCTCTTTGCTCTTTATTAGCAAAGGTTTGTACAAGTCTATATATTTCATCAATTGTCATTACATCAAAGTTTATTGCTAACAAAAGTACAAAATAAATCCATATAATAAAAAAAGGGGACCGCTAAGTCCCCTACATTATCATATATTATATCAAGCCATTATCCATTAATAGCTTGTAGTCTACGCTCTATCTCAGTATACACTTGTTCTCCCTCACCAGAAGAGCAGAAATCTACCATTCTATCAATAGGTTTCGTNCCTATAGCAGGGACACATATTATATTTCCTGAGTTAGACCACTTAACACCATCTTTCTTCATAGAAATAATACCTGATTCCTCAGCCATCAATAAAAGTTGCTTCATCTCTGTACGAGGGTCATTCATACCTGCTAAAAATGTTGCAGGGCTTTTCTCTGCTTGAATCTTCATATCCCAGCGAATCTCATCAGTACTTTTACTAGTATTAACACCTAATACCTTAGCGTACCCTATAAGTTCATTTAAAGGCATTTTAAGAGCAGCTTGAACAGCTTCCATAGATGTAGCTACTTTTTCTATCTCCTTCTTAGCATTTCTTTCATTGTCTTGTAAAAAGAAAATTTCTCTTTTCCCAGGAACCCTATTAGGATTATCTCTGTTAGCATTACAATGATCTAAATATTTCTTAAGAGTAGGATTTGTTTTGTCAACAAAAAGAAAACCATTAGTAAAAGCAATAGGCTCCCTCATCTTAGCATTAGGATCTTGCTCGTTAGCATATATAGATGTTTCTCCAGGAATATATCTAATTTTTCTATTTTCTCCTGATATAGGATCATATATAACGTCTTCAGATTTTATCATAGATACTACAGGATATTTTTTATTACCATTCTTGTCTTTACTAGATTTTACAATCTCGTAAACAGATGGTTTAAGATCTCTATTTGTAGCACTAAATTTAGGAGTGAATTTTTTTTCTACTATGGGAGCTTTAGCTTCGACCTTAGTAGACGTAGGAGGCGTTACAGCCTTACGAGTTTTTGTTGGTGTCATAATAATTATTTTCTAAAATTAACTTAAAGTTTATAAAAGGGGGAGAGTAAATCCCTCCCCCAGTAATAAAATCAATAAACCTTATGCAGGCTCATCAACTAAAATAGTAACAGTAGTACTAAAATCACTACTTGGCATTAGATTAGCATCAGAAGCGTCAGCTAAGACAACGAATCCATTGTCTTTTCCAACAAACTTGTTGATTGCTTGAACTATTGCTTTTGCAGCAGCTTTAATATTATTACTAGTATCTATTTGAAAACTAACTTTATCAGTACCAACTGAATCATTAGTTGTGTCTGTACCTGCAGATTGAAGTGCCTCAAACATAAGATCAAAGTCGTTGTCATCAGTAGACATAAGACCTTTAAACCTAGATATAGGATAGCAAACTGCGTCAGGAGCTGTGGCTGTGTTGGAGTTAAAAGCACCATCTGTTGCAGCCATTACATATAACATTTTCATATTTCTTTTTCTTTAAAGATTAAAATTAAGAAGCAGCTCTAATAGTTACAACAACGCTAGTTACATGCTCACTAACATACTCAGAAGAAGATCCGTCTGCACCTTCGTTATCTGCGATAACAATAAACCCACCGTCTCTAGACAAAGGTTCATTTAACTTATCAGTAATAGCCTTTATAACATCTTTCTGCTTATTAGCAGTAACAGTTAAAGCCATTAAATCAACGTCATCTGCAGTAGCTGCTGAAGAATCAGAAGCAGATCTTAAAAGAGGTTTAAACCTCATATTTAAGGTAGTAGCATTAGTATCTCCTGCTACAGAGTCAAATCCCAAGAAAGAAGATACAGGATACATAGCAACATCACCACTTCCAATGGTAGTGTTAGTATCTGCACTAAACGTCTCTTGAAAATAAAAGAATTTTTCGTGTATATCTATCATAATATATATTTTTTTAAAAAGATTAGGAAGGGATTACTCCCTTCCATCATCTAGGTTAATTATGATTTTTTGAACAATAAGAAACGGTTAGGAGCAAATCCTTCAAAACCTCTCTCAGATCGGTAGTTACATTGTAACGTATCTGTTTGATTAGTTTTGTTTTGTAGGACAGCAGAACCAGTTAACCAGTGCTCCATCTCACGAGAGTAACCATTCGCAGCTTTGTAACGAATACGAAGCGAAGGAATTTTCTCACCAGACTTAGCGTCTTTTTGTGAATCCATAGGGATACACATTCCGTAACCATTATAATTCATATTATCAGCACCTAATAAAGCTGGGTGATTAAATAGGTCGTAAGTTTTCTTGTGGAAAGTATAACCACCACGAGAGAACGAGTTGAAACCTAAGTTCAACGCCATATCTTTATTATTAGCGAAAGTACCGTAGTTAGCACCACCAGCAGCATAAGCTCCTTGTGCAGCTAATAAGTCATCAATATCTAAAGATAAGTTAATACCAGCGTAAAGAGCCATCTCTTTTGCACCTCTGTATTTATCTAAAGACTTAACAGCAGCATCGAAGTCAGCCATTGTAATTGCAGAAGAACCAAGGTTCATCTCTTGACCACTAGAATCAATGAAATCTAAAAGACCTTGAGTACCATAAACTTGATTTCCTGCAGCGTCTCCTTGACCATCATAGATAGCTGTAAACTGTCGACCTAAAACGCAAGCAAGTTCACAGTAGTCCTGGAATCGCTTGTAAGTATCAGCCTCACCTTTAAGGTACCATAAGTAACCAGAACCATGCTCAGGAGAGTTAACCTTTAAGTAGGTAACGTTTGTAGCTTCAGAACCTGTAACTTCAAATGTTTCTTTAATAATCTGAGTGTAGTTAGAGTAGTGATTCACACGAGGTGATAACCCTTCTGGTTGTGCTGTACCTTCAGCCCAAGCATTACCTACAATACTAAATGTAATCGCAGAAGAAACTGTAGCTGTATCCCCTCCAGAAACATCTTTTACGTCAAAAGTATTATAAGCACTTCTAGCTGTAACAACATACATTTTATCATTAGATCCTAAAATAACATCTCCATCTCTTAAGGCAGAGTTTGTTGATCCTAAAAGACCTGCAGTAATTGTTAAGACAGCAAATTCAGAAGAACCATCAGCAGCCATAGTACCACTAAATGAGTTATGAATTAAGTCTTCTTCGTAGTGCTCAAACAAGTTGTTTGTACATTCTTTTTTTGCTCCATGTAATTCAAGGAGTCCAGTGATCCCTTGATCACCATATCGTTTAATTAACTGCTCATCTACATCACGCTGATGAATTAAATTGGTAGAAGAACCACTAGCAACTAGGTCGTTAGAACTGACATAGTTGTAAGAAGTAGCTACCTGTACAGCTGATGGGCTGAGGTTAGTTGTATTGGGCGTAACTGTTGCCATTTTGTTTTATTTTTTAAAATTAATTATTTTGTTCATTTTCCAAATATCTCATCTCTGAGCATATCTAAAGTAGTTCTTTTATTTTGAGGTGCATTTTGCTTGTCTTGAGCAAAAGATGGATTCTTAATCTCATTAATTACGCTTTCTGTCCCTTTGCTTCTGTACTGATTAGCGACACCTCTAACAATCTTATCCATATTGTTTAAGACATACATATCTGTATTAAGAGCGTCAAAGTTCCAGTTGCCTGCTTCGTCTACATACTTATCAAAAAAGTTTTCTAAATTAGAGTTGTAATTTTTAATCTCATTACGAGCTTCGTTATCAAGATTATAAATAAACTCTTCGCCTTGATCATTCATAGCAAAGGATATACCCTCTAAGTCATCTACTTGATTACTCATGGTGTTAATCCATTCTGATCTTTCTTCTTCAGATAAACCATTATCAAAAGATTCATTAGGCGTAGCATACTCTTCTTTGACTTTATTAAAGTAGTCTCTAGCAGATTTAGCGTCTTTCATAAGCTGAACCTTACCAGCGTTGGTTTCTCTCTCACTATAAGCCTCTTTATCTATTTTGTATGTCGCAGCCATATAGTCATTTAACTCAGCTTCAGTTAAATCAGGATTATCTAGCCTCAGATATTCCTTCATGATTGCGTCATCAGATACATTAGACAAATCAACAGTTTGAGTTTTCAGGTAATCTTCAACTGAACGACCAGTGTTTTTAACGTACTCATTAATAACTCGAAGCTGCTCGCTTGCAAAGTCATTACTTTCTGTTTTTTCACTAGCTTCGTTAAGATCATCAAATGATGTTAGGTCTCGCCCAAGCTTCTCGCTAAGGTATTGTAAGACAACTTCGTCATCATTGATTTCCTTACTACTCTCTTCCTGTTGACTAGCTTGAGTCTCCTCAACGTTAGTCTCCTCAGTATTTAAAGAACTATTGTTTGTTGTCAAATCTACAACGTTTGATTCTTCTTGCGTTGCAGTTTGATTTTCCTGCTGAACCTGTTCCTGACCTTGGTCAGTCGTCAAATCAACAGTATTATTATTATCCGCTTCAGTGCCGACAACTTCGCCACCGAATGCTTTTGCAAATTGATCTCCTACTCCCATTGTCTTAAATTTAATTTATGTTAATTTCGCAAATATAAAAAAAAATTATATATGCAAGAAATTTATTGATTACTTTCTAAAGGACCTCTTTTACCTTGTCTTTGCTCAATCATTTGAGATTGATTAAAAGCAGANTGATTCTGTATAGACTTTCTAACTTCACCATGTATACTTGCNGCTCCTTCTTTACCCATATTNCCAAGCTCTATTTCTCTCAATCTTCTTTGGTGTTGAGATTGTTCAAACTGTTCTTTTAGTTCATATTCTACTTGCTTTAACTGAATCTCTGCTTCAGCTTTAGCTTGAATGCGAGCTTGTTCTATCTGCATCTCCGCTTGTATCTCTTGTTGTTTAAGCTGTGCCGCTTGTTGAGCAGATTGCTGTTGAAGTTGAGCATTTTGTTCTGAAGCTTGTCTAGCTTGCTCCTCCTGTTCTTGTCTGTATTTCTCTCTTCTTAAGACAAGCATCTGATTAGCCATCTTGATATTTCTAACAGAACGAATCATAATAGCATCTTCAAGTCTAAGTTCTTTTTGAGCTAAAGATACTTGAATGTTCTGCTCCATAAGTTGCTTTTCTTCTTCACTAGGTGCGACATCAAGCGTAATACCAAACTCATGAATGGAGAGCTTCTTCATCATATCTATACTATGCATAGCAGTATCTCCAATAATATTAGAATACATGTTATGAAGACCTTTGTAGTTTATAAGATCTTGCATTCTCATAGATATACACTGAGATAATCTTTTAGTAACGTTTAAATAAGCGTCATTCACATCCCTTGTAGCATTGTTAGATGCCAATAAAGCCAACTTCTGAACACCAACAAGAGCCTCACTAGAAGGCTGAGAAGCATCCCTAGCCTCATTAACACCAGTCACATCCCTAATCATCTGCATGTTATGATTATAAACACCAATAAGAGTGTTGAAATCACGACCTATACCATTCTCTAATTCTTGTATAGGCATAGCATGACTCATTTGACCTTCATCATCCATACGTCTGTAGTAGATGTTACCAGTTTGGTCATATATTTCTTGAAGCTCCATAGGAGTAAAAGTACCACCATCACCTTTAGATACATTTTCTAAAGCACCTATTTCGAAAGCAGCACCCTTTGGTCTAGCTTTTGCTAACGTGTGCTGTATTTTTAAGTGAGCTAATTGTATTTGATCAGCAAAAGGAATCATTCTATCTACTAAAGAACGACTCTTCATTTTATATAGATTAGGTTGGTATATAATGTAAGAAAGATTTGTTTCAGACAGGTTAGACTTACTCCTAGGCATGTCCTTCATAAGACCGTAATTAAATATATAGTCTGTCCCTACAATGTACTTACCTTTGTATATTACCTTAACTACAGACCCAAGATCCTCTCTTTTTGTTTTAGAGTTTTTAGGTTTCTTATAGTTAGATGGCTTCTTATTTACAGAGTAACCACCAAATTTATTTTCTTTCTTTTCGTATTTTAATGAGTGACTTGTAATAAATTCAGCATCTAATATATTAACACTAAACTTATCATAATCATAAGTTTCATTACCATTCTCAAAATAAGCCCTAGTACCATAAGTTATAGGGTTATTGTTTTTACCTGCGTACTCATTAGCTATCTTAATATAATCTTCTTCACTAAACTCATCTCCTGCTTGTTGCTTAAGATCAGCTATAGTCATAGAATATACTTCACCTGCATGTCGTGCATTTTTAAAGTCAGGCTTTGAAGAAAATGAAGTTATTAGGTTGGCAGGGTCTACGTGACGTATTTTAACACCACTTGTAGGTAATAGTTCAACTTTAGCAGCACATAAACCTAAGACTACTAAATCACGTATCATGTACCTTTTTACTTCGTCAAATTCATTCTTATCAAAAGTATATTCAATAGCCTTTTCTAAAGCTATCTCAACATTTTGTTTATAGTTGAGAGCCATAAACATATCAATCTCTTCACTACTTTCAGCAACAAATCCATCTTTCATTAATGGAGACCCAGACACATCCTCTAAATTCTGAACAAAATCTTTTGTTAGCATCTCAGCAAACATTCTTTTCTTTTTATTCAATCTTTGTTGTGCAGCTATTGGGTCTATAGATTTGGCTTTNACATCATATTCTTGATTNACCATTCCATTAACAATAACATCAACAAACTTAGGAATGATTGATACAGGAGAGAAATCTATATTTAAGTATGACGAGTCACCTTGAACATCTAGCAAGTCCTTGTATTTACCTACATCTTGATTGCCTTCAGCATAAGCTCTATTTCTAGAATATTTTAATTTTATATCACGAAAGTAAACATCACCATTGTTGTGCCATTCATGATACATAGACTTGAAATACTCAAGACCATACTCTTTTTGAGCTTTCTCCTCATTAGTTGCTAAAGGAGAAGGATAACCATTTAATTCATCCTTTTTGTTATTGTAAATCATGTCCTTATCTTTTTACTAATCATTCCTTTATTANTATATCGTTTTACTAAAGGTGATGAAACTTTTATTTCTTTTTTAGGTTTAATATATCTTTGTGAAGCTAGAAGTGCTAATGAAGACGATATACTAGCATCGTATTTTGTTCTGTTGTCTATTTCGAATCTACTCCAATCATCGAGTAACGTGTTGAAATAACAAGATCCTATCTCCCCTGTGTCTGTGTTGTACCCTACATGATCATATATATAAGTTGCTATAGCTTCAGCTTGAGCATTAATCACTGCAGTACCTGAACCAGGTATACCTTTAGTCTTCTGTTTTCCCCTACTCCACTCTGTATGTGTCATGTCTGGTCTATCCATCAAATATTCATAGTATCCTCTATTCTCAAAATACTTTAGTATCCCTACTTTATTGTTTTCTACAAGTATTTGACAACCATAAAATACACACATCTTAATCATGTCTTCGTAGAATATATCTGCTTTAGGCGGTCTGTTAATGTACTCACACACAAACTGCATAGACACATCACTTGCCATGCTAAATTTATGAAACACATGAGCAGCAGCATCAGATCTCCTACCATCAGTAGTGGTATCATGATCGTAAGGGTCACAGCCTGCCACAAGGAAATCTGCCCTTCCAGGGTACTTTTTGTTATTCCTGGAGGAAACAACATTTTGATTATCGACATCTGGAACCCACGTAATTTGCCACTTGCCTTTTCTATGAGGTATCCAAATAACTTCTTTATCTTGTATCCCATTTCTCCAAACAAACTCTCCCCTTGTTACAGGTACGTTATTTACTTCGTTGTAATCCATCTGCTGATAGATTCTTTCAACATCAAATATACAACTTTGCGAATCATTTCTAAATGCTTCGTCAACAGTAAAAGGAAACTGCCTTTTAAACTCTGATAAAGTATTAGTATCATCCTTTAAGGCATCTCTTCTGTTTTGTAAATAATCTTTAGAGCCTACGTCTATAAGCATATCGTCTATACCCATAACAGGTTTGTCAGGCGTTTCTATAACAGAATATCCATACTCATCTATAAAGCCCTCTAAGTTGTCATATGCAGGTATAAATAGTTTATATAAACCACTCTTAGTTCTACCATTCAAGTCTTTATCACTCATGTCAGAGTCATAGAATATGTCTTTAAACTCTGCACCACCATCTTGTTGTTTATTAGCAGTAGAACCCATCATACATTTACCAACCACGTTTCTACCTAGAAGTAAACAAGTTTGTGTTACATTCCAATTCTTTCGTATAGAATTTTGTCCTGTCCACTTACCTGCTTCATCATGAACTAAAAGCTTTAGCTTCATACCGTCATAACTGTTATCTGCAGTGTTCTTCCAGTCAATAATAGAGTTAAGTGCTTCAGACTTCTGTATATGTTTTTGATTCTTTGTAATCTTTTTTGCAGGTTCTCTAAATGCTAACTCTACACGTGGGTTACTAGAACCATCTTGTATCGGTTGAAAGAAGAATGGATAGTTTCTGTATATACGAACTACCTTGTCTGTAAACATAGTCTTGGCATCTGCACCTGTCTTAGATAACAAACCAAAGTTACTCTCGTATGTTTGTGTAGCTTGATTTACAATCTCACTACTTGCCATATAAGAAAAACCACTACGCCTGTTCTTAAGAAAACACATCCCATAAGAGTTTTTGTCTTTCTTGCACGCTTCCCAAAAAATAAAGAACGTTCTATTAGCATCCCTGTAATCAGGATACCCAACATCAATCTTACTCCACTGAATAAACATATAATGTGAACCAGTGATGTATGTAGGAACTCCGTTATTGTAAAACCACAATCCATCCCTCCTACGTCTAAACTCTTCCTCTATGTAATCCACATAGTTAGAAGCAGTATCTCTATTGAGACCACTAGGTATTTTTAACCTAGTCCACTTCTGTTTAGCTTTTGGTAGGTCGTGATATAATATATCTTTCTTATACCTTGGCTTTTTAGGAAGAACTATCTTTAATTTATCAAACTCTAAGACATCACCTTCGCTTCCATCTATTAAATATACTTTATCATTTGTTTGCATATTTCTCAGCGAAAGATCCTTCAAAGTCTTTCTTTTCTTCAATTAAATCTTTACCTTCTTTTATTCTATCTTCTAGGGTTTTTATTCCTAGCAATATTTCTTGACAATCTTCAAAGCATTCTCTTTTTGCTTTTATTGCTTGCCTTCTCTTAGCATCATCCTCCTCTATAAGAGGTTTGCCTATCTCTTCAATCAAAAGATCAACAGCCCCTTTACTAGCGTTTATTAACCTCTCTAGAGTTTTTAGTGCGTAATCTTTATTTTGTTCCATAGAAAGCTAATACGTCAAAGTTTCTCATTCGAAGAAGCTTTCTGCCCTCTATATCCATATCGTACTCAGAGTTTTCACTCCATAAGACTTTATCTCCCTCACTAACTCCTTGTTCCTTCATCCAATTATTTATAATAATTGCATGACCATGGAGTTCTTTTTCTTTTGATGATGAATCAAGTATAATACCTGATTTTCTCACTTCAGGCTCTAAAACCTCTTGCTCCATAAAATTCCAGTGACCTACAGGAATAAATTCATTACCTCTTTTGATAAGATAAATCTGTTCTGCATAAGCTTGATATATATTATCCTTACCAGCATGCTTTACAAGATTTGAATCTGTAGCTACAAAATGGTGGAACCAAACTTTATCACCTTCCTTTATTCCTGTCTCTTTAGTATCCAGGATTGGAGTTTTATATATAGTACCATATTGTCTTGCTAATTTCATAGGGTCATAAGAGGTATCTCTATACAACTCCATTCCATTTAACATTATAGTATCTTCTGTTTCTTTTTCTACTTCTATCCAGTAGAGGTCTTTAATTGGCTTCATATTGTTTTCTTTTACTTTACTTCGTAGTCATCTTGGACATCTGTGTTGTACTCTATAGCTGTTGGCTGTGAAAAGAATCTTTTCCAGGGTTTAGAAAAATCCTCCCCCATCTTCTTTATATAAACATCATACACTACTTGTTGATGTTTGTACCACGCTGCTTCATCTTGCACAATGGCTGTAACTTCTAAGGAACCTCCTAACATTCTTTGACCTACCTGATATGTAAGTCCTTGCTTTAAGTCCCCTATAGTTATCTTTCTAATTACAGGGTTTATTGCTTGCATTTAATCTAATTTAATTTTTATTCAAATAAATCTCTTGATAGTTTTACAAAAGGTATTTGAGCACCTTTGCTTGATGTTGTATGAGTCTGAACTCCAACAAAAGGCAGTAAATCTATATCGTCAGTCATAGCTAAAGACTTTGTTGTAGATACAGATTGAGTTGCTCCACCTGCAGTTGCAGTTGTAACAAGTCCATATCTTACATTATTAACGTAAACAGATATTTGTCTGTTTTCATCAAATTCAATTCTAAGTTTATATACTGCACCACTTAATATAGCTAGACCTAAGTTTGTTATATAATCTGTACCAGCAACACTATAGACAAAATGTAAGTTAGCATTTGTAGTCAAAGCTCCTTGGTCATCATTTGAACAATAAAGGAAGTAAGCTTGATTTGCATCTGTAGCATAAGTACCTACCTCTGTAAGCTTCATTCCTGCCCAGAAAGACATATCGTTTATATTACCTACGGATATTGCGGTTGAGAAAATAATTTTATTCTCAGTACCAAAAGGAACTGAAGCCCAACCTGAAGAGTCAGTTGATCCACTACCATTAATCTCAGTGTGACCATCTCTTATAGACAACACAGTCCTATCATTATCTGTAGTACCAGTAATTATCTTTACACCTGCATAAGATGTATCTCTACCTACATTTCCAGAAGATTGAGAAGCCCCTCCACTTACACCTGTTAATACAAAATTTTGATTAGGAGTTATATAAGGGTCTATAATAAATGCAAGTTTAAATACTTGAGCCGCAACGTCAGTACCATTAGTACCTATTCTTATTTTACAACTACCATCTGCTACATCATGAACTAAGACATTAATCATAGCATTGTCAGCTATAGTTCCTCCATCTTGTAATTGAACATAAACATGAGATGAAGTTCCAAATATGTGATCATTATTGAAAGTAAACTCAGCAGTATCTGTGGCTGCTAAGTCAACAGACTGCATTGTTATTATACCATACTTAGCATTTAATGTCACAGCAGTAGTCGCATCAGTAGCCTGAGACACAGCAGCAGATTGAAGACTAGGAATTTTTTCAAAGTATTCCTGTAGCTGGTACCTATCATCAGAACCAGATAAAGATCCAGAAACAGTAAGGTTTCCATTAGAGTCTAACCTCATTTTCTCAGTACCACTAGACGCAAATCCAAGATACCCACCACTATGGTCATAGTATATTTGACCAGACTTATTACTACTAGAAGACCCAAAATAAATATTACCAGAGTGAGAGCTTCCAGAAATTATTGATAAACCAGAATCTGAAGAATTTTCTAACGTTAATTGATTTGCTGAAGAATCAGAAGTTACATTTCCTGCACTAACACTCATTACGTGAAGTAAACCGTCAGGAGTTGCTCCACCAGTGCCAATACCTACTTTTAAAAACTCAGCAGAGTTTGTTGACAGCTTCATACTAGAAGCATTACCAGAACCAGATTCAACTTGCTTAAGGTTTGTGTCTTTTACCTCTGTAGATGTTTGAAGTAAATTTTGGTAAGTAGATGATATTGATTTATTTTTTAAAGTTCCCATTTACTTTTTTTTTATTTTCTCTATAGACCTACCAGCAAAGTAAGCTCCATACACTGTTATTAATAACGTCTGATATATTGGAACGTAAGCCTCATTTATTTCAAATCCCCCTGCATTCCCATCAAATACTGACAAAACTACAAAAATTGCAGTTAAAAATATACATATCAAGGGTCTAATGTTCTTAGACAGCCAGTTATCAGACTTCATGTCTGCCTCCCAACGTCTAGTAACTTGCTCTTGAGCCTGGCTTTCTGCCTTCATAAGAATCTCTTCCATAGCCCTTTTAGCAGCCATCTTCTCGTCTTTAGATGTAGTTAAGTTATCAAGAACTTCACCAACCTGCTTAACAACTCCTCCGCCTAATATGTCTAGCAATTTACTCATACTTCTGCGTACCTATATTTAGTGTCGCCATCTTCATCCTTATAAGCTTCTAATACTTGCTTGCGATTATTTTTTTCTTTTAAAGATATATGTATCCAAGAAAAGTCAAATTCATTTATCATTTGATCAAAGTCTAAACCTGAATTTAATATCCAGTCATAGATAACTTTATTATTCATTCTCCCTTCCTCCCAGAATTGAAGGTCCAAAGCTTCAGCTTTGCTATGCTGCGAGCTATTACTCCCACCAATAGTACGATTAAGTTCTTTGGAACGATAACCACTACTAATCCTGACAGGACCAATAGAGTCACGCATAGGCTGTATAAGGTCTGTAATAAGCCTTTGCATATTCTCCAAGTGTTTCTCTGGCATTTCATTCTTTATACCTAACCTTTTTGCTGTATTACTGTGCTCTATCTCTGCACGAGTAAAGTTTTTACTAAGTCTCATATTTTATATTTAAAAGGCTTCCATAACTATTTCGTCTATAGAGTTTTGAACTTCACTCTTAGTAGCCTCCATAGTCATCATTATGTTTGCTTGAAATCTTTTCACTTCCTCGTTGTTGTTGAATATAACAATAGTGGGGACAACTACTATTTTGTACTCTTTAGACCATCTTGAGTCTGCAGTTATATCAACTCTTTCTATTTCACAATCTGTTAACTTAGACAACCAAGTCACCTCGTTAGATTTATTAAAACTAGCATTAAACTCAACAGCAACCATTCCACTAGGAAAATCTTGAGCTGCAATAGTAAATGGAATTAATAATAAAAATAATAACTTTTTCATAAGATTATTTTAATTGATCAATCTTATCCTCCATCCTCAGCATTTGTGTTTTAATTTCCTTGACATCGTCTTGCGTAGACATAATAGTTTGACGTATAAGTTGATCTTTCATATCATACTCCATACGAGTAATCTCAGGATCAAGAGGTAAAGGTAATTTTTTAGCCTCTGCTATATCTGCTTGCAATACAAACCACCCACTAATTGCTGCAGCCATTAAAAATCCTATTCCAGCTAGAGTCTTTAAACTTATATTAAAAGACGTTTCTTCGCTTAATTCTTTTGCCATCTCTAAAATATTACATAATTAAGCCCAACACTAAAGTTGTGCCATTTTCTGTTCCAGTACTTATTATACTTACCCTCTACAAATATACCTAAACTTTTGTTAAATCTATAACCGTAAATTAACCCAACAGAATAATCCATCCATTGCTTGTTATTGTTATATTTGTGATAAGAATACTCGTTATTTGTGTCTAAGTGATAAGGCATTAAATTACCCCAAGAATGAAACCAAAAGTCTTTTGTAAAGTGATAATAGTCAAACCCTGCGACTATTGAATACTCAACTATATTATTTATTAGTGACCTTTGTTTTGAGACATAATCATTTATTACTTCAGGTATCACGACTTCTTCCCATACTTCTTGGCTAGTTGCTACTATTTCTCCATTGGGTGCTGAGTATTGTCCATCTAATGTTATATTGTATCCCTCTTGAATAGCCAAATATGTATAGTGTAATGTCCCATTGTCCAGCACCCAATCTGCCAGGGGGTCAAAACCGTATGGTTCTGCAAGACGTTGAACAGCTCCTACGTTAAAAGATAATTTACCTTCTTTAATTTGTAGTCTAAATCTTTCAGATGCTTCAAAATATTTTATATCTGCAAACCCATCTGCTAAATACTCTACCTTACTAACCCATTTATCAGCAACATATCTTACAAAGTGATGCTGGTTTGTGTAGTTAATGCCTAGTCTTCTTACAAAATCAGCTTCAAACAAATACTCAAAGCCATCAACTCTACCAATTGTGGCGGCATCTGAGTAAGANCTTTCTGTGCCNTTATAAAAAGTGTTGGCTCTATTCTCATACCCAAATCGTTTTATTTTTCTAATACCAANAGATATGTTATAATCAAATGGTGTTTTAATTACTTCTTCCTCTAAAGCTCCAGATGTTACAGACCATATATGGTTATCACCTAATGATGTACCACCATTTACTGCAGCATACATTGTTGAGTATTTAAAAATACTTTTAAGCCCTTGAGAATTACATGTAGATACCGCTCCAAAGAGCACAATAAAAAATAAAATTAACATTATTAATTTTTTCATTGCTTGATTATCTTTTTATTTAAAATTCGACCATTATATCTTATATTAAAATTATATATACCGTCTTCTAGTGGACTCATATTTACTTTAATTGTCTTAGGAGAACCGTTAGATTCTACCTTCCAATAAATAACTCTACTTCCTAGCACGTCAAAAACCTGCAACTCAAAAGATTCTTCACTAGTAATATTTATAATATCTTCAGTAGGATTAGGGTATAAAATAATTGAATTATCTTCCATTAATTCATCAATATTTAAAGGGCTATCAAACTCACATAACCAATATAATTCTTGACATTTATCATCCCAATTACTATTACAGCAATAAGGATCTACTACAATCACCCAAGCATAACATGTGTCATTTAACCAATAAGGATCTCCTGGCTCACCTATACATCCTGCGTCATACAAACAGCTACCATCATCCGTATTAGATACAGCATCATAATTATGTGCAAANGGATCCATGCAACCTACNANAANCTCTATGCAAGCATCATTAGAGNTGTTAGCTAAAGAGTCATAGTTAAANGCTAAAGAGTCCATGCAGCCATACATAATAGGTACGCAAGAGAAGTCTTCTGTATTAGCTTCTGGATTATAGTTAAACGCTTCAGGNTCTGTACATCCTAAAATAGTTGTAAAGCACGTTCCTTCAAGTTCAACATTAGCTGTAGGATTATAGTTATCAGCTAATGAGTCCATACAGCCAAAGTATAAGCAAGATTCTGGATTACTTAAATTAGCTAGTAAGTTATAATTCCACGCTAAAGAATCTGTGCACCCTATAAACCAAGGTACACAAGAACCATCATCTACATTGGCTTCTGAATTGTATCCATACATGCTAGCATCAGTACAGCCCTCTATCTCTGGGATACAAGGCTCTATGTTGGGATCATATGTATTAGCTTCAGGATTGTAATTAAACATCACAATATCTGGATTAGCTTCATTAGTTGGATATATACATCCATAAATTACAGGCTCACAATAATCGCCACAGTAAGGAAGTCCGCTATACACATTCCAGAAAGGAGGTTGAAAAGGTTGTAATGCTCCTTGACCATTATTAGCAAAAGGATACTCACCCCCCTGCAGAGTTATAACATCATTTGAATTTATAAGCTTAAATGAGTTATGCATTGTTTGGAACTCTAATTCCTCTTGGGACTGTTGAGTACTCCCAACTTCAAAGTAATAAATATGAATAGGTGAGCTTGTTGATAACTCTATAGGTATTGTATCAAAATATACACCACTAGAAATAGAATATTCTCCAATAGGCTCTCCATCTTGCATAAGCCCTAAATAAGATTCTCCCCATCCATCGCCTCCTGCATCTCCAATTATAAGAGAGTAATCACAAGTAGGTACAATATAGTTTAATGTTGCAGTAGAGTCGTAATTAAAAGCAAATGGATCTACACATCCTACTGTATGTAAAGTAGAACAACTCCCATCATCTTCAGCAGCTAAAGGGTTAAACTCTATATACGCATTATTGGTACAACCCTCTACTACAGGTATATCACACTGTTGTAACCATATAGAACTAGAGTATACATTACTACCAAAAGCAGCGTCTTCTAATACCCATAAAGTATCTAGTGTTCCACAAGGCTCTAAATCACCAAGTATGACAAAATTACCATTAGTTCCACCATATAAAGAACCTTCTAATCCATCACCATATGTGTCACTTAATGTAAGCTCTACACCTGTTTCAGGAACACACAAATCATATACAATAGTTTGATTAGCTTGGTCATAAGAGTAATCTCCTGCTGTAACGCTTTCTATCGTTTGATCGTTAGATAAATCAGTAAGAGACCAGCTTGTTTCACTAGGATATTGGTCTAATGTAATTTCAAGAATTATTTTAGCCTCACCGTCAGAGCAGCTTATGCCAGTACAGCTATTGTCATCATACTCTGCCCAAGGATTAAAATTAGGTGATATAGGGTTAGTACATCCGTACACACCTTCAGGTAAAGGTATTTCGCAATCACCAGAGTCGTACCCAAACTCTTCACAATTGAAGTTTATTGGCATTCCATTCCATGTGTACGAACCGTCATCACAGAATCCGTCTCCTAACCAATTTTCAGGAGATGGTGTACCATCGCAATCTACAAATAAAGTGCTTTGAGAAAATACACTTGAACTAATAAAGATGAATAAAAGGATTAATCTATTTAACATTTCCATCGTCTTCGTGATTGCCTAATCCTTGAATTAGGATCGTTCTGAGTTTTCTTACTACTACGTTTTAATTGACCAAGAGATCTAGCACAGTATGACTTTCTTCTCTTAGCTCTTTTGCCTTTAGGGTTGTCTTCAGTTACAGCAGTCTGAAGTTTACTACCAGGGTTTGCACTTCTATAAGCCTTAACACCTTTTTCTGTCATACCTGCACCAGACTCAGTAGGTCTAAAGTTACCAGACTTAATACTGGTCTTTATTCCCATACCTTTTTTAGCTTTTTTTACAGCTTTCACGTTTTTCTTTCGCTTTACAGCTTTACAAGTACAACCTTTATGCATTATTTTTTAGCAAATTTTTCTACACCTGAGATTCCAAAACAACCAAGTACAACCCATACAAAAGAATTGTATACATAGTCGTTTATAATTAAATCTTGACCTACCCAGCCAGTTACGAGATCAGCTATCATAATAAGACACATAACAGCAAAAGCTATAAATCCAACTATAGCTTTCTCATTCCAATTATTATTATCTTTAAATATTTCCATCATATTTTTAAATATTCTTTTATTAGTTTATTTTTTAAATCTTTTGTTATACCTCATGTCTTTATTCCACATCTCCTTAATTACCCTGTCTCCAAGGTCATCATCGGTGTAGTTTTTTTGACATTTACAGCAATTATGCTTTACCTTTTTTTTATAAAGTAAAGACTTAATAAACCTCCAAAAGCGTNTCATCTTTTTTAAAGATTAAGGAATTTCAAAGCCAATATTGATAGTTAGACCACTAGCGGTATGAGTTTCTGTACCAACTGCAAGACCAGCAATATATATAGCTCCTGTGTCAGCTTCATCTGGGTCAGACTCTACAATCAAACCTGTGTTCAAATTTGTAAGCAGACTTGATGCATTACCGAAATCTCTGGTAGTTGCAGGAACAGTTANTATTCCTTGAAAAGTTGCTGCTGCGTCTGCATCAGNAATANTTGGGANAACTCCTAAACTTCCTAAAGATGTGCTTTTTTTTAAAAAAACTATATCTACATTTATATCAAGAAGGTCCTTATCCAATATAGTAATAGACCTTATTAATGAAGCTCCGTTCCTTGGACAAACATTAGGTAATTTAACTGTATCAAAAAGTATCTTACCTGCATCAATAGCACCAGCTGCGTAAAGAGTTGGGGTTATAGTTACTAAGTTGTATTTTCTATAAGACATCGTTATTATTATTTTTTTGTTTTATACTACCACAAAGGTAGTGATATTTTTTTAATTATAATAAAATTGCTATCTTTGACCTAATTTAATTTAATCAAATGAGGAATTACCTGAAGTATCTAAGCGATACCCTGTACTCCTTTCAAAGAAAGTACGATCTTACAGATAACCAAATAAGGTTTCTACTTTTTATAAATGATGAGAAAAAGTCGTTTACTAAAAAGTTTGTAAGAGAGAATATGCATGTTAGTAAAAACTTTATAGACAGGATGTTTCCAGAACTAGTAAAACGTGATTACGTCTTTGTCTTTGAGAGACGAGCCTGGAACTCACATCAACCTAACCAGTATCGTGTAACAAATAAAACTCATAGGTTGGTTAATAAGTTTTATAATGTCTTAGAAGGACAAGAAGAAATATAAAATGGCAAGAAGTATTAAAAAAACAACTGATAAAGAAGCTAAAGAAAGGCTAAAAAAATCAGGGAGATTAAAAGGACTATCTAGAAAAGAAAAGAAAGAAGCTATAAGAATAGCTGGGATAGAGGATAGACAACAGATGCGAGCTGAAATGAAAGCTAAGCGAGAAAAAGACGCTGCTGAAAGAAAAAGGCTTGCTGATAAGCGAAGAGAAGAAGCTAGACTTAGTGGTCAAAGGTTAGCCTATGATGTTGATAAAACATCAGGTAGATTTTCAGGATCTCCTAAAGATGTTATGAGAAGAATTGGTGCAGGTAGTGTCACGTACAGTAACGACAGACTAAATGTAAATGCAATGGCTTATAACGCTGCAAAACCAGGAGAGATTTACGAAAGAATAATGCCTGATGGGTCTAAAGTTCGAGCTCGTAAACCTAAAGTAAG
>JGI25132J35274_1000161_pt1 | contig 18742 bp, 27 predicted proteins | sample ETNvirenome_6_30_FD_35274 | JGI IMG/M metagenome (IMG submission 35274)
TTTGATTTTATTACATATTCTACGTCAACGTCAACCGCGTCAGGTTTTGACGTAAAAAAAGTTGACGTAAAAAATCGTTTAAAATCAATGGGGGCAAAAAGCATAATTTTTTTTATATTCAGGGGTTGATCTTTGGGATTGTATGGGATATATATCATATTGTCTAGTAAAAGGAGGACAGAAAATGTCAGGTTACAACGGATGGAAGAACTGGGAAACGTGGGTTACCAACCTATGGTATGGCGATTATCTCAATGATTATTATTTGGAACTTTTTCGAGAGGGTGAATTAACAAACCCTGTGGAAGCGGAGAACGTCAAGGACATTGTTGAAGGTATTATTTTTGACTGTGGCGTTGGTGTTGATGGAGGTTATGTTCCTGAAAGTGGCTTTATTGCCGATTTAGTAAATGGCGCAATGAGCGAAGTTGATTGGCAAGAGATTGCGGATCACGTTGAGGAAGCAATTAAATATGAAATGGAGAATGCATAATGTATTATTTAGCATATGGAATGAACACGAACCGCCAAGCGATGGCAAACCGTTGCCCGAAGGCCAAGCCGATGGGCGGCTTTTACCTACCGAAGCACCGTTTAGTTTTTCGTGGTGTTGCAGACTTTCGACAAGATGAGGACATGGTTTTGCCAGTTGTCTTGTGGGAGATTACGCACGATTGTTTGAGGGCGCTTGATAAGTTGGAAGGCTACCCGACATTGTACGACCGCCGCAAGATCAACGGCGACTGGCTTATCTATGATATGAACGGCGACAAGGGAACAATTCGTGAACCGAGCCTGTATTATTATGATATGATCGAAGAAGGCTACCGAGACTTTGGCCTTGATGATTGGTATCTAAGAGCAGCGGCAAAAGAAGCGGAGTTGGTAGCATGAGCAAGAAAGATTTATTGATTGCGCTATTCGAAGAAATGGAACGCGACTTAACAAAGATTGACTGGCAAGATATTTTTATTGCTGTTGGCGTGTTCGGTTTAGTTGTTCTCTGGATTTTGGGAGTTCATTATCAATGGTGGTAGAACCCGACATAACCCGAATAATATGAAGCCCCCGCAAATTTAAGCGGGGGTTTTTTTTAACCTACTGCTGTGTTGTAAGTTCCGGTGGTTTTATAATAACCCGAACAATTTACCGGCTTACCTATAGCAGTGTTTTGTGTACCAGTGGTTTTTATAATACTGCTGTAGGTTTTTGCTTGCGTCCCAATTTTTCCCATGCTATACGATTTGCACAGTAGCCCGAACCTGTAGAGATGGTTCGCCAGTTACTGCCTCAATACTAGACTAGCCCGACACTCAGTTCCCAAAAGAGTGTCGGGTTTTTTTATTTCATTTAGATAAATTTTTTTATTGACAACCCATATCACTTGGGATTATATGGGGCATGTCTAGTGAAAAGGAGATTTTATCATGGGCTTAGATATGTATTTACGCGGTGACAAGTTCATCAGCAATTGGGACACAACACAGCATGACGAAAGCGGCATGCCGTTGGAGGTAAAGCGCCCCGTCATTGATGGGTTCGAGGTTACGTCTTACAACCTTGATCTTGGTTACTGGCGCAAGTTCGCACCGTTACATCAGTATATTGTGAAGGTGTTTGCGGGTGGCGTTGATGAATGTCAGCCGATTGACTTGAGTGCCGATGATTGTCGTCGCATTGCTACTGCATTGCGCGATGGTGGTTTGCCCGACAATGAAGATTGCGGTGGGTTCTTTTTTGGCAATCCCGAATTTTGGGATGAAGACCGAGCCGATGGTGAGAAACACGCGCAAATTTTCGACAAAGCTGCGGAGTGGGTTGATAGCAATTCATGGAACAGCGTTACCTATCAGGCGAGTTGGTAAGATGGATATGAAAAAATACTACAGTCAGTTGATTGGCACAAAAATTGTGGGATTTGAGTTTGAGAAAGACGAATATTCGTTGGAGCCTTTTCCTGTTTTTACGTTGGCATTCGGAGATCAAAGAATCAAAATGTCTATTTCAATGGATTCAGAGGGCAATGGCGGTGGCTTTGCATTTATTGAAAATGCTTAAAATGATCCCATGCCCCGATTGTGATGGTGAAGGGCGGGTTGAGTATGACCTGCCCCGACCACACGGCTTTGGTCGTGACGTTGGTTATATTGATACCGTGATGGACGATTGTGAAACTTGTTCGGGTCACGGTGAAATTGAGGAGGATGAATAATGCCACAGTTTGTTGAGATCGTTACTGATGTAATGGATAATTTTAGAAATAGAATAGAGAATTCCGAAGATTTAAACTTTAGGGCGCTTCAAAACTTTCGTGATAGTTTGGAGGACATGAAGGAAGCGGATATGTACTTTATTTCTGAGGACTTCAAAGAAGCTTTAGAAGTTTATCATAATGAATTGGTTGAGGAAGAAGAGGACAGCAGACACGTTGTATTCTCTGAGGACTGTAGGCTACCGTCAAAGCTTTGCTTTATCTCTATGGACACATTCGACACAAAAGATGTGGTTACTGGAGAGGTTGTCAGGGCATTTGGCAGCGGTCACGTTGATGGCTTTCTTTGCCGACAGTCCGAGGATGGTTCAGTTGCTATTCGTTTAGTTTCCCGAAATTCAGTTCCTACTCATATTGGCAGCTACGAATTAAAGCGTGGTGGGATTAGGTTCCCGACAGAGATGCACGAAAGATTAGAGAACGATGAAAGCTTTCATGCGATGTATCTTGAAATGATTACTACAATTTCTGGTGCGTTTTCTTTAATCAATCAGCCCCGATTTGTAGACGTTTTGAAGTCGGGTAGTAGGCAGCAGCGCAAGAGGGCGCAGAAGCAGCATGGCGTTGACGTAGAACAATGGCATGAGATTAGTTGGAACGTCAACGAGCCTATTGAGGGTGAGGTTGATGATCGTGGCAGATCATTTCATATGCCACTGCACTACACCAGAGGACACTGGCGCAAAGCAAAGCCCCATTGGGATGATGTTGTGTATCGACAAGATGGATTGCCTTATATTTGGATTGATGGGTTTTGGTCTGGGCATCCTGCGTATGGAATTAAAAAGGGCTATCATGCTCCCAAGCTAGGAAAGGCGGCTTAAAATGAGCGAAGTAGATGATACAATGTGTATGCATTATGTTCGGGATAGACTGAACGGGCTTGTGACGGAAAGCGATTTGCTTAAATTTATTGATGAAGTTGATCACGGTCTGCGGGTAAACGAAGAGTGGCGGAAGTCTAATCCGGTTACATTACCCGAACAAGTGTCTGTTGATCCCGAAGATTTTGATGTTCAAACGGCGATTGATAACATTAAGCGTGATTATGTTGAGAGGGCATTGACCCGATCAAAAAACGTCAGCAGCGCAGCGAAGTTGTTGGGCTTGCAAAATTATCAAACACTGCAAAACTGGATGGATAAATTGGAGATTGATCATGGATGATGATGGCTTTGAAACTGTTTATGTATTCCCCGATGTTCACAGAGACAAGTTCTCTGTGGAGGTCGAGGGTACTGTAAAGCGTGTGTATAAAGTTGATGCCGAAAGCAGCGCGAGGGCGACTGAGTTGGCGCGTGGTGAATTCTTTTTGGAGTTCGGTGGCGACAAAGAAGCAGTGCAAGTAAACGATGTTTGGAAAAGAAATGATTGAATACTTTACAGCTTTAATTCTTTCGTACACTTTACATGACAATAAGATAGATACGATTGTTTGGTTCGAGAGCGAGAAGCATTGTTATTCAGCTATGGGCAGCAGAACGTTTGATAACTTCTATGATCATATGTTCGAGTTATATGGCAATGATATCATGATGTCTTGTTACGTTAGCGAAAGACAATCAAAACAAGTTGTTAAGCCAAAGATTAGGCCGAAGGGATTGGGTAAAAATGGATGATTTGCTTTTGAATGTGAGCGAGGAGGTCAAGAAACTACAGCGAAAAGTAGATGATGCCGAGTGGGATGATGATCCGAGGCTTGCTTATTTAGCGCGTGAGTTGGCGCATTTTAAGGAGTTAGAAGACGAGGGCGTTATTTATGAGCCTAAGTTCTGAGCCTTTAACTCCAGAAAAAATTGAGGAGATCGTTGATGATCTCCTCCAAAAACTTCCAGAAAATGTTTCGATTTCGAACACAAGAAATATAGTTTGCGAACTTTTGTTCGGGTTAGGTTTGCACCCTGATGATCTTCCGATTTTTTTATTAATGGTTGTTGATGCATATATGGGCGAACGCAGAGTTGATATGTTAGAAAGAAAGTGATAGGCTTCTAATAACTTTGGAGATTTTGCCCGATGGTTATGGTCAGTCCTTTTGCAAATTCGATTCGTCAGCAACCAATGCAGGCTTCTCAGGTGGTTACGCCAAACCAAGGTTTAGGTGCGCTGTTTCAAAGATTAGGTGTATCGCAGCCTAACCCCAGAATAACTCGCGATGTTCCTCAAGAAAATGTTTATGGAAACATGGTGGGGTCATTGTCTCAAGACACCCCTGATCCTGTGCCTATGCGCCCCCAAATTAGTATGACGCAAGGCCCGACAGCCTCTCGCCCTGCACAAGTTCTAGCGCAACCCGCTAATCCTTTTGAGGGTAACGAGCAGTATCAGGCGTTGATGGAGTTTCAGCAGAGCCTAGCCCCGAATCAAGAGCAGCAGACCCGATTGCAAGAGTTGCGTTCGGCTTTTGAGGGTACGGGCGCTTATAAAGATTATCGCATTAATCAGTTGCAGAACCAGTTGCAGCAGCGGCAGATGCGCAATCCGAGAATGGGCATGGGTCTAGGTGGTATGCGTCCGATGGGAATGCAGCCGTATCAAGGCTTTGGACGACCCCCGATGCAACAGCCTATGCCAGTTCCGCGTGGTGGGTATGCTCAGTATCAGAACCAGTTTGGTGGAATGATGGGCATACAGCAGCAGCCTAACTTCATGCAAAACCCATATCAGCAGATGCGTCCGCAGCCACAGCAGTTTGGTGGTTATGGAATGGGTCAGCAGATGGGCGGATACGGCAGCTATGGTCAGATGCCAAACCCGTACCAGCCCCAGCAGTTCGGATATAACACGAACAATTCTATGAATTATGCCCAGCCGCAGCAACAAGGCTACGGCGGAATGATGGCACAACAGCAGGCAGTTTATTGAATGGGTAGGTCATATTTCTTCACCAGTTGGGATACTGACTGATGTGATTTGCCTAGAATGTCTGAGATTTCTTTTACTTTCATACCCCGATTTAACATATTGTTGACAATCTTTGCGGGTTCGGAAAGTTTAGCTTTAGTGATAGGTTTAGGTTTTTCTTCTGTGAAAAGGCTATCTGGGATATTGTTTCTATGTTTGGTTGCGGTTTCTGTAACGCGCAAGTCTCTCCAACATTGAGCGTATGCCTCTTCAAACGGTATCCCCATTTGCACCAATGCTTTCAGTTCTTCCATTGGTTTTAATTTTTGTATCGTTAGGTCGTTCATAATGATCCTCTATCATTTTAAATAATTTTTGCAGTTCCTCAACCTGTTGCTTGAGCGTAAAACGATTACGCACCGCAGCTTCGTCTTTCATTGACTGCATACGGTGCGTAAAAAGTTTTTTAATTTTATCTATTTCTGACATTGTTTAGTCCCATCTAGCATCACCTTTTAACACGATAGCAGGACCAACAATTTTTGTCTTACATAGACTTGTTGCTTCTTCATTTAAAGGCAGTCCATTTAGTAAACCTTCTTCGTTTACGAGAACCTGCCATTCTGGGTTTTCAGGTGATCGAACAAACTCAACCAGCCCTCCAACAATTCTTTGCGCCTCCTGTAGAGTAGGAGCGCGATCTTCAAATACATGCATCATTTGCATCTCCTTTTCTGATGTATTGGGATTTGTACCAAGTATTCCCACATTAGTCAAGTAAAAAGTTAACCGGGGAGTCCCAGCAGTTAACCCGAACATTTTGTCGGGTTATACGTTATCGCGCCCGGTTTGACGTTCATATTCGCCACGAGCCAGCGGACCATCCATTGTTCCCAGCCACTTTTCTTCGCCACTTGTTGTCAGCGCGTACTTGCGGATCATTCCTTGTTCCATTGCTTTGGTCACAAGTCCCTTCACAGTTGTTTTAGCACCTGCTTGTTTAAGGGCAATGATACATGGCTCTGTAGGCTCAGACTCTTGTACGACATTAAACACGCCATCGTTTTTGCCATCATGGGTAAGCGCACGACCCTCATTTTCACGCATGCGAACCAGATCAACAAGATGTGCGAGGCGATCACGCTGCGTTTGAGACATAACAAGTGCTTGAATATCAATGCTTCTATCTTCAAGAAGACCAGTGTTCGGGTTACGAATGAAGTGTCTGATTTCACGATTAGCAGGGCCGTTTGATTTCACGACAGCGCCATCGAACACACCGTTACGCGTATATTCAATCTGAAGGTCACGACAGCGTTGACGCCCGACACCCTCATCTACCGACCAAACCGCGAATGCAGACCGAACACCATCAACGATAGCAGACGTACCACGAATAAGATTACGCGCTTGCTCTGGAGTTGTGACTGGATCATTGTCTCTGATCTTTGCCATGTGGTGATTGACGATTACAGTTGCCCCCGACTCAGTTGCCATCTGTGCCAGCAGACCCATGAATGCCGCGCCAGCAGCAGGGTCAGCGTTTACATCAGCGTGAACAAACGAGGCGAGAGGGTCAATAACAATCAGCTTTAGGTTTTCCATCTCTAGCATCTGATCGTAGATGCGTGAGAACTCTTCGCCCATCATGTATGAATTGTCGAACTTCTGCATGATTGGAAACACGCCACCCAAGTTGGGTAACGGCAATATGCGCAGCTTATGATCGTAGTGTTCACGATAATTTCTTGGATCAAGTCGAGCGATACGTCTGTGCATTTCATCTTTATCGTCTTCCGCAGTGATTAAGATAACATCACCATGCTCTGCGACCAGACCACCGAACGCTCTTTCCATAGATGCGCCAGATGCAACCTTCATGGACAAATCTAGCGTCATCATGCCTTTGCCGCTATCCCCTGCCGCAGCAAACACCACTGGCACACCTAGAGGTATTGTGTCTCCGATAAGAAACTTTTGTTCTGGTGCAGACCCGACAAAGTATTTGTCAATCAACAGGCTATCATCAATAAGCGAGATTGGTTTTTTTACTTTGCTTTCATGAGTTTGCAAGAACCTGTTAATGTCAAACTCTTCATCAATAGCATCCGCAGCATCCCACTTCTCAGGCTTTGTGGATGGAATGTGCAGCATCAGTGTAGATTTTGCGCCCGAAGCCTTTGCTTGTGCTTCGACAATACGAGCAAGTTTTTTACCTGCATCATCATTGTCAGGCCATAAAATAACTTCTTTGTTGCGTAAGGGAGAGAAGTCGAACTTTTCTGCTGTGTTTTCAGACAACATCCCTGCCCCACCGATGGTACAGGTAGCTGCGTAACCAAGATCGGTGAGAGCGTCAGCACACTTCTCTCCCTCTACCCAAATCACCTTGTTGGAGCCTAAGATGTTGGGTATATTATAGAGGGGTCTTGGTTCGGGTACACCTTGGCGTCCATTCATGAACTGGCGGAATTGTTTCTTAGGCTTCCCAGCACTATCCCGAACAATTTCGCCAGATTCATTCCTGTCGAAGTATTTTCGGACCGTGACGAGAACCTGACCATGTTCATCAGTGTAATCGTATTCCTGCTCAAAGGGTGTGTTGGGACCAATTTGCCTCTTTTGTTCGGGTTGTGCAAAGCCGTTTGTGGCAGTTGTATTCCTGACCTCAAAGTTTTTAGGATCATTGAGCTTCACAATGTTCTCTGGCTGTGGCGTAAAGTCCTTTGGTAGATATGTAGAGAAATGCTCTACTATCTCTGTGAGTGACCAACCGCGTCCTTCTTTGAGAACTTTGCAGATGCCACCAACGCCATCACCTGATTCGAAATCTTTGCCGCTTAAAAACCACGGGCTGTTTATATCAATATTAATTCTTAACGATTGACCGCGCTCACCGCGCAGTGAACCTAACATAAAATCGTTTCCGCGCCTAACGCCTTCAGGGTAAGTATCAATCAGCATGTCTAACTGAATACTTCTTGGAACCTCCCTAGAAATNCGTTCAGCTACCTCNTTCGATGTCTTGCCAAACTGTAAAATATTCATTATCTTGTCCCTACAAACANTACATATACTAGATATGGGGTTGCGTCATACAAACGCTCCCCATTTTTTTTATTCGTCCCAACAAGATTCACGGTATTCGCAGAACTTGCAGAGAAAAAAGTCTTTGCTTTGAGCGATACGAGGTAGAATGTCACCTGATTTCGCAGCAGTCAAGATATTCACGGCTCGGTCACTAGCTTGCTGCGCTAGAGGTGCATTGTACGGTACTAGCTCATAATAAATTTCGGATGTGTTTTTATTTACCACAGAGAACAAAGCAGGATGTTCGGTTAGCTCCATATACGTTTGATACAAAGCTATCTGAGTCGCGTAAGTTGGATTTGCTTTGGTAACGCCCATGTTGACAAACGATTTAAACTTTTTGTCGTTCGCTGATTTGTTTTCCCATAGTGACGGGTAGCCCATTTCAACTGGCCCATCACAAATTACGCCATCTATATGGCCCCGTATTTCGCCATCAGCGATAGAAAAGCCAAACTGTTCGCCCATCTTATCTTCTGTGCGCAGATCAAACCCTGCATCTTTTAGCCACTTAGCTGCATAATCTTCGATGTTATGACCGAACTGAAAGATGCGCAGTGTTCGTGCGCTGAACTCTTTGTCAGGATCAACAGGGTAATTTAGATAGCGATACTGTATCTTGCGTTGACATTCATCACCGATACTAGATGCGCCAATATACTTACGGCGTTCGCGTTTCTTCTCGCCTGTGACGATAGCATTATCAACTGCTGCCTTGATGTGTTCTACAATCGGGTCTTCTTTAGAAGGGGATTGATGTAGAAGGCCAAGTGCCTGTTGACTTATAGTAAGTTTCTTCGAGTTTTCCAATGTCAATCTCCGCTGCTAGACGTTGTGATTCCTGTATGCCAAATATCAGAGTGTGAACTTGCTCTTCTGATAGATCAGAAAAACGTGTGTCCCATCCAAACTTGCCTAATATATGAGCCAATTCTTCGATTGGCTTTGGTTCTGGTGGTATTGTCAATGTATTGTCTCCTCCTTTATGCCGAACAATTCTATGATTTCACCGACCTCATCCGGGTCAGCATCTTTATTTCGAAAGCCTATACTTAAAACTTCCTGACCTTTTACCATGATTAACGCTGTTCCAAACAAAACAGGATTTTCTGCTTCGTTAAGATGAACTTGTATTGCTTCGTTTGCTACGTCNTGAACTTCGCGCAAGTCANTTGGATCATNGACCCAACAAACCATTTCNATTTCAGACGCTTCGACATTACCATCATCGTCTTCTGCAAACATAAGATACATTTCAAACCTCGGCATCTGGGGCATCCTTACTCGAAAATTCTCCACCCAGAGAAGAGTACGCTGCCTTGTCTACCCACGAGTCTGAGTGATCTATCTTGTTCAGGATACGCGAAGTTTTGAGCCAGTCCATCATTAATGCAACATGCGTAGGAGTAATCTCCCCGTGTGATATAAGTGCGCTGCGCAAAATAATGTTCCAACCCTCTGCAATTCTGTCATGATTATCATAAGCCTCACCGTAGTCTTTGGCCCTTTCGCCATTGACTAGACTTTCTGCTTGCCTCAAGAACTCTTCTCTTTTCAATTTAATTTCTCCTGTGCTGCGTGAAACGCTTTGCCTAGAGCGTCTTTGTTCCAACAAAAACTCAAAGCACAGCCTGCTTTATATTTAGTCCACGAGAAATCCATTGAACTGATATGAATGCCGTGATCCATCAACAGGTTCTTTTGCTTCTCTGTGGCCCTGTTATTGAGCCAACGCTTCGTTTTATTTGCCGCATCGCTGTCTTCAATCTCGCGTAAGAAATCATCGGCTGCTGACATAGCATGCACCTTCTCACCAATCGCTACTGTGCGGACACGGCCTTTTTGTGATTTTACCATAGCGACCCACATATCATCTTTGATGTGACCTACAAAGGCAAAGCCCTGAAAGCCCATAGCCATCAGTGCATTGCCCTCTTGAAATGGGCTAATCCACATAAACGGTGATAGCTGCATCAGATCGTATTCAGTCATAACAAACTGTTCGAGCGCAGCTTTCTCTTCTGCTACGAACTCATGACCGCAGATAGGACACTCAGAGACACGCGCATGAACTTCTGAATTGCATTCAGGACAAGTCTTTGTGGGTGCTTCGCCCTCAACCGTTTTGTCTCTACCATCAAGATTGGCAACATCATCAATACTTCCATGCGTAATGACAGACGTACCAAAGTCCATAACGATGCAATCAGTCTTGATTGTGTCTGGATACAACTCAGGATCAACGATGCGTAGTCCACGACCAATCATCTGCACCATTGTACCCTTCTGAGAGCATGGGCGCGTTAGAACGATACAAGACACAGGTGGAGCATCAAACCCCTCTGTAAGCACCGCTACGTTGACCACAACCTGCAAATCACCATGCTCAAGGTCATGGAGCATCTCTGCCCTTTTATCTTTTGGTGTTTCACCTGTTACAAAGTTTGCATCAACACCAGATTCAAGAAAGGCTGCACAAAGATGTTCAGCGTGTTTGACTGTTGANCAAAACACAACAGTCTTGCGATCCCCTGCNTTTTCTTCCCATTCACGAACAATTCTATCGTTAATGACTTGGTGATCCATAATCGCGGCGACCTCTTCCATGTCATATTCTTTGCCGCGTTTTGTGACGTTATCTAATTGGTCATTGATACCTAGATCGACCACAAAGGTTTTGGGCCTAACCAGAAACCCCTCTTGAATCAACGCACCGATTTCGATTTGATGTGCGCAGTTGTTGAACACAGAGCGCAATCCTTTGCCATCACCACGATTAGGTGTGGCTGTAAAGCCTACAATCTCTGCGCTATCGTTGTCTTCAAGCACGGCATCAATCACACGGCGATACGTTCTTGCCGCTGCGTGATGGCCTTCATCAATCACCACCATGTCGAACTTGGGGCGCTTGGCTAGGTTGCGTTCACGAGAAATAGTTTGCACCATTGAGAATACGGCATCGCCATCCCAATGCTTGACTGTACCGTTCACAATACTTGTTGTGATGTACGGGTTCACCTTTTTAAACTTGGATTGGTTTTGCTCAACAAGTTCATCGCGGTGTTGCACGATAAGAATTTTTTTACCTTCTTTGTGCCGCTTGCCCACAAGCGCAGAAAGCATGATCGTTTTGCCTGCACCCGTTGGTGCAACGACTAGAGTATTGCCGTGTTTGTCGAGAGCTTTTAGAGCATCGCTTACGGCTACCTCTTGGTAGGGACGTAGTAACATAAAACACCTGTTCGCTAGAATTGGTGGGGGGATTGCGGCCCTCTGCCCCCCGGTCAGAGGTCTAGCAGGCGCGGATTGGCCCTGCCGCTAGATTATCTTTGCGCCCAAGACGGAACACCACCAGACGATTGAGGCTGCGTAGGTGCAGCTTGCTGAGTGGTTTGCGCTGCTACAGGAGTCTGTTGCATTGGCGCTTGTCCGCTTGGAATAAATTCCCGCGAATTAGGTGTTAAGGCTGCGGTCAAGCAATTGCTATCACTGTAGCCGTTAGTCCCTTTCTTAATACCAACTTTAGCACAAATTTCCATAGCATTTAAGTCAAAAACTCCAGAAATATTTCGTGCCTGTTGCGCTTCTGCCGAAACGTCCGCAGGATCAATACTACGCGCACTCTCAACAAGTGCCTTTAATGTGCGTAAACCAATCTCTTTGGCTTGTGGAATACCGCTTTGACCCATCTTGTCACCATCGACAAAGACGCGATCCCAAAACTTACGGCGATCAAATTCACCACCAATAATGGTGAACTCAAGCTCCATCCATTTAGCCGCAGAAGTCGCTGATTTTTTGAACCAAGGACCAGAACCAAATTCTGGAACTTCAGTGTCACCTTGCTTTACAAGGACAACTGCACGGCAAACTGTGCCTTTAGGAATTAAAGAAAACTCACGATCTTGTGGGTTATCATCGGTAGGTACGTTATTTAAATTAAGCATTTTGTGCTTCCTCTTCGCTAGAAGTTTGTGTTGCAGGATCAACAAATGTTAAATCCCTTGGTTGATCGGGAGAGCGACTAGACATCTTTTCCATTAGTTTGCCTAAATGTGGCTCTTCCAAAGTTTCGAGGCGACCAGAGCGATCTTTTGCAGGGTAGCCCCACTCATTCAATGGCTGACAGATAAACGCACGATACTGACCGTGATCACCTGACAAGATTGCCATTGTAATTACTTCGTCAACAATTCCGGGCAATTCACGCCCTGTCTTGCTGCCTTCGATTTGTAACGCATATTGCTTGCGCCCATAATCATCTGTGATTTCATCAAGAATGCCAACAAAAATTACATTCTTTGTACGAATGTGCTGAAGGTGTGTTAGCCATGACATCATTTCACGCCCATGCATTCCATAAGCTGCGCGTGTGTCTAGCTTTCCAGAACGCTCAGAGCGTGTCTCTGGTTGCTGTAAGCACCACTGAAAGCACAAACGCCCTGCGACAGTAATAGAGTCCACAAACAGACTGTCAAACTTGTCCCAAATCTCTGCGCTATCTCCATACATCTGCGCAACATAATCGTAATGCGCTTGGCTGTATGGCTGATCTTCTGACAATGATGGGTTAGCACCACCTAAGAAGCAAGCTAGGTCACGGCACTCAGTCCATGTACGAGGACGAATCACATCAATGGGGTAGCCTTCGATAGCGGCATCCCCTGCTTCTAAGTCCATAAACAATGTAGTTTTTGGATCAAGAGTCCTAGCGAGTGTGGTTTTACCCACACCGCTTGGTCCACACACCACGATTTTGTGGCCCTTCTTTTCAGCTAAACGCTGATCGGCTGTGATAATTTGTAAAGCCATTATTCTACCTCCTCAATAGTAAAGCCACCAACTTCTACGGTACGGCATGGTTCTAGAGCCGCCTTGATTGCAGGTGGGGCTGCTGTGTATTTACGCTCTTCAACTGCAAGCGTAAGTTTTCCATAGTGACGCGCATCTTCTTCAGGCATTGACTGAAGTACATTGCCAAGTTCTTCCTGATCCCACACAACCTTTTTGCGAACCGTAGCTTTTAGTTTACGATTTCCTGCAATAATGTGTGTAGTTCCAAAGTCTTTACCATCTGCGCGTAACGCATCACTTACCTGAGTAAAGAAGGTATCATAGATTTGTTCATCAACGTTTTTGAGTTCGTCACGCATTTCACTAATGACATGCTTGAGTTCCTCTCGACGTTCAAAAAGTTCACGACTGTTCATGTCGATTCTCCGCTGTTAAGTTACTAGAAATTTACATATCCCACAAGGCTTGGGACATGTCAACACTTTTTTTAGATAAATTTTTTTATTGACATCCCAAATGAATTGATGTATAGTGGGATTATAGGAGGTGAGAGTTTCTAGCTCTCTTATTTTCAACCGGGGCTTTTGCCCCCTTATACTCTGAAAGGAGTATGTCATGTCTACCACTACCTTCACCTTTAACGATGGGGGCCGCGAGGCCGCTGGTTACAAAGGCAAAGCAGGCGACTGCGTTTGTCGAGCCATCGCCATCGCTGCGCAGCTTCCATACCAAGAGGTCTATGACCGATTGGCGGAAGGCAATGCCACGCAACGCAAATCTAAACATTCTGGCAAGCGTTCGCGTTCTGCTAGAAATGGCATCAATACCACTCGCAAATGGTTCAAGGATTACATGCTTGAACTTGGCTTTGTGTGGACGCCTACCATGCAAATTGGCAGTGGATGTAAAGTCCACCTCAAAGCCGATGAGTTACCTTCAGGCCGTCTGGTCTGCAATGTATCAAACCATCAAGTCGCTGTAATCGACGGTGTTATCAATGACACCTACGATTGCTCACGGAACGGTAATCGTTGCGTTTATGGCTATTGGGCCAAACAATAATATTGCGGGGGCCTAGCGCCCCCCTTTTTTTGACAAAAGTATCTCAATACCAAGACAAGCCTTCATTAACTTTTTCTTTAACTTAAACTCTGGAGTCTCTACACCCTTGGCATCCTCGACCACCTCATACCAGTCACCTTCTTTGTTTTGTTTCTGGTATCTGAAGTCAGCAATGTACGCACAAATCTTTTCGTTGTTGACCATAAGATTGTAGCGCACCTGTAGTTCCAAGTCCTTGACCGTTCCTGCGCGTTCTAGTGATTTAAGATACAGGTAACGCTGTGATTCCCACTTGGAATCGAACTTGATTCCCTGCACAGTTACTTTCTTATTACCGTACTTGGGTCTTGACCCACGCCTCTTGGGATTATATACAGTAGGAAACGTCATTTATGGGAAGGAACCTCCATGCCAAAACCTGAAAAATACAAATCAGTCGGTATATCAATAGACGCGTACAAGAAACTAATCTTCATTGCCGATCAAGAAGATCGTGCTTTGGGTAGACAGTTATCACGCATGATCGAAGAATCATACGAAGATGTTCAGGAACGTGTCAATAGTAAGCGCGGCTATCAACCCGCTGCTGTAGGTATAGGTGGAATAACTACAGTCATCGAAGACTAGAGAAGTCCTGCGCTACCCAAACCACCCAGTAGTGTTGATGCAACTGCTGGGTTTTCCTTTGCGCGTCTACGAATCTCTGATTGAACATTACGCTGCAACTGCTGAATCGGTCCTAATCGTTGATTTGGAATTGCTGGTATTGATACGTCTGGAATATTTATTTGCGGCACTGCTGTCCGGGGAGGTCGAACATTTGTTCGGGTTTGTCCGGGCTGCTCAAAAGAACCGAGTCCCAACGCACGAGGAGTTGTCTGAACATTTGCGCGTCCAGCTTGTCCTGTAACATTGCCTATACCTCTAGCAATACTACTTGCTGTGCCTCCTAATTTTTGTACGTCTATACCACCTTGATCAATCATAGACTGATTTAACGCTGATAGGATAGGCGGCACTTCTCCTTCAGAAACAGCGCGTCCTGCCTGTCGTGCATTTAATTTTGCACGTTGTCCTGCAACATAAGTTTTCGCAACCAAGGGAGAGCTAAGAGCTTTAGCAGCTAACTTCATTTGACCAATTCTGCTCAACGCACCAACAGGGTGTTTAAACAATTGCGCCCAAAGTGAACCTGCGGCTATTGCGCCTTCTTTTGTCGTGTCACCCAACGCTGTAAGTTCTTCAGCCATTTGATTTAGGGCTTTGTAAGTATCATCGCCTAAAACAACTTTTAGAGTCCCTTGCTTATAACTATCTATTGTTTTTTGAAGCTTATTGGCATTTGCTGCGCTTTCAAAAACTTTACCGTCCACAGAATCCATGATGTCCATTAGAATAACGTTTTTCATGTTTTCTTTTAACTGAGGGTTGTTATCAAAAAACTTCATAATTCTTTGAGCATCAGACGGGCTAAGATTTTTGTTTGTTAAAAGACTAACAACATCATCTTGAGCTACGCTTCTGCCCTCTTTTAAATTTTTAAGAACAGAAGTTTTCAAGAAGTCAGATTCTTGTTTAACTAAAGACAAAACATTGCTTAACGAATCAGCAACGCCTTGAGATGCACCTGCCTCTGAAGCTCTTAGAATATCATCTGCGCTTATTTTACCAGAAACATCTGCCATGCGAATGCTTTCAGCAATTCGTTTAACGTCTTTCCATTCAGGACCAAACAACTTTGGCCCCGTGCTTCCAAGGCTAAGAATTTTATTACCAAACTTTTTACCATTAAAAGATGTTGGGTCTATTTCACTAAATCCAGATGTTTTAAGCGCCTCATCGACATAGCTACGAGAGAGCATGTCTTGTACTTGATTAGGATTATCAACCGCTTTTAAAACAGCATCAAGTCTATCAGGAGAATTAGGCTGTATTACTTTTTGAAACAACTTGTCTGAAGTTGCTCTAGGAAGTTCCCCATTAATAGAAACTAAATCTTTTGTTGATTTGATAATGCTAAAATCTTTCAGCTTTTCAAGACGCTTCATGCCCTCACGATAATTGTTCATAGCTTTTTTGCGTAGATTCATTGCATCTGAAAGAAACATTTTGCTTTCACTCGACAATGTAGCTGTGTTGATAAGAGGGCGTCCAGCCTCATCAACCAAATCATCTAACAATGTTGAAGAGTCCATCATGGTGTCTATTGTTTTTAGAACACCTTCTAAAACACCACGAGCCTTAGTGCTTACATTACCACCAAAATACAAACTATCATTTATAGATTTACGCAAATTAGCCATGTCTTTAAAAGACGCTGAACCTCGTGTTCCTTTTAGAAATACATCGGCTTGAACTGCTGCTGGATCAGCAAGGTTACGCATTTCAGACATGTATTCTTTTAGCGGTGCCTCTATAGAGTTAGTGTTGAATAATTTTAAATCGCCACCTTCTTTTATAACCTGTGAGCCGCCATAATAAACGGGTTCTTGAATATTACTGAGAAGATTACCTACAGCCGTAAAATCTTGTCGGGCTGAATTGTTTACAGCATCTGCGGTACGAGTTATTGCAGAAAGAGTTTCAGTATTTAAATCAATATTTTCGTCAATTGATTTACCCAAAAAATCAAGGCTTTTATCAAACTCTTTAATAAATTTTCTGTTTGCATCATCTATACCCTTAGATAATTTTGCAAACTGACCCGGAGCATACCAAGTTATATCATCAGCTAAATCTACAGCAGGATTGCCTGAGATTTTAGAAAGTATTTCATTCTTATCGGCTAAAGCAATATTAGTATTATTTTTTACTCTCTGCATTTCTTTAGCAGCATTTTCTACAAACTTTTGACCATATCCAAGTTTTTTAGCCCCAAGAGATTCTAAGCTCGGTATATAGTTTTTTCCAACCAAACGTTCGCCAAGAGCAACTTGTTGTTCAGCAAGTTCTTCACCAGCTTCTCTAGCCCCTACAGCCCTACCAGCTAATGCTTTAGCGCCTCCTATCGTGCCACGCCCTGCGGCTACCACAGCAGCGCCAAGAACTTCTCCACCTGCACCAATTAAACCTTCTATGGCTACATCTTTTGCTACATCTCCAAGGCTTTGCGTCTGAACACCAAGAAGGCTTTCAATAGACTCCTCAATAGCTTGACCTGCGGCTGCACCTGCACCCGCACCTGCTATCGAACCAATACCAAATGTAAGACCACCACCTGCAATAGCACCTGCAATAGAGCCAACAGTTTCGGGCAAAACCCCAGCAAAGTCTGAAAAATCTCGTAGAGAAAATCCTTCATCTTCTATTACAAGGTTTTTTCCTGTAGGCTCCATACCACGAATTTTTTGCCCAGTCGCAGTCAAAGCAAGTTTACCTGCTGGATCACGAACGTACCCATCATCACCGACAATGCTTTTTAAAATAGCCTCACGGTCTTGCTCAGTTTCCCCAAAAGACATGAGAGAACGTAATCGACCATCTGCGCCAGAAGAATAGTCAAAGTTTTCACGATCACGACTCATTCTTTCATCAGCAAGTTGACCTAAATTTTTATTGCTTGCTAAAGAAGTAAACCGCACTGAGCCAAGTAAATCTCCTAGTTTTTCGTCAGGAGTGTTGTTTTCAAGAGCCTCAAAAGCGGCTAGTCTTTGTCGATCATTCAAAGCACCTGCTTCTAGCGCGTCAAATAAAGCAAGGCGAGTTTTATCTTGCATAATTAGTCCCCAGTAAAGCCATACTTTTTATTATACTCAGCTAAACGATCTCTTTCTTCATCTGACATTGAGTCATCGCCTTGTAGGTATTGTGAAAAGTTTGAGTTAGGTGAGTAACGATCAACTTCACGCAAGTTTCTTAAAACATTTGTTCGGGTTCTTTGAACGATAAATTTATGCACTTGTTCCATTTTTGCCATCAACTCATCTTCAGATGTTAAAAGACTTACATCACCGACTATAGCAGCAACACGTTCACGGTCTGCGTCTGAAATTGTTTTACCAGCCTCGCCAAGAATTTCTGGAGCATTTTGCATTTGAACGCGTGTTAAGAAATTACGCAAACGGGCTGTAGGTGTTTCACCTTCGCGGAAATTTATACCAAATGATTCAAATAGAGAGTCTACACCGTCCACAGTTTGAGTAAATACTGTTACGCCTTTTTCTTTAACTTGCGCAGTAATATCTGCCCACTCACGTTCTGCTTTTTCTAAATCGCTTAATTGATCAGAAATTTTATCATAGGCTTCTTGTGCTTGATAAGTGAAAGGCTTTACACCCCTCATAGATGCATTAGCGGTTGGATCATAGACTTGAAAGGATAATTCTGCGTCAGTTCCCTCAAACAGTTTAAGTTCTCTTGGTTTTGCCTGATAATATTCTTTGGCTTCTGGAGTTTTCATTGCTTCTTCAACAACAGTTGCCCAAGTAGCCGCAGGTAAAACATCAAACTTTTCCGCAAATTCTGGGGTGTTTTGCAATTTGTTAAGTTCGTATTTACTCAAGGATTCAAGGCGTCCACGCCCTTCACCAATACCTGCTAAGAAACCCTTAACGTCAGTAGACCGTGGAACAACAAAGTAATTGCTTCGCTCCATAGCTTTTTCTTTAGCCGCTTCTGCTTTAGCTTGATCAGCAGACCTCATCTCCAAAGCAAACTTACCAGCCGCTATTCCATCTTGCC